>JAABUY010000034.1_pt1 | contig 311146 bp, 329 predicted proteins | sample 5560271 | NCBI WGS metagenome assembly JAABUY01 (sample SAMN10711886, study PRJNA513374) | rock metagenome | isolation source: Antarctica rocks | place: Antarctica: Victoria Land, University Valley | reverse complement strand
CCCCCCTCCTCCCTCCTAACCCTCTTCGCCGCCCTCCCCTCCTCTTCCTCTACCTCATCCCCACTCCCCCCCTTCACACCCCCCATCTTCTCCTCCTTCACCTTCCGCCGATACTCATTCCGCTTCCCAACCTGCACCTCGTTATACCGATTTAACTCCGCCTCCACGCGCGGGACGAAGGCCTCGAATTCCAAATCTACCAGCGCTTCGAGGACGGCGGGGGGTGGGATGGTGCGTTTGTTTGCGTTTGTGGTGGAGGTGTTGGCGCTGTGGCTGTATTAGCGACTGGGCTGTAAGGTTTTGGAGTGGTTATATGGGTGAAGGAGGGAAGGGGGATGGGGGGAGGTTACGCTTGCGCCAGATAATTTATAAAGACCGTTGCGCCCTTTTGCATGGCGACGATTGCATCTTTGCCTAGGCTTGTGTTGGGGGGTAGGACGCCTTTTGCGAGTCGTTGCACCATTGTTTTGGGGAGGGAGAGGTCCTGGGGGTATTGTGAGTTAGAGTCCGCAGCTGGATTAGGGAGGCCTGGGGCCATTAGGGCGGAAGGGGATGCAGGGTGAAGAGGGGCTTGCACCTCGATGTTGATGCCATCGCGATCTTTGAGCGGAGTGCCACCGCCTTCGGGGTCGGTGGCGGAGATTTGGCTGATGTTGGATTTGCGGGGGGCCATGGTTGGTATTTATGTGTGCGGAGTGCGGGGTGCGATGATGTGGGTGTGGCCAATTGAGGGGAGATGGAGTGTATGGGCAGGAGAGTAGTTGGGTTCAGCTCTCAAACGAATGGTAGGCCAATAAGGTGGGTCTGATATAGGTAGAGTGGAAACGTGTGGTTGATACTTCATGCTGCACTGTTCCAGCGCTAAAAGTGTTGAAAGCACGCGTCGATGCACGAAAAGATTGTAAATTTAATGGTATATTTTCAACTTTGCATTAGAATAAGTATTTGTGCACATCGTTCACACGTCCCTTTCCCTTGTAATCTCGACGGCGACGCAAAGTACATGGCCATTTCTCCCATCCAAGTTTCTCTTACTATTTCCAAAGCACATCCCTACTTGCATCCAGCGCACATATCGTCTGTATCCACGTATGTTGTGAACGTACTCTCGATCTTTCCCTCTATAGCCCCCGCTCCACCACCTCGTTTCCAAGTCTTCACATACTTCGATCCCGCATCTCTTGCAACGACCATGCCGAGCTTCTCACGACAAAATCCCTCGCACATATCAGGCTCCATAACCCCATGCCTTCGTGGCAGCCCTCTGTGCTGGTCATTGAACGAATAGTGATACATCTGCTTGTCGCTCCAACTGCCAAGCGTGCCAACCTGAAAGCAGAACATGTTGCCGTCAAGATACTGGCCGCAATCTTTCCTTGCTGAAATCTCGTCCCAGCACAATGGTAGCATCATCCTGTGGTCCTCGACTTGTTCTCTGGAGCTGCAGGTCAATGGAATCGAGTATAGTGTGTTGAGATGCCAGTTGTAGTAGTCGAATTGGTAGTAGTGGCCCCACGCCGAGGTCTTGAAATACATGCTCTCTGAATCTTGCTCTAACGGAGTTGGATTATTCGGGTCTTCGCAGAAGCATTTGGTCAAATTAAGGACGTCCCCCGTGTAGGAAGATGGTGGTGTATATTGACTCATATGAACCGTGTCCAAGTAATCTGAATGAGTCGGTCCCCCAATGTCTGACCTTGGCGAGAAGCCTTGAGGTGCTGCGATTACAGGTGATGATATTAGGAGACCCAATGTAGCTGCATTGACTGTGGCGATGGCCAACATGATTGCAGTATTCTGATATGAATTTTGATTCTGTTGATGGAAGCTTGGAGATGCTGTCTGAAGGACCAGGGCGGAAAAGAGAAAATATAATACACATAATTCTCATTTGACTTTCCGACTACCTTTGAGTTTTGCAGAGATTTATTATTGACTCCACTGTATCGCCAAGAGTGGATGCCATATCATGCTAAGGCGTTTCCTTGACGGAGCCAATCCGGAAATGACTCCACTCTTAATACACCCTCCTCTTCAATGAACAAAGGACCAAGCAAGCTATCACCAAACATCTCATCTTTTTGGTTAAAACCCGTGATGACAATGATTTTGGGTTTGGTACAGTTCGCTCGATTTCAAAAGATTGACTAGAAGCTAGCAAAATGGATGGCTGTGCTAAGACAACGGAAAGTAAATCGAGAAATGCCCTAGCCTGGATGTTTAGCTGCAACGTCCGTCCGTTTGGAAATGGTTCCGTGTTGAATACCACCAAATTCTTTCAAAGCCTCATCTTCTGGGGCGCTTGATGAACTATGTTCAATATCTTGCTCAGATAGCTCAGATAGATATCTTGTCGAGGGAGGACCTTCCCACCACCTCGGGCAGGAACCATCATTTGGCATGGCGCAGAGTGTACAAAGTACTAAGCGATCATGATCACAGACCTCTATGAGGTCCTTGCCGACGGCTAGAACACAATATTTGAGTAAATGCTCTATTCCGTTCGTGTAGCTTGCGTACGGAAAGACAAATTGGGGCTAAGAGATTGGATGCATAAGAAGCTCTCAAAAAACTCCATCACAATAAGAAAGCACCTTCGCTAATGCAGTGTCATAACAAATCATCTTGCAAGCTCGTCGGCATCATCGTCCCATCCCAAGCTCGCGTATATTGAGGTCTCTTGCTCCTGTGATGAAAAAAACGTAGCAGCGGCAGAGGTTTTAGGGGAGTCCTGTATAGTCACGGAAGGCTTGCTAGGGGTCTCTTCAATTCTTCGCTTCTCCTGCTGAAAACTGTGATCGGCAGTGCGTTCCTTGGATGGCGTTTCCTGAACTTTCGAAGGCCACGGTGGTAGCGAAAACGACAAGGATAAGTCAGGATTTGCCTCTGGCGATTTCAACTTTCTTGTATAAGACATCTGACCTTCACCCGCCGCCTTGGCAGTGGAAGAACTCATAGGACGGCCCAGCAGCTTCGTTGGGCCTCTAGTCGGCGTCTGCTCTACGCTAGGCAGTACATTACTGCCGATCCACGGTGCTCCATCTTGGCAGAAGGAGGAAGACCCATGTGCTTTTATGACCGAGCCAGTGATCCGTGAGACGCTCGACGGCGGGACCTCATCCAAAGTAGTCGCCGCTGATGCAGAATGAGGTCGTGGAAAACGTAGGTCAGCAAGGACATTACAATGTCTGTTCTTGCTTGGTGTGGCCATGATCTGAACACCTTTAGCCAGTGGCTTGCGAACAGGGTTCTTGGATTCTGCTGGTAGTCAGCGTGGACGTTAGTCAGGAGAGGCTGAGGAGTTACTTCGTGAAGACGGTCCAGCGATCCGATTTTCCGCGTCCTCGACTAATTCCTTGACTGCCATTCGAGGGTTTGGCCTTTTCAAGGCGGCAATGGCGCCTTGAAGCTCTTTGTCTACTTTCGCTTTCCTTTTGAGCTTGGCTTCAGTGGCCTGAGCAGCCGTATTCAGATCCACTTCTCGTTGACTATATCGCTTGTGCATCGAAGTTCTGTTAAGGGGAATCGATGACAGAGAGACATCACTCTCTTCACGTTTCATACAGGGTAACATAGAGTCAGTGGCAGATCGCGACAGAGATGGACGTGGTTGTTGAGACGCACATCGCTCGTCCGTCAGAAATCGCTCGAGAGTCCGCCGAGGCTTTCGAGATTGTTGGCGTTGTATTTCAGAGCCTGGTTTGATTGATGTAGAGGAGCTTACCCCTTTAGCTAATGCTGGACGCTTTGGTGAATATTGTTTCGGTCCTCCGAGCTTTTGGCACAGCATAGCGGTCAGATTTGATAGTCGAGCACCGTAACTGACTATGGTCAGCACTATGCCCACAATGGGGGTTAAAGGCGAGAAGGTAGGCTTACAAGGGGAGCACGACATCCACACAAAATTGTCGCAAATCATCATTCCCGGTAACAGCAATATTCACATTGGCTCCACGCTGAGGGACTGACTTGGTCTTGTTGTCCGATGTGTTTGCTTCATCTATACTCATGGACTGCCATATACATAGCCGGTCCGCCAGTATCTCTACCAGGGTGGCTAGATCTTGGGGCTTCTTGAGCTTCTTAGACTTCTTGTCTGGGCCTGGTTCAGTTTCTGGCAGATCTGCCGGCATGGAGCTGATTATAGAGTCTTTGGCAGAGGCCTCAAGCGCGAGTGTCTCGCAAGCCAGGATTATCTGCAGTTGCGTCTCCCTAGCCCTTTGCTCGAGTAGAGTAGTCCTAATAGCGTCTTCCCGCGCATCGGCAGAGTCACAACCCATGTGAGACATATTCCTCCCTAACCACCACCGAGTCGCGTTAAGGTTTTCTCCAGTGTACAAGCCATTTTTGCCAACTTTGGACTTCTTCGACTTCCGAGCTTTCTCACCAATAGCAGCAATCATTGACGCACCTTCATCGTCCGAGAGAGACCGGAATGGAAGGTTCTTCACTAACTTGGGCAAGGTCTCGCGATACTTGGTATCCATCGTCGCTAATGGTAGTATATTGAATCTTAGATATTGTACGAGTTTTGACTGGTCGTAAGGAGATGCATTGCAAGCATGAAAGGTAGCTCGAGCTCGAGAGAGAGGTCCTTTCGCGAAGTATGCCAACGACGTCTCAAACGGTAGTTAGTGATTGCATCGAGGAGTACGAGGTAGATTACTCCTACCTTCGATGCGTATAAAGTTTCCAAGTATTGAGACTTGATCAATTCAAGTACTTCTTCTGGAGGCTGGGATGCTTCTTCTAACACAGTGCCCACCATCGTCTCGGTGGGTTTCGATTGTAACAGCGGAGATACCTCATCTCTGGTCGTCACGCTCTGCGTAATACAATTTTGCACTGATCTTTGCAAGCTTAGTCGGACGTTCGTAGGCTTCCCATCAATGAACGAGGTGTTGAAGTTGGGATTGGTCCCACGGTCCGGTTCAACTGTAGCAACGCGCCACCATTCGCAAGCTGATGTTTGGTCTTGCTCTACAGTTTGTATCTTACGTGGGGTACCATGATCGCATCCCTGGGCCGACAATCGCTTGAGCGCTCTCAAAGTCACCCACGAGCCTAATTTGCACAATGCATATATCCCGTCTTGCACTCTCTCTATCGCGTGGAGTCTGCCATCCCCGATAGACTGCGCGATCAAGACTATAGGCTGCACTTGCTTATCCACCTGGAATTTTGGCTCAAGGGCGTTGATGTGTGCAGAGAACAATCTTGGGCCATGATTGTCCGTGTGGCTGCCAACCTGGTCAAGATAGGCTAGAGGTAGAAGGGATCGATGGAGTAAAAGACCGGGCGTCAATTGTAGGGCTTTGGAGGATGGAAGCGAAGAGTTTGCCTCCAAGGCATATTTCAGTGGGTGTTCGTTTCAGCAAGACGTGTTTCCTTCATACCTGGATAGACAATGATTCTTCCACGCGATCACAATGATCGATCTCTGGGTGCTTGCGTTTCCGGGGCTTGTGGACGAGGACCGTGTCGACTGGGTCTGAGGCTGGCGACTGCAGGTTCCGCTGGGGCACTCCTACATCAAGAATGGATGGTCGGGATCCGAGTGTCTTCTCGCAGGACATAGCCAGCCATCACTGCTTCATGTCAGTCCAACACCAGTCCGAGGTGGAGCTGGTGTGCGGGCATGGTAAAGACGATTAGGTCAGAACGCGGGTTATCTTACGCGTTCCATGACGGATACTTAGATCTAGTATTGCACCAACCATATTCGGCCTAGCTCATCAGCATGCTATCTACTATCAATTTATCTTGAGCATACCTCATGATCCCAGTCAGAGAATTGATCTTCATATCATGGCTCCCTAAGCGACCGTAACATCCCTATTCTATCGTCATTCAATCCCCCAGGATACTACTGCGATCGTAAGCACCTTCGCCATATTTCGGAGTTTCAGTGAAGCTAATGGCCAGATAATCGTACAAGTAGAAACATGCCGGTTTGGTGAACAAAATACCCAATTGACCGTTATAAGTCATCGCGTGGAGGTCGTGTGGTTTCAAGTTATTCCGGGACGACAGTTGATTAGAAAAGAGGGTAGAAAATTTACCCGTTGGCTAATCCTCCGCTATCTCTCGTCGTTAATCTATGTCTGGCAAGCAGAGTGTGTTCTGCAGTAGCTGGGCGAGGAAAAGGCACCCAGATGATGCTATGACGGCACGTCGTGGTGTATATGTGACCGACGTGGTCGACTTGCCCTCTGTTTTCCACTTCATTGTTTGAACGGATCGGTGGTGATGCCTTTCGTAGGATGACTGTCAAAATAGCCTACGGACGCGCAAGGGGGAGGATTATCCTACGATATGCAATTTACAAGTCAGAAGTGGTATGCAAACCCACTCGTGCCCTAACCCATTTCCAACACCCTTTATCGCCTCATACTTCTAAGTCTCGATCTTATCTCCTCTCTGCTTTTTCGACGCCCCGAACAAGCAGTGGCTTTGGATTACTTATACGCCTCTTGCCGGTGATCTTATATCTCTTAATCCTCTCCTCCTCTGGAAGTCGCAGCTCATTGATTGCAATCTTGTTTGCACACCCCTTTTCGTTCTCGCCTTCCTCCCTAGGAGACTTCATTTGCCCTTCTAGCCATTTAGCTAGGCTATGTGGCTCCATTGGTTTATACGCCAAGTCCCAGGGTTTTGCCGCCATTTTTACCTTGGCTTGAGCGAAATTCACAACGCCAATAGCGAGCTCAGAGGAATTGAAGAATGTACAATATACGGATACGCTCTCAATATGGAAGCAAAGCCCCAGATATCTTGCACTGCACAAGCAGCTGGACAAGACTTATGGCGTGAAGGGTGGGCACAGTCAAATATATGCTGTCAGAGTCTAGGGTTTTGTCCCAATCCAAGTCAGAGTCGGCTCTGCTTTCCCCAGCCCCGGTGATTCGATACTTTGTGCTCCATCCTTACTGGCTGGTCGCCCCATGGCGTCTTGTGAAGAAGTGTTTATGTTGTTTCTGAACCATATCGCGTCTTCAGGGCTTTGTTGCGATTGAGAGGACGCTTACACTTGTATGTTGCCCTAGACATCATGATAGAGGGATCTCCAGAAATAAGCTCCATTTCTAAGCTTCACTGTATGCGCGCATTACTGGCCATCATGGTCCTCTTCCCGTCTGTGCGAATCTTCATGGCCATACTTGTCCGCACATGTGCTAGAGCTGCGATTCTCTATGCATCCTGTTCGTGCTCAACCAAACTATGAAAACCTACAAGACGGGAAACTCATTTTTTCGTTTCATTCAGAGACATGGTATAAGGTTTAGAAATCTTTTATTAAAGCGCTTTCATTTTAATTGCTAACCGTCCACTCATGGGAAAAACGATAGAAAAGGGTATTCTGGGGATAGCCACTAATCGTTCGAGCACTTTAAGAGGTAATCGTATAAGAATTCTCCACAAAATTCTTCGAAAGTTAATAACGCGAGAATGAAGATACTACCTGTTTACTACCTCTTGATATGTACCTCGCAAATTCTGCAGAGACTTTGCACGCATCCAAGGACTTCTGCACGGGAAACTTTGATATCTACTGCGGGTGGGATGAACCACCCTGAAACCTTGAGTCGATTGCTATACAGTCCAAAATCTTCTCCAAAAAGTCCAGGCAATTCTCTGTAATTGACTAACACAGCGTTCACTCTCTGATATTTTATGAAACCCAGACCACATGGCAACACAGGCGACATGCGTTGATGAGATGCTTGACAATTTTTATGATGGTAGTGCTGAGAAAGAAGGATTTACGCAGTACAGATCTCTGTCTCGCACATCTTAAAACAGACAGAGGCTATTTACTTTAGAGTACTGTCGAAGCCGCCAACCCGACCAAGTCACCCATTTGATCCATGGAAATCGGACTCTTGCTTAAAAGCGGATCAAATCGGTCCAACTGGGCGCCTGTATGGCAATAGCCTTGTACTTTGTGTCTCTCTCTAGTGTATATCACTTCAGACTTTGTTCACACCGTTTTCACCGGCTAGAGATTTGAGCTTGACCATAGAAGCCTTCTAGGTGGGTTGAAGATCACCGTCATCGTAGACGATATTAGTGACAATTTATTTATACGTGAGTGTCTAAGGTGTCCTTGTCATTTACTCATTCGTTTTAGTGGCGCCTATGACCGACTCGTACATGGCGGCGGCCAGATGTTTGTAGTGAAATTACGATTTCATAGAGATTGCAATGTGAATGTACCCAATATTCCCCAAGAGATGTAGAATACGTGCCAAGGCGCTTAATCTTCGGTTAAATGCATATCAAAGTACTTACAACATAGGTATGACTCAACCATTTGCTGGCGTGATCAGAATCTCCAGTCTCCCCTTCAAATCTTCTGATTACGACTCGAAGACTGATCTCTAGGAGCTTCTTCGCCTAGTGAGGACAGGGTCTTGACGCTGAGTTCTAAGATGGCCACCCTCCTCACAATTCCAGCAGAGCTCCGGCTCCACATCTACAATGCGCTCATTATCCCAGTTCCTCGCCGCATAGGCATCAGCCCGGCCACGAGCGGTCCAGTGCTGTGCTACACCCGTTACACCTACAACGCTGCGATAATCGGAGTGAATAAGTTGATTCGTAAGGAGGCTACGCCTTTCCTGTACGATGGAAATGGATGTTTACTCTATATTTATCTTATATTCAATGGGGACAAAGCCTGTGGAGCGGATCTCGGCGGGGGTCTTAGCGCTGCTCTAAAGACTTTCTCGAACTCAAAGCTCTTTCACCATGTGCACACCTGTATCATCGATATCAGGCTCTTCTGCGAGATAACCCCATATATTGCTCCCAAAGATGGTACGTTCGAAGAGCTCGGTAACAGCGTGGAAGCTATCTGCGACACTGTGTCCCAGTCGCTCGCACTGAGACAGGTAGAGGTATCATGGTCTGATTATTTTCGTGATGACCTACAAGAACACAAGCGCAAGTCTTTGCAACCGCTCGGAAAGTTGGGGGTCATGCTGCGGGCGCGCGATAGGGTCGTGAAGAAGACGAGGGAAAACTCGAAGAGGGATTTTTTGGACTGGCCGAACATGCTCAAACCATACAGGAGTTTGAACTTCTGCCAACCTAGCTTCAACGAAGATGAGAAGGATAATGGGGGATCGAACGCTTCTTGGCTACCGCAACCATCTGATGTAGAGGTCTTCGGAGGCGGGATAGATTGACCAAAGTACGGACGCGGATCCGGAGGTATCGCCTACGAGCAAGCGTTGAGGCCGATAGCAGTCAGCGCCGTATATTCCCCACGTCACTAGACACTGGTTCAATACCTCAAATGTCGACTACAATATTCTTCGAAGAATACTGTTGGAGTATCAGGTAGAATGCACCTCGGTACTGGCAAGTCTCAGACTGTCACTCTTACTGGGCGCTCATGAGGAGTAATCCGCACAGATATTGGAAAACCTTTGGAATTCAATGCACTAACCACGAGTTGTGGTCTGGAAGAAATTTCAGATACTTAAACTAAAAAACCGTGTTCTGGGGCCGGGTTCGCTGGTGTTTCGCCAAAGCCCCGGTTGCTAGGACAATGATTGGTTTGTTGATTCTGTCCATTTTTAGCCGCACCGATAACTGAAATCTCTAGACGCCCTTATCACATTTTCTTAAGTGCGCATCATCCCTTTCTGCAGTCTTATATATCCAGCCATACATGGTGTCTCCTATAGTCCTACGCGGACCAGTGCCATCCTATTCCGCTGGAGTCTCCACACAGTTCCAAGCGCCCTAGTCAGCGGTTACGAGAACACTAGAACAATGAGCTTATTCCACAGGAGGCTCAGAGATCAGCACGACATGAATGTTGCCGAGTCATCAGGGTCGCCCACGACAAACCCCGAGCGGATCGATCAGCAACAGCATTCATCTAAGGTTCCGAGACGGCGCTCGTCTGGGCTCAAAGTCTTTGCATCGTCTGCGACTCCGAAAGCGGAAGCATCGAAAGATTCACATAAGGCGTGGGAAGCAGGGTACCTGAAGGATCTCCGTGCCAATCGGCCTGCACGCCCTGGTGGCTCACGTCCACTGCCTGGTCGGGCTGCCACCTTTACTCCAGAACCCTATGTGAGGACATCATCAGCGGTGTCCTCCAGACCGGATCCCTCGATACGACAGCCTGATTTGGCCAGTGCTTCAGTGAAAGAAAGATCGGTAAGTGCGCTGTCGCATCGACGAGCACAGTCACAAATGCCTGGCAATCATGAAGACATTGGTAGGCCCATGGTTAGGGAGCCCATCACGGGTGTAAGGTCACAAGACCTTTCTGCCTCGATGGTGGTACCACAAGCCCCGTCCATGCTACCCAGTGGAACATACAGAGAGGGTGGGATGCGATGGATGGAGAAACAGGAAGCCCGGTCACTACGGGAGGCTCTTGAGGACATGGACCTGCGAGATGAAGCCAAAGTTCATGCAGCCGCTCAAGATGAGGCTTCTGAACTCGTCTGGACGCACAGAAAGAAGGATGCCACGTTGGAAAACCCATACCAGCCCTATAACTACAAGAAGCATCTTGAGAAAGGAGCACACGCCCGGAGCCAGAGTCATGGACGGTTTGTAATGCCGGATGCCGCAAGCAATGACCAGACGCTAGGCCAACCATCCTTCTCTGATCACTCAGCTTCTGTCAACGTTATTGAAGCCTCGTCACCAAAAAGCCGGAAACCAAGTATAGTTGCTGAGGACACTGCGAAGGCTAGCCATACGAGAAGCATTAGCGGCCAAACAGGTCACGAGCTTTGGGATTCCCTGGAAAAGAAAGCTTACATGAATCTTACGTCTACTGTCCTGCCTCCAGTAACGTCCGGCCGTCGGCGGTCAAGCGGGCCGCGAGCAAGAGACGTGAGTGGTGGGCTGTTCAGGAACCCTGATGACAAGATCTTCGAAGAGCCAGATGACAGCCAAAAGTCACCTATGCCATCCCAATCCGAGCACAGCCGATTGCCAGTCCCGCTCAGAACAAAACATCGCAATGCCATCTCCAAGATTCCGACTTCGAGCCAGCCATTCACAGGTTTAACTACTGAGGACAAGCAGAGACTCTACCGCTCCGAAATTCATAGAAATCCGCCTTCCCAATCACGGAACCCATCTTATCTAAAGAACAAGAGATCCTTAGAGCCGCATGATGACCCCGAACCCATCGAGCCTGTTGCCGATTTAGATACTCAACAGATGTTAGACGGGAAAGAGATCAGAAGCGATGATATTAGAGCAGCTACGAGTATGCGCTTGAAGGATCGAAGTCCCAAACTGCCTTCTCCAACCGTAGTCAGCGATCGTCCTGGGAGACCCATCGTCAGCTTCTCACATGATTGGAAACCCAAGGGGACCGACATCCGGAGAGACTCGTCACCAACTCGCCCGTCCGGAGTCCCACCGCGAATGCGCTCCAAGCCTCAGATGCCACCATCGACGGCTTCAGCCCCTATCATTCCAACTATCAACGTACCAAATCCGCCTTCAATCTTCGTCAAAGATGCTCCAACGGAAGAAGCTCCTTCGATTCCATCCATTGCCATCTCTGAATGTTCAACTCCGACCATTTCGCTTCCTTACGACCCGCCCGCAGCGCGGCCACTACCTGCTCCCTCCAGCAGACATCGACCAGTTCCTGCAACTCGCCCACTGCCCCACCACTCAGCAACCACCCCAGTCATCTCATCCAGACTGCACTGGTCGCCATCCTCTCGTCGCGCCACAGCCCAATGTGCAGCCTGCGCCCTTCCCATCGAAGGGCGGATCGTCAGCGCCGCCTCCCAGCGCTTCCATCCCCACTGCTTCACCTGCCACCACTGCGCCGAAGCCCTCGAGTGCGTGGCATTCTACCCGGAACCCGACACCGCGCGCAACGCACGACTGGCACGTATCGATGCGCGCGCCGATGGGACATCAGTAGTACCCGAGGAAGAGGAAAAGCCCGGCGAGACGGCGCTGGACGATGGCGATCCCTCCCTGCGCTTCTACTGCCATCTGGATTTCCACGAACTGTACTCCCCGCGCTGCCGCAGCTGTAAGACGCCGATCGAGACAGAAGTCGTCATCGCGTGCGGGGCTTCCTGGCACGTGGGCCATTTCTTCTGCGCTCAGTGCGGCGATCCGTTCGATGCGAAGACGCCGTTTGTGGAGAAAGATGGGTATGCGTGGTGTGTGGGGTGTCATGCTGGGCGCTTCAGTGGGAAGTGCAAAGGTTGCAAGAAGCCGGTTGTTGATGGGGCTGTGGTGGCGTTGGGGGAGGAGTGGCATGTTGGGTGTTTTTGTTGTGTGGTGAGTGTATCCCTTTTCTTTTCCGGCAAATCCGTTTTCGAGGGGCTAATGTCTTGGTTTTAGGAGTGCGGTGGTCAGTTCGAGGACGGGAGATTCTTCGCTAGAGGCGAGGAGGAGAGGCCTGTCTGCGTTGGCTGTGAGGAGAGAAGGTTGAAGGCTTGAGGTGCTGGATGGTGCTGGAGACGAGTGTACATAGAGACAGATTGCCAGTCGGCTTTGAGCGGCCCGTGATATAAGGCCCTCCTCTTCCGAGAGGATTGTACCACTGTATTCGTGCGTGTGCGCGACAAGGTCACTGCTGCTGCTGCTCTTGAGGACTGGGACCGACCTATCGCCGAGAACGAACGACGTCCGGAGCGTTCGATAGGAAAGGACACGATTACTACTTTATACATACCACCATTAGTTCAGCACCAATGGAATCGAACGTCTTCTAGAAAGAATATAGTCAATTCTTCCTGCAAAGCTTGACAGGAGGGCGTACTAACCATCAATCAACACACCACCATTCATCAAACGAAAGCCGTGCAGAACCTTCAATCCGTGCAAGAAGTAGGTAGGTAGATCGATGACCTAGCATAGTATAGCGTATATACATACACGAAATTACAAGTACAAATACTTATATTACAGTAAAAGAAACGAGGGTATATCAACGCCGGTACTCGCTCGCCCCCTATGCATCTGAATCTAAATGTCAAAATGCAGAATGCAGAATAGATCCGTTTTTTCGCTCAAGATGCCATCTTTCCATGAACGAACGCCGCGTAAAAGTAAAGGGTGATTGGTGATCAGACAGAAATGAGGTATTTTCAAGATGGTGGAAGTGAATCATTTCATGAGGGAGTCGACTTTGACCCTCTCGGCGTTGATGGCGGCTTGCAGCTTTCGGGTCTGGCGCATGGCTTCGTCTCTGGAGTGAGTGAAATAGGTCAGTCAGTCAAGAACTTCTTCTTTCTGTTACAAGGAGAGAGAGAAGTAAGAAAAACTTACCTTGCAGACTGCAACTCCATGACCTCAATTTGCGCATGATTCATCAACCCAACGACCTCTTCCATCTCCCGATCAGCCTCCGCCAACGCCCGCTCCAGCTCCTGAACCCTCTTCTCCAAAAAATCGGTCCTCATCGCATCGTCGAGCGACATGCCGATCCCACTCGTCGTCTTCTTCAGCCGCGGTGTCCGGCTGCCGAACATCGGAGACAACGGCGACGTCTCTCGAGAACCGAAGACGGTCGGCGTCCGCAGGCCGGTCTTGAGGCGCTGTAGATGAGCGTTGTGGCTTTCCTGGATCTCCTTGACTTCCTCTTCGTGCTGGGCGAAGGCTTCTTCTGAGTGCTGCTGCGCGTTCATGAGCTTGTCCTCGAGCGATTTCAGTTTGCCTTGCATGCTATTGATGCGAGTGGTTGACGTTTTCTGCTCCGCTTCACCCCTCCCAACGGCCTCTGCCAGCCTTTGGCGCAGTCCAGCATTGGATTCCAACTGCATCCGTACCTGCGTGGACAACGTCTCCGCTCGATTGGCAGATGCAGTCAGCTGATCAGCTAAAGCTGCACTTTCACCGGTGTGGAAAGACTCGGCTTCGCGCAAAGACTCGGCTTCTGCTCGGAAAATCGCTGCTTGTTTCTTTGAATAATCTCTTTCGGCTTCGGTATTATTCATGCTCTTCAGAAGCTTCTCCATCGTTGCTGCCGTATCAGCATCCTCAGCACTTGAGGGTACTCCATCGTGCAGCTCCCGAAGTTTGTTAATGGACATGGCCTGCGACACTTGCAAGTCTCTGTAGGCCTTTTCTAACGAAGCAGAAGTCGCATGCGCTCCAGTAGTAGGGTCACCCGGTGACTGCTCAGAGAACTCCGGTATCAGAATATCATGCTCCTGTAGCACTGTTCTCAACGACGTTGTCTCTTGCTCGGCTCGATCAAGGTCCTTCTTTAGCCCACCCAAACCCTTCTCGATTTGATACTTTTGCATGGAAGCATCCTCCGCTCGACGGCGAAGGTGCTTAATCTCATCTCGTAAACCAGTGACTTCTTTTTCGTAGCCCATCCTCCGAGGAGACTGATTCTGGAGGGCCCGATCACGCTCCATCTCGAGGTTCCTCATCCTCTTTTCGTGCTCTTTATTCTGGAAATTTTGTCGCTCCAATAGGCTCTTCAATGCTCGATGCAAAGCATCTCGCTGCATTTCAATATCCTTCACCCGATCTGCTAAAGAGTCTCTTGATTCTTTCTCCTTGCTTGATATGGAATTCGACCTCCTTACCGATGAGGATCTTGACAGACCGCCAGTAGTAACTCTTACGGTAGCAGACCTGGTCAGGCCAGGACCTTGACTTGTCGGTACACTTGTCCCGTCGTCTTCAGCTATTGTGTCAAATCGTGAAGAATGGTTCTGCATCTCCAACTGCAGCCTTCTGGCGTTCATCAGCGTAGTGTTCTCATTCTTGAGAGATTGGAGCTCCTGCTGCATCCGCGCGTTCTCATAAGTTAACGTCTGATATTCTACCGCTTCCCCTTCTAGACCTTCAACACGCGACTTCAGCTGTGGGACTACCTCGTCTCGAAGGTTATCCCGTTCGTCTCGATGTTGTGTTATTTCGCCTTTCAGCGCAGTAAGGAGATCCTCAAAATTTTCCTTGACCCTTCGTTCTTCCTGTAGCCGTCTTCGATGGTCTTCCAGGGAGCTCTCAAGCTCTTGAACACGGCCAGCAGTGCCAGAGGAGAGAGCACGCTCTCTGTCCAACTATGCAACGGTTAGCCACGTCACGTGAACTTTTTACAGATTATGCTCACGCTCTGCACCTGATCTCCAAGCTGGCGGATATGCTCTTCAAGTAACTTTCGTTGGGATCTCTCATCCTGCAATTTTTGAGTCAAGCTCAACTTGAATTGGGCCTTTTCCTGCTCCGATAACCTTTTCTGCTTTGCCAGATCTTCCAGTTTTCCATCTGCATCACTCATAGCATATCTGTAGGATCCACTCCCCGAATCAGAGAAGTAGTCACTCGTCCGGCGACCGAGTTCCGGGCCTTGTGATGCTTCAAGCTGTAGGCGGTCAACGAGGTCCTCCAATTCCATCTCCCTTCGTATTGAGCCAGCCAATTCCGTGCTTACTTCCCGCAGCTCTTCCTCCACATCAGTTCCGAAGTTGCCCAAGTCTGTACCGGGCGGCAATGGAAACACGGTCCCCGGCATGTAAGTGGTGGCCATACCAGTCGCATTGGCTTTCGAGGTATCGATGGCTTTGGGTATAGATTTAGTCGACGACGAAATGCTCCGAGGCGATGGCGAAAGCGGCGAAGGACCAGGCGAATGGCTTCTGTCGGAGTAAGGAGTTGGTGAGCCCTCGGCTATAGGGGAAGAGGTCTTCCATCCAAAGAAGGAAGTCAGCTTATTAGGTCCAGGCGATCTGGGCGTTTTTGTTATGACGGTTGGATCAGATGTCTCGTAATCATTGTTTGTAGGTCGTCCCGAGGGATGCAATGACATTGTCCGTTGCAGTCCCTCGTTATTCGGGAACTTTGATGCCTTGAAGGTGTCATGGAGTCTAGATTCACTTGCTTGCCGTGACCGATGGGGCCGAAGAGAGGGGTTTTTGTTTTCCACAGTGGTAGGAGGGAAGTATCCCCCGTTGGATGAAGGAAGCGGACTTCGAGGGGACTGGCCGCGAGGAAACCTGAGGGACAATGGTTCAGCGTTGTGGGTTTGAGGGACTGACGACGGACTTACTGATCAAGATCACGAGCGATAAGGGGCGGCGAATTGGTGATAGGTCGGACGAGCGAAGGAGGCTCCTGAAGGAAAGATTGCCGATTGTTTACATTATGATCGTTGAATTCCTCTTCTCCGACAGCCACAACAATGCCTCCAGTGGAAAGGGATGGAACTGGCGCGGTGGCCGGAGAGGCAGCCGAAGCAGGGGAGGGGACAGGCTTCCTCTTCACAATATCAGGCTTGGGCACTGTGATCTTTGGGCGCGTGATGGGTGGTGTCGGATTAGGTGGTTCGGGGGAGGAGACGTCGAGACGTGAGGGGCGGCCACGGTTCATCATCCTGCTTCATTTCTCATTTCCGATCCACAATTTTTGCTAAGCGTGTAAGCGTGGTATTCGACAGCGAAACTCCCAATGCAGCAGTAATTGGGGCTTATTGAACCCTCTTCACTTTGATAACGAAAAGGAGTAGCTCTTAGTCCTTTTAGACCTAGTTGTAGATCTCGGTCCTGCTGGCTCGAGGCGTCTGAACTGATGGATCGAGGAGAAGCTACCACCCGTTTCGGCAAGGTCGGAAGCTGTTAGCAAGACGGTGAGAGTATAACCTCTATCATTCATGAAGACCAGATGGGAGGGAGGAGTTCAAAATCACCTCTCCATCAAAATCTCTAGCCGTGGTTGCAACTCGAGTCTGGCTGTTTCCCAACCTCGCGGGTGACACAAGAATCCGTACATGCCAAGGCGCAGAGAGCCCCTAATTTTGGTGGTGTGGGAGTCCCTGAAAATACGGATTCTTGTGTCACCCGCGAGCCAACCTGAAACTGGCGATCGTAGCGCCAGTCCTTCTCCCGCTCGTTCGAGATCTTCAGGCACAGGCACAGGCACAGAATGAACCCCGCACTGCTATATGACAAGGATGGTGATGGGAAATGGAAAGGGGTCGCGGATCCGCAGATTTGGTTCTTTGCAATTCGTTCGCAACATAAGTTAGGTCGCACGTACACATGGCAAACGATGGACAAGTGACTCCTTTTCAATAACTACGTACTCGTGCACATGAGACGAAGTGTAAATATCCATGGACTGGAGCGCGGTATTGGGACAATGCTTCATTCTTGTCCCTCATTGGACAGCCTTCCTGTAGGGGGTATATATGCACCGTCACATGCGATGATTAGACCGAGAACCTCCGACTATCATGATATTATAGACGCTCAAAGGGCCCTCAATTGGCTTTCACCAACTCAAGCTTCAGCTTTCTCTTTCCCGTTGATTCCTCCTTCACATCACTGATCCTCACCACAACCTTTTGAAACAGCTCGACCTGCAGCTCCACCGTACCTGACACCTTCAAGAGATACTCTTCTGCATCGAATAATCCTTCTGGCTCGGGCGTCGCCAGATCCCTTAGTCGTATCAGGCCTTCGATACCGAATCGGGGCACAAAAACCACGAATCCGTTAGAGAAGACTTTCATCACGAATCCATCCTCTTGCACCACTCTTCCTTTGAGCGCCTGTCCGACAAAGTACTCGATACTTGCTCGGCCTGCCATCTGTGCATTCCTATGTCTGACGTTGATGTTCTTGCATACCCCTTCAAGTTTAGGCTTGCTGTGCAGGCTGATGTCGAGTGTCTCATATTCAATCGCTGCGGCCAACTGCCTGTGAGCTACGAGGTCTGCATATCGCCTAATTGGACTGGTGAAATGTGTATAAATTTCACTGGCTAAACCATAGTGCCGGAACTCTGGATACGATTGCGTGCCAGAGCAGAAATATTCGGCAGACATCATGCATCGAGTTGCCATGATGCGAACCAGTGTATTGAGAAAAGGCTCCTTCGGATCCGTACAGGTGTCCAAAGAGTCCGCTAGCGCTTTGGAGCTCTCCGTACGAAGGTTGAACCCTCTTTTGACCTTTAGCTGATTCGAAAGCTCTTCAAAGTTGCTCTTGGGTGGCGGAGCATGCCGTCGTAGCAGAGCTGTTTGGGGGAAAGCTTCATATATTTTCCTAGCAACGCTGATATTAGCAAGCAGCATGAACTCTTCAACCAGTGAGTTGGTATCTAATAGCTCCTTGCTTTTGACATCCACCGGATCTGAAGTTTCTGATTCTGTTTGAACTCGGACTTCCGGGCTTGCAAGGTTCAACGCCCCTGCATCCATGCGCTTCTGCCGCAGTCTCTTGGAAAGCATCAGCAATGTCCGCATACCTTGCGTGAGCTCATCTTTCTGCGATTTGTCATCGATGCGAAGTTGTGCTTGTTCGTAGCTAAATGCTTCTCGAGATCTTATGACGGACTTGCTGAAGGATGAGCTGACGATATCTGCATCTTTGTTTATCTCCCAAATAGTGGAAAAAGCATATCGTTCCACGTATGGCTTGAGAGAGCATAGATCTGTACCAAGGAGCATTGGCAGCATGTCTATGCGCTTGTCCACAAGATAGACGGTAGTACCCCGTATGCTAGCCTCTGCATCCATTGCATTGTTTGGTTTAACGAAATGTGACACGTCCGCAATATGGACACCGACCTCAAAGTTTCCATTGGGCAGGAGCTGAGCGTGGAGAGCATCGTCGATGTCTTGGCACCCGATAGGATCAATACTGCAGACAAGCAAGTCACGGAGGTCTCTCCTCCCCTTCCAAGCTGGATCCTCAAAATCTGCCGGCACTTTCCAATCGTGGCCCTCTTTGGGCAGACAGTCCAATACGCCCCTTGGGAACGGTCGGTACTGGACATCATATTCGAGGAGCAATGCCTCTGTTTCCGCACCCTTTGTTTCTAGATCGCCGAGGGACCTCACGAAATGACCTTCTGGATATCTGGAATCTTCATTCCACACATCTATAGTGGCCAGAATACGCTTGCCTAGTAGTTCGTCGGCTTGACGAGTTCGCAGACGAATTTTCGGTATCCGCTTGTCCATAGGTATCAAGAACACTGTTTGCTGTTTCCGCCTTTGGCTTGCTATCGAACTTGAATTACCATCGACATGCCCAACGTACTGCCGCCAATTACGCTTTATCACGCCTACAATCTTTGCAGTAGGTTGTGGTCGACCTTCGATGCTTTTACCTTGAATTTTCTTGACTTCTTCCTGAAGTGCTTGCCTTTCCTGTTCTGTTACGACTGCTTCTGCTCCTGCTTCCTCTGTCTCTGCATTTTCATCCTTGTTAAGCGTTTCCTCCTCGATAATCTTAGTAGACGGCGCTTTCCATTGCGACTTCGGCAGAACCTCGACCACTACCACATCACCAGATACTGCTCTGTTGCTGTTCTCGCGACCTAGTATAAGCAGAGATTTATCGAATGTGGGAACGTGCACAGAGCCCTCGAGATAGTTGTACGTCGAAACATTGAAGATACCCTGGTGCAGAGTCCCCGCTCGGGTACCTGTCATCATCTTGGATAGGGAAATGTATCTGGGATAGAGCTGTTCTGTAGCAGGGCCTTTTACGCCTTGCCCGTGGTGAGAGACATTGATCATGTCAAGAAGGCGATCGGCGTCTTCGAGCCCGGATACATAGTCAGAGAGCGTGCACGCGCTGAGGTTTTCGGCTTTTGCCTTCCGTAGATTCTCCTTATCATCACTGAGCATAATGATCGTAGGACACTGCGTAGCCCGCTTGCTCAATCTGAGAGCTTGCCGAAGATGCTCTCCGTACCAGCTGACGGCCTTTCTGACAGCTCTGTCATTACGGTCATTAATGGTCTCGCCCTGCTCCCTAACAACATAGGTTTCAAGCCTAAAGTCATTGAAGAACACATAGAAGTGCTTGTCGTCGCTCTTGGTCAATCCAATTACCCGATTATACAATGGGAGAGATCGGTTTCTGAGCTCCTCGAGGACCGTCTGGAGGATGATAACATCATAGAATCCGGACTTTTGTTCGAAAAGATCCATGCCATTAAGTAGTGCATTAGTATCAGGTACAAGGTAATGGCCTGTTGGGAATCGTTGTGTGCCTGCTGGCTTCTCAGACAGAATGAAAGGAGTAACTTGATCATTGCCGTGAGCATTGTGATCATATCAGTGCAGCATGAAAAGTCGACTTACCAACTCCATTTGCGTCTGCAGGAGCGTTTGCCAAGCAGATCGAGCACAATCTAGATGAACATGGTATGTCCTGTCTTAGATACAGCTCTCTGACAATTTTCTGCACCTTTCCACTCTTCGTAGACCTCACGAAGACCTTGCTGGAAATGTTCGAGGCATATGGGTCGGCCAGTGATCGTTTCAAACTTGTCATTATCGCAATGTACACTCTAAATGAAACCAAATCAGATTACAAGAGGATCCAGATCAATATTAGGTCATTGCGGAAAGAGGGCAATGTCATGGTTACAATATGAGCCTCATGTGGATTGTCAATGTTCAAAAGTGATAATCTAATCACGAAGGGCAGGTGGACCCGAGCCCCAATCTCCAGGGATCAGCGATATTCTATCGAGCTCAAGCCAACTGCGGAGAACCTTCAGAACGATCCTCTGTTCACGAAAAGATTGAGTACACATTGGCTCACCATGTCACTCGATCCGCCAACCTATCTCAGCTCCCTACAGAACAACATTAGAGCAAGACCAATACCATGGGAGGGTGCAGTTCGAGCAGGCACCATAACAGACAATGACCTCAAGACCATCAAGGCTGTAGACAAGGTGCGAAAAGAGCAAAGAAAGCAGACTGTGGAATCGGATATAGAGGCATACCAAAGTCTTATACTAGGTGGTACCAAGGGAAGGAGTGTCCTGGATTCGGCTTCCAAACGGCCAGATGTAATACAGTATATGCTTGTGCTCACAGGCGACTTGATCAATGGTACTATTCATTCCATTGGGAACCAACAGTACGGGAACCTTACTAACAGAGATAAAAAGATGCTCCCACGCTTTCCTCGAAGCTCCTTGAGCACGAGTCACCCTACAAGCCGCTCATTCCATATCTCTCACACTCAACCAACCCTGAAGACCCAATACCGCTTCTTGCGTCATCAGTCCTCACATCTCTGCTTTCGACTGCCCAAGTCCAGTCACCGAAGTCGAACCCGCAAACAGACGAAGCCCTTGCAAAACTCTACACTTACCTTTCCACCCTAACCAAAAGCCAAGACAGTGGCCTGCAAGATATAGCGGTACAGGAGTATTCTTCCCTCCTCCGCACAAAGAAAGCCCGCGAGCTCTTCTGGAATCAACGAGAAGAAACCCTCAACCCACTGATTGATATTCTACGTGCCGCCGTCGGGGCGTCAAAAGACAGCGACTCAACCCTCTTCACCGGTGGAAGCTCCATTCGCAGTGCTGGTGAAACCGGTCTCAGTGGGGGTGTAGGTCTGCAACTCCTCTATCACGTCCTTCTCACAATTTGGCAACTCAGTTTCGAGGCCTCCCTTATTGGCAAAGGCCTCGAGAAAGAGCAGGAGCTCATCCCCCTCTACGCGCAACTGCTTCGCCTCTCCCCCAAGGAGAAGACCACTCGATTGCTACTATCTACATTACTCAACATACTCTCCGCAACTTCGAACAAATCAACACTACTACCAGCAGCAACGCAAGCACGCCTTCCCACCCTTCTCTCCAATCTGAAAGGCCGTCACCTCACAGACCCAGATCTTCTCGAGGATCTAAATGCCATATCGGATCTGCTAAATGACTACACCAGCTCGCAAACCACCTTTGACGAATATGCTGCCGAGGTTCAATCTGGCCATCTCCGCTGGTCGCCGCCGCATCGCGATGCCACGTTCTGGGTCGAAAACGCCCGCAAGATACTAGAAGATGATAGCAGCGCGTTACCGAAGTCTTTGCGAGAGATCATGGACAAACCGTGGGAAGACGAGAAGCAAGTGCTGGCTATCGCATGTAATGATGTTGGCTGGTTGGTGAAGGAAGCACCGGAGAAGAGGGGCGTGTTGGAGAAGTTGGGGGTGAAGGGGAGGGTCATGGAGTTGATGATCGATAGCGACGAGAGTGTCAGGTGGGAGAGTCTAAGGGCTGTGGGTGAATGGTTGAGGTATAGTTTCGATGATTGAAGTTAGATATATATTTGTCGAGTACTCGGATTGATGGGGATTTGAGCAGAGTACCGTAGTTGGTTGACACTTGCACCAGTGCACATAGTAGGGGAGCAGCGAGCATTGTAGATTATCGAGATGATCAGCGATAACGGTTGCTCTCATGTTCATGTACATAATTACTCTTGCGTTATCAAGGGCCCTATTCAACACTGCTCAGTAGTCCTACAAAACAGCATTCCTCGCAGGTTTTTCAGGAACGGTGCGGAACTTTGACCGAGCCTGTCGATTTCTTGACACTACATACTGGAATGTCTGCAGTACTTCGACGAATTCAACTCACCGTGATAGACAGACGAGCACCAACGCACTCAATGTACTCCGTGACTACTCCATAGATAGGTCTCAAAATCCAGAATTTCCCACACCTTCCTCTTCGCCAATCATGAACCAGCTCCCACAAATACAATACCGCAGCAGAGTCATAATCATCATATTAGCCCCTTTGAACGGCAACGCATCCTCCGTCAACGCTCCACAGCGTATGCACCTCTTCGTCCTCGTATCCTTCTTCAACGGCGTCTTCCGCACCGAATCTATCGGATGTTTCTCGCGCCACTGCCGGCTGCTGTTGTCGTCTGTAAGGCCCAGCCAGCCCATATCTGTGAAATAGAGTTCCGCAACGTTGACTTCTTCCTTCAACGCGTTGACAGCAGTGGTCAACAGATCTTTGACAGAAGCTTCAAGGACCGGAGGGATGGTGGCTTTGATGAGCATGGTCTTTTCGATGTTGTTGCGTTCTTCCTTCTCGCGTTTATGCTTGTCGACGTCGTCGTGATGCAGGCCGGCAGCTTGGTATGTACTTTTGATGTTGTTGTCTAGATGTGAGAGTAGATGCTCGAATTGCGGGACTGTGATTGGAGATTTCTGGAAGACGGCTTCGAGTTCGTGGTAGGCGAGACCGACGGGACCGGGACCAGCTTGGCCTTTGATGAGACCTATGAGACTCCGCATATGGGCGCAGTTTAGGCGCAGTAAGGTGCGAGAAGAGGATATTAGGAGAAGGGGCAAGGCGGGGCTGTTGCTGTCTCGAACTTGTTTACTTTAGTATGCCCTCACGTTTGATATCACACGGTAGTATAAGTCACCTTTCTGATTGATTATCTCTAGTAGGTTGCCTGAATGACTACCTTCATCTTGGACAAGATCTGCAAGTGTGAAGATCTCATCTACGATGAAGCCGAATAATGCCATCAACCACGACACAAGGCCTGTTATGAAATGGATTGAATCTAAACACCTGTTAGTAGAAGTTATATGAATCTCACGCGTAACTGACCAGGGTTTTTGAGCTCGCCATCTGCCCCCGGCTTGGCTCTGCTTACATATATATGTGAGTACGCTGCGTGTCTCAAATCCAACGTAGCCTGAGCCACAACGGATGAGAGTGAAGGGCGGCTAATTCTTCCTGCATATCCGAGCGAGGCTTGAGTAGCTAGACACTTCTGGATCACTTGATTTTGGATAATTTGTTGGGGATGAACATCAACAGAATAATCATACTGAAGTCCGAGTACGCGGTAGACCTCGCTCAGGAAATGCGATTTAAACGCGTCGATCTCTACCAATTTTGGTGAAGCTGCGAGATCCGAGCCTTTGTAGAGGTGCTGGTGTGAAAATTGTTGCATTGTTGCGACTAGGTCATCGCTGTAGCTCGGAAAATTCATAGCAGCAAGCGAGCCCTGCATAACGAAGGCTTCGTTCACTACTTCGAGAATTGCTATGTGATCTTAAGCCAAGTTCCCATGTTGGAAGGGCGTTTGCTTACATTCGTTAAAGAAATTATCGATCTCTATATGCATCAGACTGAGAGTCAGAGCGTGCTGCTCGTCAAGAAACGCAGTGGCACACAGGTTTGGTGATATCGCTGTATATAAACCTTTTATTCGTAAGCTACGGTTTGTTCAAGAATTCTTCACGAATTGCTGTTTAGGGAGAGCTCGAGAGGACAGCTCACAGGATCTTTTCATGTCGCCTTCAAAGCCGATCTGTCCTAAGGTCGAAAACTGGTCTGTAGCATTCTGAGGAAGCACTTGCATACTTGTTCGATCTCGATATTCGACCGTTCCATCGCTGTATAGCATGGCTAGGATGGTGCTCATGTTGACTTGGTGGATAGCAAGGAGCGTCTTGGATACAATAACATCGTTCGATCTTTTTAGAAGACATTCGGCCTTCGCGTTAGAGATCAGATCTCATGAGCTTGAAACATGGAATGGCGGGCTCACTGGAAGATCAAGAACGGACGAAGCACTAGCCTTTCTAGATGACAAGGAGTCAAGACTAGGATGTAGCTTTGGCGACGCATTTTGCAGTTCCCACTTACAGACTACTGTGAACTGCGTCGTCCGAGCGGATCCACTTTCGAAACTGTCCTCGAGGTATGAGAAAGAAGCAAGAAGAAAGGGCGATGTGAGATCTCTTGTTCCTGATTTGGGTCCCGGAGGTATGAAGTCGAAAAGCGAGAGTTGGGCATGTGATGGTAATGTACCGCCATCGATAGCAGTCGTATCGTGAGTGCCATCCATTGGAGAGCATTGGTCCATTGTTTTCACATGATTCACGTCGATCCTCAAACGATTGAAGTCAACATTCATGCGATAGAATCGAAGTTCCTTGTCATGATTGTACGTGGCGACGAGTAAAGCGCTCTCTTGTCGTCATCTGTCAGCCAAGTCCCATAATAGCGACGAGAGATTACAAGCCTTGTTCTTGGGTCGATTTGTCTGCGATCTTCTCTGGGCACATTGCGGCGTGCGTAAGAAGCTCAGTAGGACTCCCAGCATTGGTCACCTCAGTTGAAATTTCTTGCCATTGATTATTCTGGCCTTGGAACAAGACTTTGATGATCCCACTTTTCGTGATCGCAACCAAGGCGGGCCTTTGTACGCCATTATAAGTTTCATTATGAGGGCCAAGCAACCTTCGCTGAGAAAGCTTGAAGACCCAACCTTCGGTTGTCGTTTTCTGCATCGGCTGATGAAAGAAACCCTGTAGCAATGTCAACGAACATAGCAAGATACAACAATACTGTGCAGACATACCCATCTGTCACTGTACACCCACATCAGGCCAATCACCGCGCTTAAATTGTCTTCCGGGTCCAAAGTAAAGCGTTTGACAAAGTTGAGACGATTGATCGCAAGGAAAACATTGTAGATCGAAATTTGCCCATAGACATCAACAATAGCAAGTTCTGCGCCGCTATGACCCCAGCAAATGTTTACTAATGGATGGTCATTATGCACAGTGGAAACACCCTCGATATAGTATTCTTTGCTCAATCTCCATTGGCCATCACGAGGATCACACATCAAATGGTGCAAGATGACATTACGACTATTCTGACTGATGTATGCGATGCAGCCATTTTTGGACCATGTCAATTTCCTTGGCCACTTTTAGAGATCTGGGGCGATGATTATGGGAAAGTTGCAACGTACTGGCTGCATCCACCTAGAGACAGCTCGTCAACGCGCTGAAACAGACCCTTAGACAGGGACGCTGGAAGCTGTAGTGGAGCGTCTTCTCCAAACAGCTCGTCAAGATCATCATCCATGATCAGAGGCATTGCAGCCTGCGTATGATATGCTTAGATGGTCATGGAGGTAGGCGCTACGCAGGGCAAGACCGCACAATCTATGAGAATGAGAAGAAGCCCAAGCTTGCCCTTCACGAGGGAGCACAACGCTAGAGCTCAAGACAAGATCAATTCCTGAGCTTCTTGATGTGAAAGACTGGGCGAAACAATGAGGAGACTTCCTGCGCCTGCCGAGTGAAAATGCGACGTTACAGATGAAGCGTCAACAGAATAGAATAGCGGAAAAGCTATTTCAGGACTTCGACAACGAAAGTCTTACGAATACATAGTCCTGAGAAGCTGAAGTAGATATTCTAGCGGTAGTGGGCGTGGGCTGCAGATCAGTGTAAACAAACCAAGGAAAGGTAAACAGAGTGCTGAGAGGGGGTCATATGGCTGTGATAACTGCATTATATTGGCGCAAGTCCAATCAGACATCATCGGATGACTGTGGGATCCCGTACATGATTGGTCAAAAGCCCAGACTTAGTGTCAAGCCATGGCCACAATATCATAGTCCTTAAAGTACCTTGTCACTCTTGTTCTACCGGCCCACGACCTTTCTTAATCCCATTGTCGCTCGCATTGACAGCAAACTGCGCCTTCATACCATTCGCCTACTCAACTATCTCTTCACTTTTCCATCCACCGATGTCGCTGCATATTCATACCATATTATAAACGAAGACGCCCTGATCCTTCTCATTACCCAAGCGCAATAACACTATGAATAGCGACAGCGACCTGACCGATCTGTCCTCAGAGCTGAGCTCTGTCAGATCTTCCCTATCGCCTCCACCCACATTCGGTTACCCATCGCCTCAGTCCTCTCAAGATCATAGCAATGATGTCTCCGATAGTCAAGAACGATCTCGCAAACGACCTCTTGGCTCGAATGATCTACCCCCTACGAAGAAGAGAAAGAGTGTTGAAGCCAAATCTAGGACTACTGTTCACCTAGATATACGATCGCATTCGCCCTCACTAGCAACTGAGCAGGCAGCCGAATTGAATTTGCTGCTCAAAACATTGCGCAAAAGGCGGAAAATTGTCGTGATCGCAGGTGCGGGTATTTCTACATCTGCTGGAGGTAGTACAATTCATGCAACCTATTGCTCATCCTATGGTTAACAGCTGTGCAGTCCCCGACTTTCGCTCATCAAACGGCCTATTTACCACCCTCAAAAGCGAAAACAAGCTGAAAGCTTCTGGCAAACATCTTTTTGACGCTTCCGTGTACCAGACTGATGATTCCACGTCTTCTTTCCACGACATGGTCCGCATCCTATCCAAGAAAGTCAGCGGTGCTGAGCCCACCGCATTCCACCAGATGCTAGCCACACTAGCCAGTGAAGGGAGGCTCCTGAGACTATATACACAAAATGTTGATGGCATTGACACGTCGCTTCCACCACTAGCCTCGAGTGTTCCATTAGATAGAAAGGGACCATGGCCTCGGACAATCCAGCTACACGGAAGCTTAGAGAAGATGGTATGCTCCAAATGCAATACGCTTAAGGACTTCGATCCAGCCTTGTTCGACGGACCTGTACCACCGCTCTGCACCGTTTGTGTGGATTTGGACAAAGTTCGCACCGAGAGCGCCGGGAAACGGAGCCATGGGATTGGTAGACTTCGGCCAAGAATGGTGCTATACAACGAGCATAATCCCGATGATGAAGCCATCGGGTTCGTGATGAAAGCGGATCTTCGCGTTCGCCCTGATGCTGTAATCGTGGTCGGAACAAGTATGGAGATACCGGGTGTCAAAAGGTTTGTCCGAACAATTTGTGGAGTGGTGAGAGGGAGAAGGGATGGAGTTGCCATGTGGATAAATCGTGGTCCCCCACCTATAGCCAAGGAGTTTGATGACTGCTGGGACTTGGTTGTGGCTGGTGATTGTGACGAGGTAGCTCGCCTTGCCAAGATGCGACGATGGAATGATGAGGGCAACGACTATAAGGAGTGTACTGAATCTGAGGCTGAACAAGCTAAGCAGAAAGGTACTGACGTGCAGGTGGTGATTTCCGCAGCGGAAAGCAAAGGCCCTACTTCAAGAAGGAGTGTCACGCCAAACAATACTGGTTACCCTGCTTTAATGATGACGCCTGCAGAAAGCCCGAAAGCGAAGCCAGTCGGACTTCCCAATGTCCCATTAACGTTTCCCTCAATCTACAACAAGGCAACAGTTATTTCTGGAGGCCCTCGAAATGGCGCAGCAAAGAAGAAGGGCTCTAAGATGTCGAAATCTGCGTCTGGGACGACGAGTATGCCAAAGATTGCTAAGTTCCCTGGTCAAGCGAACATCAATTTCAAAGTCACGAAAGGTCATAACATACCTGCTTCTCCGATAATGGACAAGCTGATTACCATTGGAAAACTGGCCAAAACTCATCATCCATCGCCAACAGGGCCAGAAAAAGCCAGAAAGTTACTCGAGAGCTTAGGGGAGCATGTGCCTATGGCTCTTCTTTCGCCCACCTCTGCGAAAAGTAACGGCCCTCTGAGCTCTACCCAAATTCAAAGTCCAGCTTCAAAGCTAGCGAGAGTCCAAATACCGCTCAAGGAAACCCCACTAAAGATCAAAATCCCTCACAACGGAGATTTGCTCGCAGATAATGAACGACTGAAGAGGATGAGTGAAGAGATTGTGTCGCCCACAGGGAGCAAGCCGTCGGGCATGGCAAACATCTTGCATTAGTTCACTAATCTGCTTCTGTCTTCGTTCAGACTTTGTTTTGGTTCTCGTAAGAGATCAATCATGTTATACGCAAGAGATACCCCCATTTTTGGCTGAGGCGCTGGAAATACTTGTCATTAGCATTCTTATGTTTGTTATCAGGAACGGTAGAGTGTCCCATGAGTTTGGTAACAGGAGTGTGACATGTTTAACCTTGGCTGGTCGGCTTAACGGAGGATGGACCTGAAGGACAGATTATTCTTGCTTTGCAAGACCAGGTGTGTCTCAAGACGCATGGTCCTGTAATGTTTAGCAAATCATTGCCTGAACCTGCACAGTAGATCCTTATGTTCACGTCAACGACTATGATGCAAAGAGAACAAGGCCCACAGCTGACACATTACATCCGTAGATAAAGCTTGAGCTTGTCCCTACTGATTAATCTGTCGTACTGTATCAGTATTTTATAGAACAAGAAACCCTCACCCTAATGGTTATGCTCGCCGTTTCCAATGTAAAGTCTTTCTAGCAGCGCCAAGCATTGCCTATTCCCCGAATCTTATTTGCGGCGCTGCAAATTCATCAGCTTCAATACGCTTTTTTCAGCTGCCGGCTTGCTAGAATGTTATGAAGATGGCTAAGCCACATAGCGAAAACATAGAGACATTTATGCCCTGAACATTTAGCATCGGACACGAATGTTCCCCTCGAGAGCCCCTTTGGAGCTGAGTAGGTTCAGGGCAAGCGCTGCGACATAGCAGAAAAAGAATCTCAATATCATCTCTCCGCCCCATCGAATCACTGGTCAATCTCATAATAAACTCTCCGCTGCATCATGGCGCCCCAATCGCCCCAGCCATTAGGTTCCAAAGAGCGCTCACTCTTCACACAGGTGGTGAAGAACTACGAGAGCAAGCAATATAAGAAAGGTAGCTTCAACAGAGACGTCAGCCATCATCACTCTGGCTAATAGGTTGGGCAGGTCTGAAGGCAGCTGACCAAATATTACGTAAAAGTCCTGATCATGGCGATACCATTGCAATGAAAGCGCTCATCATTAATTCCCAAGGCAATTCAGAGGAAGCCTTCGCTCTTGCAAAAGTTGCGCTCCAAAAATCTATGAAATCCCATGTATGCTGGCACGTCTATGGGCTTCTCTACCGAGCGGCCAAAAATTTCGAAGAGGCCATCAAAGCATACAAGTTCGCACTGAAGCTGGAGCCGGAATCCCAGCAGATACAAAAAGATCTAGCTTTGCTGCAGGTGCAGATGCGAGACTACCCAGGTTATGTGCAAAGTCGAAGAGCAATGCTACAGCAGCGGACACAGATAAGATCCAATTGGACAGCTCTTGCGATAGCACAGCATCTCGCTGGGGATTTGGCGGATGCGGAGAGGACGTTGACTACCTGGGAGGAGACATTGAAGGCTCCACCTCCGAAGACAGATATGGAACATTCGGAGGCGGCACTTTACAAAAATTCTATCATTGCAGAGATGGGAGAGACCGAACGAGCTTTGGAACATTTGAATGCAGTTGGCAGGGACAACCCCGATCGGACTTCGGTGATGGAGCTACGAGCCAAGTACCTTCTCACGCTGGGAAGGAAAAGGGAAGCAGAAAAAGCGTATCGTGCACTGTTGGAACGGAACGCTGAGTACCGGCCTTACTTCGAGGGCCTCCAGGCTTCATCCAAAATCGAGGACTCGGACGTCGACTCACTTGCAACCCTATACAACGAGTATGCCGAAAAAACCCCGAGAGGAGATGCCGCCAAACGAATACCTTTGGACTTCCTGAAAGGTGAGGACTTTCGGAAGGCGGCAGATCGATACCTGCAACATATGCTGCACAAAGGGATTCCATCAACACTTGCCAACGTCAAAGCTCTATATTCAGATACTGCGAAGCGAGAGACAATACAAGAACTAGTTGAGGGCTATGCAGCTGACAAGGGCGCACCGGAAGTCAATGGCTGTGCTGAGAAGGAGGCCAATGGCGATTCCAATTTATTTAAACAATCAGTGCTTTACTTTCTCGCTCAACACTACAACTATCATCTTAGTCGAGATCTTGCGAAAGCAATGAAATCTATTGATGAGGCTATCAAGTTAGCCCCAGATTCTGTGGACTATCATATGACAAAAGCGAGGATATTGAAACACTACGGCAATATTCAGAAAGCAGCTGACATGATGGAGAAAGCGAGAACATTGGATACACGAGATCGGTACATTAACACAAAAGCAGCGAAATATCACTTGCGGAACAACGACAATGAAGCAGCCATACAGAATATGAGCAAGTTCACAAGAAACGAGGCCCTAGGTGGACCGTTAGGAGATCTCCATGACATGCAATGCGTTTGGTATATCACAGAAGATGGGGAATCATATCAACGTCAAGGCAAGTTAGGCTTAGCCCTGAAACGGTATACTTCCGTTTCGTCTATATTTGAAATCTGGCAGGAGGACCAATTTGATTTTCACAGCTTTTCATTGCGAAAGGGGCAGATACGAGCGTACGTTAACATGATACGGTGGGAGGACCAGCTTCGGGAGCATCCTTTCTTTTCTCGCGCCGCCATATCTGCAGCCAACATATATGTCATGCTTTCTGATAATCCTAATCTTGCTCATGAACACCTCACGAACGGAATCAACGGTGGGACGAAGGACAATGCGGAACGGAAGAAAGCCGAGAAAAAGGCGCGTAAGGAAAAGGAGAAGCAAGACAGGCTCGAGGCAGAGAGGAAGGATGCTAAGAAGCCTGCAGCAGTAGACCATAATGGTGACCCTAAGGAAGAGGATCAAGATCCCAAAGGCGAGAAGCTGCTGCAGACTTCGGAGCCCCTAACAGAAGCCATGAAGTTTATCAAACCCCTCCTCGAGTTCAGCCCAAAGAACATCGAAGCGCAACAAGTGGCCTTCGAAGTCTTCCTCCGCCGAAGTAAAACCCTATCTGCCCATATCCTACCAAACATCGACTAATGACCTCGCAGAAAAACACCTCCTCGCTATCCGCACCCTAATCACCTCCCACACCCTCTCACCCTCCAACCCCACAGTCCACGAACAGATCTTCCGCTTCCACCACGCCATCTCCACCCTCTCCTCGCCCCTCCCACAGAAGACCATGGAAGTTCTCAACTCCGAATTCAACACCCTCCTCCCAGCCTCCACCAACCTCGGCAAACACAACGACACCTTCATGCAGGAGCACCACAACAGTGCACCACACGTGCAGGCCGCCTTGCGTGTACGACAGTCATTGGATCCGAGTAGTCTTGAAAAGAATCAGCAGGACGTTATTAGGACGTTGGCGCTGGACGGATGTAGCCTTGCCGATGCCGTTGCTGGGTTGAAACAGTTGAGGAGTTCGAAGCCGAAGGGGCAGTATGTGGATGATTATGTAGCTGCAGCGCGGGAACGATGGCCGCAAGCTTCTGCGTTTGAGAAGAAGGGCGAGTGAGTAGATAGAGAAGTTTTTGTATTGTAGACCTTTCCTACTCAATGCATATGTGACGCATATCATCTCTAGCGCATGTTCGATAAAAGGAGTTAGAAATGAAGGAAATGCTCGATCTTCGTAATCAAATGCATCGATGGGTGAAGATATGTAAAAGTCTCATGAGACTCCTATCTCTAATACTACAAGTATAATGGGTATTAATATCTTAAGCCTGCTTTAATAGGAGATTCATAGTTATAGGACCCTCAATTATAGACAAGGCTGAGAATGTTTAGCTTAGACTGTTACTAGGAAATAGTCGGTCCCAATCATTGGGGAGGACTGTCTGTGAATCTTCAGCTAAGACCGGTTTCTAGGAAATAGTCAACCCCAATCAATCTAACCCTGACACTGAAAGATGACTCATTGGTAGTATAGGTGGTTGAGTATCCAATCTCTACTTCTTGATACCTTAACATCAAATAACGCCTTTCCCAAATGCCGCTTCGCTCCTACATATTCCCCAAATCTATACACAAAATGCAACCGCGCTATGCACTCCTCCCCTTCCTAGATACAAAGCCTCCAAAATCCTCCATCTAAACAACAGCATGCCCCGTAGGTCCCTGACTCGTATAATCCACGCTCACAAACGCGCGATCCACCTCGCTCAAGCCCTCGAGACAATACTGCAACGTCTCGGCCACGTCGTGCGCGCGGCTTAACTGTGTCTTCTCGTCGAGCATGATGTCCATTTCGACCCAGACGCCGTCGCCGGCGTGGTAGGCGATGATGGTTTTGTAGGCGTCGACCTGGGATTTTGGGGATGGTGGTGTTAGCGGTTTTGGTGTAAACAGATATGTTTGAGATGGCTAGGTTGATACTCTAGGTGGGGGAGATCTGGCCAAGGAATGGTTGTTTGAAAGGAGTTTACTTACGACGGGGGCGAAGCGCCAAGCGAGGAAAGTGACTTTTTGGAGAACGCGTTCGTCGACGGCGCTACCGGTGAGGCGGGCGACGTTTTGGTAACAGGTGTCTGCCCAGTCGTAGATGATGAAGAGGGACAGTAGTGCTGCGCCGACGGGGTCGAGCCACCAGAGAGCGAATTGGTGGCCGATGAGGGGGAAGAGGAGGGAAAGGGTGTTGAAGACGACGTCCGTTTTGCAATCTAGGTCACATGCGTTAGCGACGTGTAGACGGTTTGTGGCGGAATGGGAGGTAGGAAGGCAGATGAAACTTATGTCTACCTTGAGCCAAAGCCTGTACCTGCGTCGTCTTGACCCTAACACACCCGATCCAGATGGTTCCTTTGACCACCACGGTGGCGACAAGTGCTCCAATCGCTACTGGTGGCAAGATCGCTGCTTCTCTCGGACCCCCAGGCAGTAAATTCGTAACGGAATCTTTCAAAATCTGCAAGAACGATACGATCATGATGATGGAAAAGACTAATATTCCCAACGGCTCCAGTCGTCGCCGGCCAACGGGGAACTTGTGCCGCAGACGTCGTATTTTCCATTGAACGAGCTTGTTGGTCGTCCATATGATGAGGGTACACAAGAGGTCGAGCGCGGAGTCAACAAGGGATGCCATCAGGGAGAGGGAGGAAGAGGCGAAAGCGGCAATGATTTTGGCGGCCAGGAGCAAGATATTGGCAACTACGTTGATATTGATAGCCCACTTTGCTCTTTTTTCGCCTGTTCTGCGCTTCTCTCGCTCGTCTTCTGGCAATAGGGGGTCAATGTCGCCGCCAGTATTCTTCAGCGCTCCACCATCCTCGGCAACTCCGTCTCCATCAATCTGCGCAATTATCAGCGGTGGCTACTGGACGAGCTGAGCATGATGGAATTTGCACACATCCTGCGGATTCATCGAGTCCAGTACGTCATTCGCCATACTCATGACCAGCGTATCGACCTCCAGCCAGTCATTGAGGCTCTCGTTTTGCTGTGCGTAGAAGGCCCTGATCTTCTTATCCTTGATTTCATCCAATTCTTTCTGGCTTTTCCTGAATTTCTCCATCTCATCTCTGTCCACGCCTTCCTTCAATTTACGCTTCAACTCATTGTGAAAATCATCGCCGACAGTAAGATTGACGACGTCTTGGAATCGGGGTTTGCGCCTGGTCGATGAGATGGCGCGTTCGAGATCGTCAGGTTTGTAGTTGTAAGAGCCATTAGTCTCATGAGTAGGAAGCGGTTTGTGGACCATGCTTATGGTATAGCATAGATGAGATGGATAAGAGAACGCGTTCGGACGATGAGCGCATCAAACCTGTATTTGCGAATGACGGATCTTTGCATGAACCGATTTAAGCTTTTAGGGAGATCGGTTCCTGAGATCCGATTTTGACCAATCATCGCGAAGCTGCAACTATCACGCGCCATGGGACGGTCTCAAATCATAAGCCGCAAGGATTCCATATATCAGCAACGTATACCAGCAACACTTGAGCATCGTCGCTTGCAGAGACCCAGTTGTCCTGAAATTTGTAGCTCGATAGTCTATTTGGTATTGGATATTGGAAGAGATTCCCGTACACCACAGAAAATATTGCTCCAAACTACTCAAACAGATGCTTGCGCCGCGCTATGCATATACGTAACAGGAGATAGGAACAGCCTCCACCGAGGCAACGTTACTCGCTCTCGTCACCTTCCAAACCCATATCCCAGCCTTTTCTCTCAGTCCTCGTCCAACCAGTCCATGTTTTGGCTTTTTCTACCCATCCTCCGTCTTCCTGTCTCTTCTGTGCATCGAGCCGTACTGCCTTTTCCTCCTCACCGCTCGCCAATTCGAATTGGCTCATCCTATGACCTATCCTGCTATCAATGACCATTGGTTCTTGCCACACCCTCTCCTTCTGGTCCCCTTCATCGTTTGCTTTCCAAGCACTCTTGTGCCATTCTTGTTCTTGCTGTTTCAGCACCGCTTCCTGCTCCCACGTCTCGTTTGATAATGCTATGGACTCGGCTTCAATGCCGCTGCCGGCGGTGGGTGAAGCATCATCAGGGTCAACCGCGGAGGAAAATTCGGTAGATTGAGCATATGGCCGGAAATGCGAGGCGATTACTAAGGCTGCTACAGAACGGCCAGTGGATTCGGCGATTTGTCGGCGCGTCAAAAACCGATAAAGCCGGGTCGGGGTGTTCAGAAACCCAAGCAGATGTGGTAAAGGCAGAGGAAGAGATGGATTCATGGACGACTCCACCAAAGGGGAAATGGCACACGAAGGATAGTCAGATGGTGTAATATAAGGAGGCGTAGGGCTTGTCCTAGGTGGTTTCGCAGGTGGGGGATCAGCCACTAGAGAATCGTTTAGAGGTGGAGAATCCGACGATGTGTCTGAGGTCGCCGTGTCTCCGGGAATAATGTCAGAAGTAGGAGTACCCGAGAGCTGAACATCCTCCACCATAGGTTGTGGAGGTTTTGCTGGAATCAGGGGTCCTAGCCAACCTTCGTGAAGACCGCGTACATACTCCTTCCACGTATGTCTTCCCAGTACTAGGTCACCTTGTACACCATTCCATTCGCTGATCCCAGTCCTCTGCCGCAACTCGTGGAGCAGTTGTTCCTTGCTCTCGTCTTCCGGATTCTCTTCATTATCTTCTACCGGAGGCTTCTCACCGTTCCTTCTACGAAGTCTCCTTATCTTTTCCGCAAGGCCTGCTCGTACTTCGCCCTCTTTCCGTCCCTCGATGACATCCCAATCAAGAGCTCCAGCTACAAGTATTGGTTTGACGTATTCGTGAAAGTGCTCCCTAGCTGCCCGAATACTATCTCCTGGCGGAGCAGCAAGGAAAATCGTGATTTTCCGTGGCATTGTATTGGCTGGAAGAGACTCGTCTGCGAGGTGGGCAATGAAATGGCACCATTTCTGCTGAGCTCTGTTTTTGTGGTATCTATCATAGAGAAGGCTTGAGGTGAATGAGCCAGTAATGGTCCAGAATATGAGCCAGTTACGTGAAGGTAGTTTGAGTCTGATATTGGGTAGACCTACATCATCCATGGATAAGTCTTCTGCAGAAGTCAATTCTCTGGAATACGAGCTTACCCATCATCCGCAATGCGGGATTCCCAGCCGACTTGGCATTGGCTGGTTTGACCCCCGATGTTGGCCAGACATCTTTGGCGGGAGGTATTTCTGCCATGAATAAAGTTGATCTCGAGAGGCATTGATTCTTATAGGCTTTCAGAACCTTGAAGCTACCAGCCAGGGCTTAAACTTTTCCTACGGGTAGTCTAGCCACAGACGCTCTAGGCTCCATGCTCACATGGCGTTTCATGCACCCCTGATTATTGTTTGGAGGCTAAGGTACCGCTCTGTTATATTTCGAGCGCCTACAAGAACGTTCCCTGGGGTCTACCTGCAGTTGACCTTAAAGAAAAGAATTGCTTGCCCTTCATCCTCCGCATTGATTGGGGGCTTCTTGGTTAGATCGGCTTGAGAAGCAATAGAGCAGAGCCCTGTAGAGTCTATGATAGTCAAGATTTCACGACACTAAACTCTATCACCACGTAACTTAGAAGTAGCACGGCCACTGTCACATTTTAGACCAGGATGACGTTCATTTCCATCGTTGACCTGAATTCTCATTGGCCGCCTTGTGTGGCTTAGCGCAAGGGACGGGACTCCTGAGACTTCCCGCACTCGGGCATCTTTTGTTCAAACAACAACACTCATCAATCTCACCATGGATCCAACCATGGACCTCAAGAAACGACTGCATCTCAACTTTGGAGGTCTAGGAGGAGGGGGAGCAGCAGGAGGTGGCTATGATGGTGACCAAAACTACACACCCGGCAACGAGCACATCTTCCCTACCACTCCCTCAACCTTCCCCCAGTCCGTCTTCCCAGGCTCTCACCCGGCCAATGATCATGTGGGGGCTCAGATCCAGCGAAATGCCTATGGTGGTCAGCAGGGAGGCTATTTTCCTACTGGGGCGTATCAAGCCCAGTACAGCTCTCCTCAGTCACCATACCAACAGAACCCTGGTCAATTCCAAGGCCAATATCAAAATCAGCCGTACCAACAACAGAACCTCGCCGCACCCCAGCCTTCGTACCAACAACGTCCAGGATACAATGTCAATGATCCCACCTCGGGCCTTGCACGACAATTTTCAAATCAGAACCTTGGTACACCTCAGCGTCAAGCTAGTCCGCTCAATCGTCAACCGTCTCCCAATCCTAGATTCTTCACAAACGGCCAACCGGTCCATGGGCAACAGAATCGTAATCAGCAAAGCTACATGTCCAATCAGCAGAATCAGTCGAGCCTTCTGACACCTAATGATGGCAGCGCTCAATTATTGTCAGCCTCCACAGAGGAGCCTCCCGAGAAGACCGCGCAAAAGTTCTCTGAGAACGTCATCAAGAGGGGCCAAGGATTGCATGCTTTAGTTGAAGCTTTCTTTAAAGAGAACATAACCCGCGCTCGTGATCGCAACATCAGGTAAATTGAATTGCCATGCATGCCATGAACCACCATAATTGATACGGTGGCTATAGGGCTCGGGCACTCGAAGAGGTTCTAAAAAGAGACGATAAGACGGAGCAAGAGAAACGCAATGAGGCACAGCACGTTCGCAACAACGAGAACCAATACCTTCGCTTCTTGAGGACTAAGGAGACTCCATCGAACTTTGTAACCTTAGCCAAGGTTGGCAAGGGAGCCTTCGGTGAGGTTAAACTCGTCCGTCGCATAAGAGATAAAAAGATCTACGCGCTGAAATCGCTGGTCAAAACGGAAATGTTCAAGAAAGATCAGTTGGCACACGTGCGTGCGGAGCGCGATATCTTAGCCGAATCTGACAACCCCTGGGTTGTCAAATTACACACAACGTTCCAGGATAATACTTACCTATACATGCTAATGGAATTCTTGCCTGGAGGAGATTTAATGACAATGCTAATCAAGTATGAGATCTTCTCATTGCCGATCACGAGATTTTACATGGCTGAGATAGTCCTTGCGATTCAAGCTGTGCACAACCACGGCTTTATTCACCGGTAAGTCTTTGAATCTGATTTCCAATTAGTGATTGCCATCAGTATCATGATCCTCTTCAGCAAGCCAATTAGCCGCCTTCATTGTGCTATCGCCGTTAGGCCTTCAATACTTTCGTGCATATGCGCATACTCAACATGTTGCTAAGTTGTGCACAGGGACATAAAGCCAGATAACATCCTTCTCGATCGAGGTGGTCATGTGAAGCTCACTGACTTTGGTCTGTCCACTGGCTTCTACCAGCAGCATAACAACGCATACTATCAGAATCTTCTGAAGGGTCCATCAAACAAGGAGAAGAATCGCAACTCCGTCAATTTCGACCAAATCAACCTCACAATGAACGAACGTAGAAGCATGGCCAACACATGGCGCAAATCAAACCGTCGTACCCTGGCTTACTCTACCGTCGGCACTCCAGACTACATCGCCCCTGAGATTTTCGGCGGTCACGGTTACTCTTTCGCTTGTGACTGGTGGTCTGTTGGAGCCATCATGTTCGAATGTCTCGTCGGGTGGCCCCCTTTCTGTGCCGAGGACGCTCATGACACCTATCGCAAAATCGTCAATTGGCGACAAACACTGTACTTTCCCGAGGAGAATCCTCTTCTTGATGAGGAGCAAGGCAAGCACCAATGGCCAGATGCGGAGAACTGTATACGAGGGTATGTTCACTCCTCCCCATTCGTCCCGTATCCCACCAAAAGTCTATTTCCTCGCCGTAGCCCAACTCCGCATGTGACCACCTTCACATCCTTTTATCACACACCAACAAGTAACGCGTGACACCTCGTCTCAATGCTAACCACCCCCCTCACAGCATGCTCTGCGACGTCAACGACCGCCTCGGCGGCCACCACGGCCAGAACGGCGCCCAAGAGATCAAAGCCCACCCCTTCTTCCGCGGCGTCAACTGGGACCAACTCCGCCGCATCCACGCTCCCTTTGAACCGTCTCTGCAATCCGCTACTGACGTCAGCCACTTCCCCATCAACGAGATCCCACAGGATGATACGAGCGCGAAGGAGAGGGCTGCTGTGGATGCGCTTGGGGATGAGCATTCGGCTGATATGGCGTTGCCGTTCATTGGGTATACGTTCAAGAGGTTTGAGGGTATGAGGACGTGAAGCGATGGCGGGCATAGGCTGGGCGTTGGATCGATGATGGCATAGAGCTGCGTTGACGATGAGTGAGGATTGCTGGGCGATCTCTCTATTGCATACATCACAGCATCTGACTCTTGCCGATTAGTGGCTTTCAGGTTCAGGCAAGTTTTTATTGCTATGATGCTAACAATTCGGATAGTCTCTCCGAGGCCATTGAAAGTCTAGACTAGTACTCATATCCTACCGGTTTAAGAGTGGTCCTGTAGTCTCAAGGAATTGATAGCATACCTTAGCAAATCCGAAAAGGTCCACGATAACTCTACTCTCTCCACGTGCGACAAGAGTAAGTCCATACCTACTACTATTTACACAAAGTCACAGGAAACGTCAGCTTCCAAGCCCCTACCGAAGCTCAACTCTAACCCTCGCCTTCTTCCCCTCCACCCAAAACCCCACCTCCCTGGTCCCATCCACCAACTCCATCTCCCGTCGCTCCCACCTAGTCCTATCCCTTTCCTGATCCTTATTCCGAACCTTATCTCCATCGGAAGGACCACCGTCCCCATCATCACTGTCATCCGCACTAACACTCCATCCATCATCTTCTTCACTCGCGACCGGATCCCACTCTCCTGTCTCCCAAATGAGCTTGCAGGACATGGGTCGGATTCCAAAGAGCCGGCCGACGATGCCTTTGAGGCGATATACATCCACCGTGCGAGGGATTGATTTGCTTTTTGACACGAGATCTGACCCTTGATCAATGTCGAGTGGTTTCAGGCTTTCGAGCTCGTCTTCTTCATGCTGCCAGGCATCTTTCCGTCCAGTTTCTAGATCTGTTTTAGACATGTAGAAGGTGAATTCCGTTAGTCGAGCGCCCAACGTGCCTGCAGCATATTGCTCGGCGGACTTCTTCTCGATACTTGGCTCGCCATGGATCTTGCACAATTCGGTCCATCGCGGATGCTCGTTGATGATCTGCTTTTCCTTGGTCGGGGTACCCGCTACTTCCAGCTGCTTGACAATTGTGCTGAGGTAATAGAGTTCGGCATTCTGGCGTTCGGCGGCTGTGATGGGCGAATAGTTCAGTTCTGTCAGCGTTGGTAATCGAGCGATGGTGAGGAGTTTGGACGATGGAAAGGTATTGAGAGGAGCGTGTGTTGTGAGAAGAGACTTTAATGTAGGGAATATTGCTGGCATGGGATCGAGGGAGGATAGGGTTGGGAGGAGTGTCGAGGTCAGATTCAGAGTTTTGAGGGACGGGAAACAGAGAAGGTGATTCTCTGCCTCCGGGAGTCGGGATACGAGAGAGGAGATCGGATTCTGTCGAAGGGAAAGTTTTTCGAGTGTTGGTAGGCTCATCAGTGAAGCTATGTCCCACAGGGATGCGATCTTGTTGAAGGATAGATCCAATGTTGTTAGGTGTGGTGCGGGTAGTGGGACCTGTAAGGTGCTCAACCCGTTTGACGAGAGGTTCAGAACGGCAAGTGATGCAAATTGAGGGAGCACTTGCATGATCTAGGTTGAATCAATATTAGACGCAAGGATGGGATGTAGTGGACTGGGCGCTCACATTCAGCCAAGAAAACTGCGTAGCGCTTAAGCTCAGATGAGCGACGGTTGGAAATGGTAGATCCTTCGAGCCTGACTTGTCTGGCGAGTCCAGGTTCCGAAATATGTTACCACTGTAGCGCTCAGATAAGCATGGAATACAATGAACAATCAGTGACGAACATACTCAAGCTTTATGCTTCGCAACAGTTCAGACCGCAAAGCACAGCATATACCCACGACATCAGACCATTCCTCAAGCAGATTTCGGCTCAGGTCAAGTTCAATGATTGACAGCGCTTGGTTTTTGATCTCTAGCCATTCTTTCGACATCTTCTGCCCCGGAAGACGCTCGATACCAGCAATGCAGATACCGTCCAGAATAACGAACCGGAGCTCCTGTAGAATCGCCAACTGCTCTCGGATTTTATCGAATCCGACTTCCTCGACCGTCTTACCGCTGATCTTGATTTGATCTTCTGACATCGCAGCCCCAAAGATTTCATTTGAGACGTACTTCTTTCTGAGTGCATCAAGGAAACCCAAAGGCTTGTCACTGGGTCTGGAAGGTCGAACAAAGGAGGCCGCAGTAGGAGAATCGCTGAGACCTAACCCGTGCAATGTGTGAGTTTTTGCAGAAGAAGAGCGTTGAACAGAGGATCGAGCTGAGAATGAGCTTTAAGAAATTATTCTTCGCCGTTTAAGCAACATGGCTCCCAGATCATAACGGTCATTTGGTGAGACATCATTCGCACCGCTTACATCTAAAATACGTTTTACCCTGGTGGCTCCCGTCATGCTTGCCTCTACCCTGGTGCTCATCCCATTCTACTCCAAGCCAATCGCCCTTGGTGCCATCAACAGGTCCATGGTAGCGGACTGTACAAGGTGCCCCCTGGAAGGAAAGCCGCCGACCAACGTAATACTTGGTCATGTCCTTAGCTTGGAAGCCTGTTAAGTGATACGTATAATTGTATTGACAGTAGATGTTGCTGCAGAGTTAGCGAGCAGCGTAGAGGCAGGTGACAGAATTCATTTTCCCAAAGCATCTTGGCTAGTGTGTGAAGCGTGTTTTGTTCTTGCCTTACACCCATAGTGCGTACAGTTAATCAGTATGTACCCTGCATAGTCAACCCTTCTCTTACCTGAGTTATAGGTCGTAGTGTACGCCGTAAGCCCAAGATCACCAAATTAGGCGCTAGCACGGTCTTTACCTTATTTTCACAATCCCCATTTATAGAGATCAATTTTCTCAGGATTGTGAGATTGAAGGAACGGATACGCTTTTCTCCTCAATTCATTACCCTTTTCTTCATCATTTCGCTTTCCATCGATTGACTCTGTTTCACAGTACCTGCCAGTATGGATTACCAGGTATGCCCCTCCAAGCACATATACAACTACATCGCTAATACTATGTTTCGCTATAGAATCGTGCAGGGTCCAAATTCGGAGGCGGAGGAGTAGCATCACAGTCAGCCACAAACGCAGACCGGAGAGAGCGACTACGAAAGCTTGCGCTCGAGACCATAGATCTAGACAAAGATCCATACTTCTTCAAGAACCACGTCGGCTCCTTCGAATGTCGACTGTGTCTCACAGTACATCAGAACGATGGCTCATACCTCGCCCATACTCAAGGTCGCAAGCATCAGACGAATCTTGCGAGACGAGCTGCGCGGGAGCAGAAGGAAGGAAGGGCGCAGGATGCGACTATGCTCGGTGTGAACATGGGAGTGCAGGTACGGAGGAACGTTGTGAAGATTGGAAGACCCGGGTACAAGATCACAAAGACGAGGGATCCTCTGACGAGACAACATGGGCTGTTATTCCAGCTACAATATCCAGAGATCACGCCTGGCGTGGCACCAAGAGTTAGGTTCATGTCGGCATTCGAACAAAAGGTTGATGATCCGCCGGACAAGAACTATCAGTATCTGCTGGTAGCGGCCGAGCCATACGAGACATGTGGTTTCAAGCTACAAGCCAGAGAAGTGGATAGGAGGGAAGGGCGGTTCTGGACTTGGTTTGACGAGGATAGCAAAGAATTCTGGGTGCAGATTCTTTTCAAGACGGAGAGAGAGGAGAGGTATGCTGGGGTGCCTGGTCTTGCTCCGTCCGCGCCACGGAGGTAACATCACATGATCCCAAATATCAAGTTTGGTGGCCACGCAACACAAGTGGGCGCATAGTTGCAAGGTCTATGTCAGAAATCCAGCTCTACATGCGTACCGAGTTATGGATCACTGGCGCCGAAGACGAGCGAGCATGTCGCGTTAGAAAGGCTTTGTGTTATGGAGTCAGTGCTCCACGTCATTCAAGGTTGTCATTATCTCATGATGCAACAGGCCATCTTCTTCGGTTTCATTGACTCTGCTCAGTGTCATCGAACGGATCCCCAAACTCCTCTACAAGCTATCAGTATTGGCTCATCAGATTTTTGATGCGACAACCTACTCAGACTAAAATTCTTATCCTCAATCTGCATACCTGCTCTTTGATACTCATCTATCGCTTTCTTATTATTCCAACCTGCCCCAGGTTCATGCGTGTCCCTAGCAGCACTCTTCGCGAAGTCACTCTGCGGAACCCAGCCACTACTCTGATTTGCTGATCCTCCGTTGCCCACGGGCTGGCTGATCTTGTTGCCCGAACTAGTATCCATGGATTCGCCTGTGTCTTGCGAATGTGGTGGTGTGAATTCGGAGGGCTCTGAGAGGACGTGGCCGACAGTTTGTGACGATGGGCCCGGGGCTTCAAGCTCAGAAGGGAACATGGCTTCTGATTCGGCCTCATCCGATGAAGAAGAGTACACCATCTGGGAATCGCCGTCTGGGTCTGATCGTAAGGAGAGTTGCATTAGCTTATTGGAGTCCGCTTCGTAAGAAGGGAGGGTTCGACACACCCGACATTCTCCAACTTGTAGAATTGGAAGGGATCACTGCAAGGATTGTGAGACAAAATGCGCTGCGATGCTTAGCTTTCTATTGGTAGAGCAACATCAGCTTGAAAGCTTGGGGATCACTTGAGGCTCTAGGGGCATTACCGCAGCCTTAGCCGCCTAGACCCAGCCTTAAAAGTACTTAATCTTCGGAGCTCCCCGCACCCCCAGACAATTTCTACGATCTCCTTTACATACTAAGACTTCTTCTCCGCCACAATCTAGCGATCTTCTTAGAAGCAACGCAGATGTTACAAGAAATAAGACTCAGTGCTACAGCGAGATACCAGTCGAACGAAGGATGCCCGACGCATGGGACGACGATTGGACTGCAAAAGCTGACACATCCATAGCAAAAAGTCAGGTTGCCCCCAGCAGCACGAAAGTATCTAAAGCAGAACGACGAGCAAAGCAGGCAGAATTTAACAGACAATTATGGGAAGATGCCGAGGATCCTCAAGACAACTTCTTTCTGAGGTCTCGTGACATTGTCCCTCTAAAGTCGGACTTCAAACCTGCCATGCAGGTGCTGAGCAGAAAACCAAAGCCAAAGCCAGCGGCTGGCGGAGATCCGTCTCTTGGAATTGGCCAGCTTGGCATTGAAGACGATGAGGACAGTGAGGATGATGAGAAGAAGAACACATTGACCCCGCAAGAACGCCAGGAGAAGGCTGCACGAGAAAGAGAGGAGAAGCAAAGAAAGTATGAGGAAGTTCGTCAGAAGCTTTTCGGAAGTGGAGAGACTTCCACTCCCGGTTCTGCATCGCCAGCGAAGAAGGACGGTAATTCTAGAAATCAGAGCAGGAACAACAAACCCGCAAGGGATAGTCGACGTTCTTCGTCAGCCAGCAACAAGATGAGACAACTGTACGATCCCAATGATACCGGCAAGCCCGGAGCATCCAGTGTTTTGAGAAAGGAGACGAGCGCTGCCCCAAATGAGGTTCAGCCGATCAGAAATCCGAAAGCCCCTGACAACAGTGGACGAGGCGGCTTCGGCTTTGCACCTCGCGGAGGCCGTGCGACGTGAGGGACATGTTGTCGGTTCCTGATCAGATCCTTGGACTCCAGTATGCCTGCAATCAATTGGCATTCCTGAGTCCACCGGGAGAACATACTACCATAAAAACAATGAACGCCATATTGGCTACTGCCGATTGGCCAGATGGCTTGAGAATGCCACAGACCCATTACAATTTGCCCAACCTCGCAATAGAGCAATAAAGAGGCTGGGTTCCGGCTGCTTGGCAGCAGCTGACAGCGGCAATCCAGCCTCTGACAGCTGGAATGTGGGGAAACGCGGATCCTCCTCGCATGCAATTACGTGTTCATGGTGGAGCACCATATAAAGAAGATCGAACAGGTCAAAATCATGTCCTGCACCTCGTCTACTTTTCCGCCTTTCTATCCTTGACTCTACAGTATATGAGCAATCGGACCATCGTCATATGAATAGTTCAGCGTCAGCAACCAACGCCTAGGATCATGCATCTCTCCACGCTCTTCACGACGTCAGTCCTCCCAATCCTCGCCGTCTCCAGCCCAGTACCCCCCGTCGGCCTCCCCATCAGCATACCAACAGCCGTCCCGACCCACCTAGCCCACCTCGCCGCCTCCGCCATCGCCAACCTTCCCGTACCCGTATCCATCCCGGTCGCCCTCCCCACCACTGTCCCCAGCACAGGTGGCGAAAGCTCTCCCTCCACAGATCTCATCCCACATCTGGGTATACCCCCAGCGACGCTCCTCAACAATATCGAAGCCGCCCTCGAGATCCTCGACGTTGTCGTCACGCTTCTGGACCCCACGGCGGCTTTTCCGAACGGGATTACGTTGCCTCCCGGACAATTCGGCCCGCAGGATATTAATGGAGAGCTGGTTACTACGTTGGTCACGTTGGGGACGGACTTGTTGAGCTTGGCGCCTGGTGGTGCTATTGCGGCAGGGGCGGATGTCCCTAAATGAAGAGGTCTGCTAAAATAGATCGAACGTGCTTCGTTTCAGATAACTGGGAATCACGTTGTGGAGAATAGGTGCAATTGATGATGAATAAAGGCAACTGAAATGGGATCGCATCAGGGTTTTGATCCACATGAAGTTCTTCATCTCGTTCTTGCGCGCTGAGGATGCTCTGCGAACGTATCTCAGTCGCTAGCAGCGTGAAAGATTTAGGGACAGCTACAATATCGCAAGAGAAGTGGTGCTCGACCAATACAAGGACATTGAAATCATTGACTTCAGTATCGGTACCGAGTGTATTGCTTCACCATATTGATAACTTTGACCTTTTACAGCAAAGTGGAGGCTCTGTGTTCTGACTATCGCATACTACGGCAGGTCCTCCATGACATTATGTACGAGTAGACCCAGAGATCCAGTTCGATGCCACATACTATCTACAAGCCCCATCGCTGGAATCTAATTACCAATAAAAGAAAACGTCCTGATATAAACTCTTCCAACAGAGCACCTGCAATGTACGCTGCGCGATACTCTCTTATCCAAACCTCATACTTTATACACTCCATACTCATGCAATAAACAATCCAATCTACCATCCTCCCCCAATCTTCCCCGCCAGCTCCACCACCCTATCATTCTCCCCCCCACCCACTTTTCCAACATCACTCTCAACCCTACGATAGCTCGTCTTGACCAATTTCTCCAAGTCGATGCCCGTAAAAGCGGACCAATGATCGAGCACACCCTTGATGTAAGATGGCGAGATACCATTGATCTTGTCACCATAATTATCAGGTCTCAAGTTGTCGTTGTCAGTAGTCATGGTTGTGTCACCACTTTCGTCCTCGCTCTCTTCCATCGAATAATAAGCTTCGTCGACTTTGGCCAGCCATTCCTTTTGGCTCATGGCTGTATTCGGTTTGATAGGTATGTCATCGACCTTGATTTGCCCGCCCCCATTGGTGCAGCCGCCTGGACAAGCCATCACTTCTATGTAGGCGTAGTCCATACCCGGTGTCCCTCCAGGCCGTGATGCTCGTCCACCTGGTAATCTGCTTTTTTTGGCAGGCTTTAGCTTTCGAACAAGGTTCTGTATATTCCGGAACCCGTAATAGCGGGCTGCTTTGAAGACGTCTTGTGGATTATCCGGAGAAGTGATGATGTATTCGATAACGTCAGCATTACGACCTCGGGACGTGTGTAGCGTGCTATCAGGTACTAAAGAGAGCTTTGTTTGGAGGATATGATGGAGATAGCCGCCCGAAGTGCCTGCTACCAGTGCTTGAGCTCGAGAGCGGAGCCGATCTTGTTTTGGGAAGAGAAAGGCGGATATGGTAGAGTCAGGAAATGGAACTTGTGGTGGCAGACGCTCACGCGGTAGATTGGGAAAGCTGATGCCTCGGGTATCAGCTAGCATGATGAGTTCCCGAGCCGTGATAACGCAATCTACATCGCGGACTGGTTGCGCGGGAGGAGGGTCGGTGGATGAAGGACGCCAGTAGATGTCCGTGAGCTCTTCTCGCGAGGCCTCAAGCTTTTTGTCAAAGCAAGGCATTATAGACAAGTGCCATATTTGATCTGATCTTATGTTGAGAGTCTTGCTAAGGATCGTCTTTAGGAGAGTGCCGGTAAGAGCTTGAGGTGATTTGAGATGGGAAAGATGTGGTAGGACATGCGGATGTGATTTTTCCGCATAACAGATCCAGCCTGGACATGCCGAGCTGAGTATGGGTCTCTTGGGTATGGGAGTCGAGCTTGGACCGTAATAAGTATCTGTTTGCAGGTCCTGGCTCCGCCATGATTGATTCACCTCTTCCCATCCCAGGATCAGACTTGCTTCTCTCATAGCATTGGTGTCCACAGTCCAGGCAAAAGCATTGCCGTGTTTTCCCCCTGACGCTAAACCTTTCGGCCCGCTTAACAATTGGTCAATCATCCATCCTGCCTCTGCCTCAGAAACACCATAGGTAGCTGCCAAGCTCGCTCGTATTTGTGGGCTGACACTGGCGACAAAAAGTTTTCCATCGTGGCTGGGGGTGACGAGACCGTGCTCTAGATTTAGGAGATCGATTGACGGTCTGGAATCTAGAGCGCTGAGAACTTCGGAATGAGATTGAAGAGACACAAGGACTGCTTCTGCAGATGTAACACACCCTGAGCAGGCGAGACAATCAGTCAGGGATATCTGCGCAGGTGGGGCAGTCTCTTTCTGCAGTTTGTCTTCTGTGGTGACTTCGTAAGCCTGTGTATGATTGTCAGCAAGTAGAGCAGTGCAGCTCAGAGGATTGACTCACATTCAATTCTGGTGGGACTTGTTTAGGTAATGTTTCGACAGGCTTGATACATGCTACACCCGGTGATATAAAGTCGTTGAGATCGTCCGCCGATAATATTGCGGACATCCTCACAGTGCTGTGAATATCGTGTAAAAGACATCTTCGACGAAGCTGTGGATCTGTTTTCCATCTGGACGTTGCAAGAGATAGACCGGATAGGAAATATTTGCCGGATAGTGGCCAAAATCGTCACGTGCCAGCCTCCTGCGGCCGTTTGCTGCGGCGGCTAGAGCCAATCTGGCTACCTCTTAGTAAGCTTGACGGGTGGCTCATTGCGCACTTGCCTCAGTCCCTCCGACACGTGTTCCAAGCCGGGCGCCAAGCCCCTTCGGGTTGGCGATGCTGACTACGCAGCCGGGCGGTAACACGTCTAAGCGTAAATATTTATTTCTTTACTAGTAAACTCCTTATTATTAATAATATATTAATAATATCAGTATTATTTACTACGGGGTATATACGGAGTATAGTATATATATCTAGAACCCTAATAGGATATAAAATAAGTTAATAGCGTATTTATAGGCTATCGCGCCCTATCTCGCTCTATAACCGCTCCTACTAAAAACTATTATAGTACCGAGTTTACCTATATTAAGTATACTACCTATTAAAAAATACGGCTCTAGTAGCTTATATACCCTATCTAACCTACTAACTACTAGAAAAATAAGTAAGCCTATTATTATTATCGCTAGCTAGCTACTAGGATTTTTAGAAATTTAGAGTTAATAGACGGCGACAGCGTTACGGACGGGTTATTATAGGTAGATTAGGCTAAAAGTAGGCTAGTTAGAATTAGAAGAAGTAAGAGTATAATTAGGATATTAACGTAGCTAGTATTTATATAGTAGAATTCTATACTATTACGTTATAAAGTTAAATATTAATAAATTTTATTAATAAGCGAAAAATTTATATAGCGCGTTACTAAAAAATAGGATATCTAGTAAAATTATAGAAGTTTACGCTTAGACGTGCCGCCCTCCTATTATATAGTCAGCCCTGCTAGCCCGAATAGGCTTCCTGCTAGCCTAAATAGGCTTAGCGACCAGCCTGCTGGCCAATGGGGCAATGGCACGTCTGAGGTACTGAGGCAATTGCGCACATCTCTTGGCTCTCCGCAGTCGGCACTGCGTGCTCACACATTATCGTCTTGAATAGAGATTGCTACATAACTCAGTCTTAGAACATAAACAGGTTCGAGCCCAAAAAGAAGACTCATGTCAAAAATTGTGCTATCAGCGTTGACGAAGGTCATCCAAACTGAAAGCGAATTAGACTTCATTTGCTTAAGAGGCGTAGTACTTTAGGAAGAAGAGCCACTTCTCCTATGATCTTACTGACTTTCCAGTAGCCACTGATCTCATGATACCGCCAGATGTGACGAGTTCGTCGCTGGGTATGTGCTCAACACACAGCCAATACGTATTTGCTGCAATTTTATTTATTGAAGATCACCATGCACGCTCATGAACCAGCAAGATCTCCGCAAGCTTTTAGTGAAGGAAAAGGAATTCCCTGCACGCTTCAATCCATGTCCTTTTGCTCCGGGACTGGGCTCTTCAGCTTTCCTGTCTCAAGTGCACTTCGGATATTATCGATGTTCCATAGCTAGATATGGGTCCAAATCAGCAATCTCCCATTGAAGAATGAAGTCATTAAATGAATAAGATGATAGAAAACAAATTTGTAGTCACTAATGCTTCACGATAAATTCAAAGATACAGACTTACCTCCATCTTGATCTGTGTCTCCACCGTTGAGGTCCCTACATGCGGTAGTAGGAGCACAGAGGGGTTGTCGATCAAGCCTTGATGAATTTTCGGCTCTTCTTCGTAGACATCAAGGCCGGCAGAAGAGACTTTACCCTCCGAAAGAGCTCTCACAAGGGCTGCCTCATCGATTACGGCACCGCGAGCCGTGTTAACAATGACGAGGGAGTCTTTCATTTCCTCAAATTGTGGAGTGGAAATCATGTGGTGCGTAGATTTCTGCGGGATTCTTATTAGCACGGTATCAGGGTGTTCAGTGTGCCGGTGGAAGTGGCTTCACTTCGACTAATACACCAAACTTACAATGTGAGGTTAACAAGGGAAAACTTACATTCAGTGGCACATTCAAACTGATAACGTCGCTCGTCTCCAACAATTCTTCAAATCCCACATATTTTGCCCCTCCACTCATCTCCTCATTCAACTCGTTCCTATTATGGTACTGCACTTTCATTCCCAAGGCCTCGGCCTTCTTCTTCAGATCTCTCCCAATGCCACCCATCCCTAATATCCCAAGCAACTTCCCTTCCGGGTCATGACCTAACGGCGGTGGAGTCTTACCCCTAAATTCACCCTTCCTCAGATTCGTTAAGGGAAGGTTAAATCCCCTTAGTGCTCCAAGCATGAGGAACAGCGCCGTATCTGCCGTAGCAGCGTCCACGGCTGTAGGGACATTCGAGACACGAATCCCGGCTTTCGTGCAGTCCGCGATATTGCACTGATCATATCCGGCGCCGTTATGGGCCAGAAACTTTAATCCGGCTTTCCCCAACTCTTCACAAACCTCGCCCTCGATTCTGCCTGTAATACTAATGCTGTCGAAGGCTCTGTAGGCGGCTTTGACGCCGTTGAAGCGGCCCCTCTGGCATTCCTTTAGGAAGTCATCGCGGTTTTGGGATTCGGGGGTTATGAGTTCGCCTAAGGAAGAGAGAGAGGACCAGGAGTCACGGGCTTGCTGACTACAGACGATAGAAAGATCAGTTTCGTCTTGTGTTTCCAACATACGACTTGTAATTAACGAGGGGAAAGGTGCATTGTCGAAAGGAGTATGTACTGCTCTATGTCACCAAGTAAGAGGATCTTAGGCTTTGAGCTGGATGACATGGCGATAAAGAATTCCTTGTAAATGGACGAAAAGGTGGTGTATCCGTGATTGAGACATTACGAAAACCACAGTGACGTGCCAATGCATTGAGTTTGCCGGGCTATCTTGGAAGGAGATAGCTCAGTGATAGTAGCGGGAGTGCGGGATTGATAGTGTGATCCGTAACCGCGCTAGGGATTTGTTACACCTGTTACGGAATATTCCATACAGCATACAGATAGACTGGCCTTTTCAAAATCTCAGCAATTACATTATCTCACAATGCCAAATATCAGGCGATCTTGATGCCTCGAATGCTTCCCGATTGAACCCTCACGAGCTCTAATTTTGGTCGTAGGAGTGACACATTTGTAAATCTTGATCATTATCCTACACGAAGTGCAAGTTCTGAGCTATCGAATTTGTATCATACACACATCTGCAATCGTGACCAGGCATGCTATGTTAGTGGAACTGGCCTGTTAGCCACCCGTCCATGTGATCCTAGGTACTCCACCCAACGTAAATGCGACTGCGCCTTATGGGCGGTAAAGATGCCATACAAACCCATGTAAACGCCGCGCTCACTGCCGAAATCGATAATGGCTCAACGCTTAAGACCCCAGCTTTTAGCAGCCATGCCACACATTCTCTGCACCACTTGATTTGTCCCTCTCTCCATCTGATCCTCGATGAATCTTTTCGCTACAACCAGCTTATTCCGATTATCCTTCTCATCATCACTCTCAGGCTGTTGCAAATTGTGAGGAAATTCAGCCACCCGCGCACCCACATGTCGAGCAATGATGATCGAATAGACAACGTCCCTATTCTCGCGACCGTCCAGTCGGTTGCGGCATTTCCCTAACGTGTCGTCAATTTCTTTCGCGGCGCTAGCTTCATCGTCTCGAATAGTGAGGAAGGTTTGCACGAATCGCCAGAATTCGCGTTCTCGGGATTTTAGCTGATTGATAAGTGGCGTGCCATTGCCACTGATCTCTGAGCTCGGCTCGAGGAGCGCTGAGTCAGAGTCCAGGTACTCGCCTGTCACCAAGGCTTCGAAAACCTCCAGCCGTTTCGCCGCGTCAAGGACTCCATCTTTGACATCTGGATCATCAGCCTCGCCAGGCTCGGGTTTCGGCGTACTCGCAACTCGACGACATAGTCCCATCATCGACCAGATGATTGTGGCCTCCAGGCTTTGTGTAATGTAATATTGCTGGTGGGCATAGGGATCCGAAGGATTAGGAGCCATGGTAAATCTTGTAAGGAGGGTTGCGAATTGGTCACACAGTCGATCATTTGCCATCAGATAGTGTAAGCCTCTCAGCACGAACCATCTCGTCTCCAAGAATTTATCGATTGCTGGGGCGTAGACAGTGATCCATATATGCTTCAGCTCTTCTCTCGTAGCAGTAGGGAGCTGAGATGGTGGGGCGGGAGGTGGGGGTGGAATGCCTCTTAAACAAAGCAGCTCTTCGATCTTCGTTCGCTTTGCTGCTAGGAATAGATTAGCTGATTTTAGCGACCGACAATTCTTTTAGATTTAGCAACCTCGGGGCCCATGCTGTTCTGGTCCATCTTGCGCATACGAAGTGCCAGTAACCAAAGCGCCTTTATTATCCTGCATTGATCCTACGCCTCCTCCTTCTAACGATGGATCGATGGCAGTACTGTAGTCGTACGATTCTGCCGTAGAATTTTCCGAATTTGTTCCCACTTGGGGGTATCCGTGAGAGCCCGCGTGCATGTAACCCGGTGGTGGGGGTGGATAGGGTGATGTGTTGGCCGAGCCAGGCTGCAGAGGGGGAGCACCACTGATAGCAGGCTGAATGGCGGTAGGTCCTGGCTGTGCTTTGAATATTGGATCGTAGCCCAGACACTCTCTTTTGCTCTTTTGACAATTTCGGCAAGCTGGATGCGCTTCGTCGCACTAGACAGTCAGGCGTCATACGTTAGCAATTGTGGTCGTGGGCTTGGTGTTGAGGATTGAAGCAAGATGGATTTGACATCAAGCACAGGACTCGCCAAAATGAAGAGCTCGCTTGACACGGTCGCTAATCGCGGACCAAGAAAAGGACTCGGTAGAACGTTGAGCGAACAACTACAACCCTTCGAAAGAGAAACGTCAAGTCGTTGATGTGCTGCACGCATGATGTGGGCGCCATTCGCATACCTTGATTCGGCGCTTGCGACACGTCAGACACCCGGTTTTCGTTCTCCGCTTGATCTCCTTTTTGTGGCGACCGCCGGACATGACCCTACCATCAGGTGGTATTGGCCATCGCTGAGGCGCGTTTGGATCTGAAGTAGGTTGAAACGGCTGACCTCCTTGTTGACCGTAGTATTGGTTCATCGCTGGTGGCATTGCGGAGACCATGGTTGCTTGTGCACCTTGCTGCTGTGGAGGCTGTGGCTGCTGCGAACCATCTAGATTTCGTATGGGAGGCAGGTTGAGAGAAGGAAGAGCCATTATCGAGCCAGTTGGAGAATTCCCTTGCCCGTCCGGTGGAGGATAGCTGTACTGACTTGTCATGGCTGGGAGAGAATTCGAGCAGGTAGATATTGAGGCTTCGATAGAGCAATTTGAAAGCTCTGCTTGGGCATACGGGCTGCACACAATTACTCTGGGGGCTCCTAGGATTGCCAAGTTGGCGTGACCTCAGGATAAACACCGTCCGGTGCTCGGTGGTGGGTCGCAAGTCTGTAGCATCGGGAATGGTTTAGTGTGGCGGACTTGATTTTCAAATTTCCGATAGCAACGCGTTTGCCAGCTTCACATTTGCAGAGAACGGCTTCACGAATCTTTCGTTCATCGTCCTCTTACGTAGCTTACATTCTAGCATCCTGCCTGTTGTGAAGCTGAGGTCTTAGGTTGTGGATATTCAATACTTGATACAATACGCTGAAAAGTCAAGGATCGAAAAACAGATTCATAGAGGCCTCGGAAAAGATAGCACATCTGGCAAGCCCAACGACCCATCGACGAATATAGCGCATGTGACCTACGTATTTGCTACGTGGTAATCTTAACACACAATGCTGAGATTCGAATACCATGTGGTAGCAATGCTACATAGCTTAGGTACATTATTTAGGGATGTTTGCGGGGGATCTTACCCGGGAATATGGAGTACATACCGTAGGAATATTACACCGCCTCATCTTGCGCAATAATTGGAGGGCCAAGATGAAGCGCTAGCACGCGCAAAAGGGCCTTCCACTTGCCGCCTTGCTGACTGACAATGCTTATACCTCCAAGATTTGGTATATTTATTGTAGGCTTGTATCTCGAAACCGCCATGCTTACTATTGCAACTGCAATTGAGAGTCCTTTAGGCGTCTGGCGTCGTCTGCGAATAGCGCAGGCCCACGCCACCTGAGTTGCTCTTGAGCCGCACTCCTATCAAAACTTCGCTTGAGGATAGGAAATCCAGAAACCAATACTCATATGTAGAGTCATGAATCCACTTATCCTACTACACATCATAACACATAAACTGAAAGGTCAAGATAGAGCGTAGTGAGTAAGCTCGTCGTGTGGTTTTTATTGGTAAAAGACGATTGTTGTGGACACAATCGATGTATTCTATGTCGATACAATGAGTCTGCCAAGGCTGAAGCCAAGGCAGTGTTGCTGAGTTTGGTAAAGTTGTCAAGCGGGATACGGACATGGTTAAGTAGTCCGCTTTGCTCCCATGCAGTTGATTATGAAAAAGCTCTGGAATACACGCCAACTTGTGCAAGTTCACGCGAGAATATCCACCACAGCTTTTGCCTATGGAAATGCCTCCCCATGCGCGATCGTGCTTCTGATTGGAAGTATAAGGAGTATTGATGTTATATCGAGACAGTGACAGATGTGTTGGGGCTTCATAGTCTTGTGAACACCCTTTTTTTCGACAAGCGAGCCGCGTCGACCTTTCAAGAGTACGACTTACTACAATTCCAGGTCCAAAATCATGATTCATCGAAACAAATTTCCCAGCGTTGTGAATCTCAGACATAAATCTAGACGAATCCAGGGTTTGTTTTCTGGTCATGGAAAGTCCTGATTTTGACCGCTAGCTGTTCATGCGAGAGATTTTTCCCAAGCCTCCAGGTAAATGTGTATCATATGGTCGGTGTGGGACTTGGACACCTAGTCCTAGCTGAAGCCCCGCTATGGTGTCTTTCATTCCAAAAAGTCTGGGCGATAGGTAGCCATGCTAAGCTTTGCAAACCCTCGTGCATATGCTATATAGTGAAAAGCTTTGAGCGCACTTAAACAGCTATGACCGCATTAGCTTGGGTCCAATCGTGCCATTTGTGCTGACACTTACAGTGAACATCGCTGTGCTCCATACGAGCAGTGTCCGATTCGTGGTCCGAACGAGCTCGCCGTTTTGAGCCAGGACCGTCATGAGTGGAAGTCTTCCTGGACATACGTAGCTCTCTACCCACACTTCCAGGACAGCAGCAGCAGCAGCATCGGAACGGTTGACGAACTTGGTCGTTCTAAACATCTGTCAAAACCCTTGTCCAGTCGAACTTTCTCCATCCTTTACGGAAAACCTCAACTCTTCTATCACCACCCTTGCTCCACCGGCCTTGCCTCTTAATGACATCTATCCCTTTATCCAACATACCTCCAATGATTTCTCTTGCAAATAAGTCGCCCTTGGGCCACCGATTGGAATCTTCAACAATATGACCGAGCCCGCCGTCTATTTCAAACCAGACATGGAAGTAGGGCATCTCCTTAGCCAACGTACGACGAAAAGCTAGCTTACCTAGACCTTGCTTCGCTTTCGAAAGGGTATCAATGATCTTCTTGTGCTGGGTCCACTCCTCGTCGGCAGTCAAAATGGCTTCTTTGAAGAAAGCTGGAGCAGTCCCTCCGAGGCTATATGGAAGTGGCACAACCTCCATACCAGCGTGCTTCTTCCGCCGTGGAGCGGCTGCGTTTTCATAAAAGATCACGTCTCTCCCTTGGTCATGATACATGCGTATAAGGCTTTTCATAAAGTTCTACACACAAATTAGGAAGTTGCAAGAGGAGGCCATGCAGGGAACGAACCCTGATTTCTTCCCACTCGTCGTCATCGCACTCGAGAAGATTACCTCGATGCTGCACAGGTATGATGCAAGCACCTCCATCACTGATCTCGGGTTCTGTGGGAAGAGTGAGATACGCTCTGGTGGCTAAAGATACTATTGGTGCAACGGGAGGGGTGTCTGTATCTTCATGATGGCAAAGTGGGCAAGTATCCAATATTCTGTTCATCTTCTGGAATTCGGATACTGCGATGTTCTTTAGATTGATCTCCGACTTTTGAACACGCTTCGCCAGCTTGTTGGCGTTTTCGTCCATGTAGTCAAGGTTGTTGTCAAATTTGGCATCTTTTGCAATACTTTCAGCAAATCGTTGACCATCCCCACCGGCCTGATGGCGATTCCTTCGTTCTTGTTTTACCATATCCTCAATACTCATGTCTTCATTCTCTCGCACAAGCCCTCGTTCTCGGCCCCGTATGTTATCGATGCTTGTGACCTCTCCTTGTCGTGATCCAGCCAGCATCCTGTTTTCCATGGTACTGAGAAGGATCACATCAGGTTGCTTGTGGTTGGTGATGCTGGCCATAGCGCTATCGTACGCTGTTTCAAGGCTCGTAGCATTGGAAGATCCTCGAACTTTGGCCTTGAGCATTTGGGCCTTTAATCTATTTAGCGCAGTTTGATCCATTGGCACCGTGTTTGTATCTAACTCTCTCGTATCAAGCATCTGAGGCAACTCCCGTGTTTCATTTCCTCCGTCATTGGAGGGAGTGTGGTCCGTTTGTAAGCCTGAATTCAGCTGCCGGTCCTTAAAGAGCTCGCCGCTTGGCTTTTCCTTGCCTATATAGCTATTCCCGTAGGTGTCCCTTCGATCAAGCTCGGTCTGCTCCTCTCGTGCATCATCAAAGCCCTGAAGATCTCCGTATTGATCGACAGCCACATCATCCACAGACCTGCCAGTCTCTTCGGCTCGTCTGTAGACACCCATGAGTTTGGTCATTCGCCACTGAGCTCCCGCATCCCCAAAACAATAGTCGACCTCGTTTTCTGAAGGCTCTTGGCCAATCTCTATAGGCACCTCTAATCCTTTGGGCATATCTTGCAGATGATGTGGGTTCAGTTCCATTTCGTGGATTTTAGGCTGGAAATCAGCCTTGGAGGATCTAGATGTTGTCAATTTGATCGGGGAACGGCTACCATGTTGTATGTAATTGACATCCGGTGCGGATTTCTCCTCCATCCAAGAGTCTCTGTGCAATTGCTTATTGGAGCTCAACCCATGGGAGACGCCTTTCGCTGAAATGGAAGTAGGACAATCATTCTCCTCCTTCCCTTCTCTTGAGGGGACTTGCTTCTTCTTACGGCCGTCGGAGCCTCTATCAAGGTCATCTCTGGAATGCCGTCTTCGCTTGTGCCTATGACGGTTTGCTCCATTTTCATGCTGGTCATGATGTTTGTGATGCCTCCTTCTTCCCTCATCGCCATGAAGAGCCCCTGGTACCTTTTCACTCCTCCTATCCTCTACCAGCGAATTCTCAAACTCTTCTAGAGTCATAATTCATGACCAACGGCGGCAGAGGTGTGATATTACTTTATCCGGCTTGGGGGTGCGGAACTAAAGCCGCCTTGTCAGGCCAAGCTTGTTTCAAATCCAGTCAGTAACTTGTGATTTTCAAAGATTGGAATTATTGAGTGTATTGAGACCATATCGAGACCGGACGAAGGAGTGTTTGAGTCTCAGGATGGCAGCCAAAGCGCCAGTAGCTATTGTCTGCGTCGGTATGGCTGGTGAGTCAAGACCTTTTCCTTTCCATCGACGAAGCTAAAGGTGCAAATATGTGTAGGTTCGGGGAAGACGACTTTCATGCAGAGAATAAACTCACATCTACACTCGAAGCGCGAACCTCCCTATGTCATCAACCTAGATCCGGCAGTCCGTACTGTACCGTTCGAGTGTAACATTGATATCCGGGATTCGCTCAACTACAAGGAGGTCATGCGGGAATACAATCTAGGGCCTAATGGTGGAATTCTTACATCTCTGAATATATTCGCTACAAAAATAGATCAAATCATCAATATCTTGGAGAAGCGTACAGCCCCCAATACAGACGCTCCCAAGGCCAGGCCAATCAAAAACATAATTGTTGATACACCCGGCCAAATTGAAGTCTTCGTCTGGAGCGCTTCTGGTAGCATTCTACTTGACTCGCTTGCGTCTTCATTTCCTACTGTCATCGCGTACATCATCGATACCCCACGAACAAGCTCTACAAGCACTTTTATGAGCAACATGCTCTACGCTTGTAGTATACTCTACAAGACAAAGCTTCCCATGATTTTAGTTTTCAACAAAACGGATGTGAGAGATGCTGAATTTGCTAAAGAATGGATGACTGATTTCGAAGCCTTTCAAGAGGCCTTGAAAATGGAGGAAGACAATGGCAGCTTTGGTGGCTTCGAAGGTAGTGCTGGAGGAGCGGGAGGTGGTAGTGGATACATGGGTTCGCTTCTTAACAGCATGAGCCTAATGCTCGAGGAATTTTATCGACACCTGAGTGTGGTAGGCGTGAGTTCGATGACTGGCAAAGGGATCGACGATTTCTTCAGAGCGGTAAGTCAGAAAGCGGAAGAATTCGAAAACGACTATAGACCGGAGCTCGAGAAGCGAAGGGAAGAGAGGCAGCGAGAAAAAGAAGGGAGAAGAGAAAAAGATCTCGGAAAGCTAATGAAAGACATGAACGTTTCCGACTTGAGAAACCCCTCGGGGGCTTCGAGAGAAGGAAAGCCAGCACAGAGACAGCACACTGACACGCTCAGCGACCTAGAGGACGATTCTGATCCTGAGCCCACAGCGCAAATGGTCGAGCCCGAGGAGGACGGAGCCGATGATGACGACGATAGCAAGACAGATAATGAGCTTGCAGATCGATATAAGCAGGCTTTGACGCAAGAAGGCGTTCCGGGTTCGTCCTCGGATGATCATAGTTTCACAAGGTACCTGCGAGCGAGTCAAATGGGTTGAGCTGTTACTACGAATGCATGGTCGACTGGGCAATGGCATAATGAGGAGTTGAGGGACGATATCCACAATGTCGTTTGTTTCCTTCGATTATTGTTACGTGTGACGGCAGTGTCGCATCATTTCGAAAGTTAAAACCCTCGAGAACAAAACCCTTCATTGATAAGAGCCAAGCTCGAATCTATAAAACCGAGCGATTCGGGATTTATCCCAAATATTCATCCTAGATGATCGATATACACAGTGAAGTGTAACAAAAAGCAAAGTAGTTGTAAACGAACAGGGACAGTCTCGGGTAAATGGTGCGAGAAATGCCGCTCGCTCTGCGTCAGTCGCGGCCACAGTCAAAGTTTGCCTAGCCCATATTACAACCACGAAAACCTCGAGGTTCTCCGCCTTACTTCTTTCCACGACTACCCACAAGAATTCTTGTCCGACCGCCGCCTAAATCAGGACGACGGTAACCGCTGTTCTTGTGGTGATTGGGGCCCGACTAGCTTTCCTCTACGCCTGCGACGAGGTATAACGTATCTTGTGAGGCCTCCGCAAGTGGCCTAATGAGCTCCGCATAACATCGACTGACAGTGAAAAATCAGTCTGACATTTTAAGTAAGTCTACCCATCTTCTAGTCTTCAATCGGCCAATAGACTCTCAAAGCAAGCCCTGAGCTGCAGCCGGTTACAATGTGCCGCGGTTTTTGTTTTTCATCTTCGACTCAGATTACATCTCACGAAATCTTCCGATTCACACTTACTACGATCTGATTTCCCTCACATGATAGGGTACAGCTGTATGTTCCTATTACAACGTCTGAACTTGCGCAATCCTTCCGGCAGGGTACCCTCCGATTGGTGATCGCGACCTCAAGAGTGCGGATATTGTGCACTGTGTTGGAGCTCGGCCATCACTTGCCGTGGCAATAAGTTTTCGAAGGTTACACTTACCGGACCGACCTTCTATCCTGATACCAGAAGTCACCCAAAATCCGCCACCAGGTTCAGCTATCAGAAAATTATCCGGCCAAGCGATTGTCGCTACATTACATCTGAGGAGCGCCTTCATCCCCTTCGATATCAGCTACTGAAGACTACTCTCCAAACATATAGTTCTGCAAGTTCTATCGCTCTGCCAAACAAGCATATCTACATATAGGTCACTGAGTGTTGTTGAAGGAATAAAGGCTGGTAGGGCCTGGCGGAGAAGGGTGCTGGCGGAGGAAGCAACACGCCCTGGTCGACTCAGGTGGTTCTTGGAAGCGTGGTCAACATCACACCGTCGCCGTTAGCAGTACATTGTACTCTCATCATGGCAGCAGAAGTTGCACCTACTGACCTTTCGCAACACCAGCAGGCAGATTCAATGTCTGCCGCCACACAAAAGCCATATGGGGGGATGCCGCAGCCTATCCCAGCATTCTCGTATGCTCAGGCTGCAAAAGGCCGATCCCCATCTGTGCCTTCGCCGTTGCCGGCTGGCAAGGCTCGCTCTGATAGCGCAGAGGCGGATGGCAAGAGAGCATCATCTTCTGAGATGAGGAATCCGATCGCTAACCCGAGTGTAACATCTACAAAACGTACAGCAAGTGAAGGCCGTACACCGCAAGGAAAGAATTTTGAAGGCGGTGAAGATGAACACCCAAGTCTGATTGGCCGCACTAAAGATTTTACCATTGCGGAATCGGATCCAGAAAAGCCTGCTGTTTCTGGGCAGTCACAACCCGTTGCCTCTACGCCATCATCTCCTGAATATGGCTCCACGTCAACATCGACACTGCCCAAGGAAGAGGATTTGTTCTCTACGGTGAACGGGTCTTCTGATTCTACCTCTGATAAGCAGTCTCAGACCTCTCAGAATGGCAGTAAAACTACAGAGAAGGTTGCTGGTGAGAAAGAGCAGGATATCCCCGCTTCTTCTTGGGACGAGGAAGTTTCAGTCCACGCGCCGACACTGAAGGAGGCGCCACCACCGCCAGTCAATTTCTGGACCCAACGCTCAGAGAAGGCCAAGTCCAAGGTACCCACCACGATCCAGCCGCCAAAACCCGTAAACCCTACAAATGGGTCTGGAGCAGCAAGTGGCTTTGCCAAAAATGGCGAGACCATTATAGAAACAAGGAAACAGGATAGTAGGAAGAAGTCTAAGACTGCTCCAGGATCAACGGAAGATCGATCCACGTTAGGCGCTGGCAAGGAAGGCAGTAGACCAAGTGAAACTGCTGAAAAGGCAGCTCCAGCACCTATGGCTCCGCCACCCCCACCTGGAGACGCAATCTCCTGGCCTACGCCAGACAGCGCTGGATTGGATGGAAGGAAGAAAGGCCAAGATCGAGTGGAAAAGTCCGAGAAAGACATACCACAAACACCAAAGCCCCATGGAAAGGAGAAGTGGGTCCCAGTTCCGTATGTTCCCACAGCTGTATTTAACACGCCATTGCCACCGGCCAGAAGGGGTGGGAGAGGCGCACCCCGTGGAGGACGAGATGGTGAAACTCGTGGACGAAACATGACTAGCACTGGCAATAATGCAGAGAGATCTTCCGTCACGGGGGTCGTCAACGGCCAGATGTCGACCATATCCGGGCAAGAGCGAGGTAGGGCCGGTGTGGCTTCATCCGCACCAACGCCATCCACATCGAAGCCAAAGAGAGCCTCCAGTGCCGGCCCTACCACTCCACGAGAACAGCGTAAGACTGAAATCTCTACGGGCGCAGACAAGCAGAAAGACTGGGAAGATGTAACACCAAAGACACCTATAACGAACGGGAGTGCTTCGAATACGGCTCGTAGACCGTTTGCTAGAGTAATGAGCGGAGATTCACATACGGTTCACAATTCTGATGGTGGCCAAACCAATGAGCCGTCCTGGAATTCGAACATTGTTTCAAATATGTTTAACGAAGAGAAGAAAGATCAGGCGGTCTTCAAAGATGCCAGTGCGCAGCTCAAGGCTAGTGAACCCGAGCGACGGAATGAAGGGTCAAGTAGACTACTAGATCCCTCGAGAGATTTGCAAGGAAATTATCCAACCCGTGAGCGCGGCGAGCAACGGTCAGATCGTGGACGTGGAAGTTATCGTGGTAGAGGCGGAGGCAATCACAGCTTTTTCAACTCCAATCCTTTGAATGGACATAGCTACAACAATGGCTATGCATCCCAGTACCAGCCGCCGTCGGCCTCTCCCTCGAAGCCGCACTCGAACCATGAGCGGTTACCACCTCAAAGTTCAGGCTCCTATCAGCCACCTCATCATCAGAACAGACATTACCGCACTAACTCTCGATCACAATCTATACCGCAATCTACTCCGTACGGTAGATTCTCTAATGGGCATCACGGCGGGCTCCCAAACCTTCCAAATCTCCAGACCGAATTGGCGAATGAGTATACCTATTTGCCCGCGCATCAGGGCGCTATGAGTGCTATGCCATTCAACTCCTACGGGGAGCAACCGTCGGTGTTTGGCATGGTCAACCTGCAGATGTAAGTTCGTATCTGGCTTTGTGTGTTCCCATCTCTGACACTCTGCAGGAACTACTATTTCTCAGTTGAGAATCTCTGTAAGGACTTGTACCTTCGAAAACACATGGACTCTCAAGGATTCGTTTTCCTGGAATTGTTGGCGAAGTTCAATCGCATCAAACAGCTTACGAGCGACATGGACCTCATTCGCCAGGCTTGTCTTCACTCTCAGACCATCGAGTATGTCCATGTTGAAGGAGTCGATCGTGTACGAGCACGAGAAGGCTGGCAACAGTGGATTTTGAAAATGAATGACCGTGATGCCTCGGCTCAGAATGTTGGACCATCACTGCAAGCTCCTCCACAGTATCCTCACTCGACTAATTATATTCCAACTTTCGAAGATCGGCAGTCCCTTTCGCCTCGGCCTAATGCTCTAGGCAATCCAATGGGCATTCAATACCATTCCTTGAATGGCGTAACGCCTTCTTCCGACCAAGGACATCCTACGGCGGGTTGGAATACACTTGATGCTTCAGTGACGCGAACTCCACTATCAGCAGCGGTATCAGAATTCTCTCCTTCGGTGCGCTCGGATAACCGCCGTAACCCTTCTACGCCAGACGCTCATTCACAAAGCACTAGCGTCTTCACTGATGCGCAGGTTGAAAATCTACATATACTGGTGCGGAAGCCGATGAATGCTGCAGCTTCCATGCCTCCGCCTTTTCATTCTTCATCATCTCGTACCTTTTCCAACGGATCAATAGACGGCAGGTCAATACACGCGGAGCTCTCAAAATCTGCAGAGCGTCAGTCAAGGCCCGTGGGAAATGGAGATGCTTCCGAGAGGTAAGGCCGAGTCAAACCTGTCCCACGACTAATTTGCTGATAATCTACAGTACGGAGGTGAACAATGCGCAGAGGTCTCGAAGTCCTTTTCCAGTAGGCTCCCCTCGTCAGATGGAGAATAACGTATCACCACCAGTGCTTTGGATCAAGGACCGACAAGACTCTGTTGACCCTCTCAATCTTGTTCCTCACAATTGTGTCCATGAGTCTTACCATGACTTTCGTCAGGATGCGCTACGGCAAAGAGATCAATCAGGGACCGGTAAAGACAACAACAACATGCAGAGCCTCTATCAGTTCTGGTCACACTTCCTCATTCGCAACTTCAATGCCGGTATGTACAAGGAGTTTCATCGACTGGCGTTGGAGGATGCTACCCAGCGAGACTCTCAGATTGGGATGCGTAGCCTAATACGATTCTATGATGAGTCCATCCTAAGTCAGAAAGCCATATCAGACGACACCATCGCTCGCGACTTTGTTGATATTGTGAAAATGGAGAGCTCTCTCAACGAGAGACCAACTTTCACCAAATTGAGAGCGGTGTGGAGGAACGGAGCTTTCAATATGAGGAATCGTTCAAAGCTCACAAAATTCGTCGATGCAGACCTTAAGGCCGAGCTGGAGCGTTGAGATTGAAATCCTCAGACACCTCTGTACATTACCGTTGGCATCCCAGGTGGCCGCGGCACGTTTCGACTATCAATGTTACAAGGACAGTGGCACCAATCTCGGACAAATCTCGCATTCTACTGGGTTACTCACTCGGCTAAAATTTCTTTACTGAATTGAAAATTTGACACGGGCGTTGCATGGCTGGCATATGCATGGAATCACCAGGCGTTCAGGAGCATACCCACCAGCGTGCTCCCAATTTATGACCCAGAGATGTTAGCCACGGATGTTCTCTTCCTTCTCTTGAGAATCTCATTCCAGTGATAGATACTCTTATTGCCTCGATCAGTTGGTACTGATGTCACGATCATCTCCATGAACGGGACTTCGCCAATCTACGGCGCTGATCGTCTTGCGAAAGACATGGCATGCTTTACTTCTCGATCTTCTTCATTAGCACAAAAGCCATGTCAGGACAAGGACGCTTGCTTCCCACTAATCTATCATACCTGTGTATCGGCAATGGCACCGGCTACAGATTTGGCGAATAGTGCCGCTCAAGTGATAGAATAACAAGCTCGGTGTATGGACATAAACAAAGAAATACTCAATTGCAATAGATCCCACAAATGTCTTGAGCCCAATTGTTTATTCTTACTTCCGCATACCAGAGTACCCGGGATTCTGGCGTGGCGCATCGGCCGGATGTGGTTAGAATAGAAGGAGGCTGAGTGGCTGAGTCGAAACCCCATCGTCATCCTGTGCAGTCGCCTCACTCCTTGCAACAACACTTCAGATTTGACCACACCGCGACAAGATGGCGCCGTCAAGTGGGCACCTCTTGATACCAAAGATCTTGAGGATTGTCAAGTAAGACAACAACACCGGTAGTGACATACGACGTGGAAACGTAGGCTGACAAGAATCGCGATAGGTTTGGCATTTCGCAAACCAAAACGATCATCAAATCGAAATTCTCCCAGACAACGACATCGACAGGCCAAAGCTCGCTACAACTGGTCCACATCTACGCTCAGAACCAACCTGTCCACCCCCTAGCCTATCTCAAACAGATTCGCTCCAACAACAATCGCGGCTTTTCAACCACCAACCGTCCGTTGACTTCTTCTGCCAAAACATCCAGTCGAGTCCGCTACATTCGCTCTGAGTTTCCCGTGTCAAAAACCAGCAGAGCCATCTCCCAACGCGGTGCCGCTCCGTTCGCCTCCACTCTACGACCGAACCTCACCGGCGGTGTTTTACCCCGCTCAGCAGGCGGCTACGGTCTCAGTGGGGCGGGCACTCGACATTTCTCCCATACCTCTGGAGCACAAGCGCAAGTGATCCAGAATGTCAGTGCCGGCATTCGTGCTTTCTTCATCGGAGGTGGAAAGGCGAGATTCGATGGTGTCGATCCTATAACTGGAGAGAAGCGCTTCCGTGCTGCAACCCAGACAGAGGATGCTGTGTATACGCAATGGGAAAGTCCATGTGCGACGATGATCCGGGGCACCACTCTCGAATTCAAGCTGAGCCCAACCATCACTGCTCTATCCCCATCTTTCTCTTCCGCTGGTCAGGAGAATGCCAGTCTCATCTCCCTAAACGACGTCAAACTTCTCGACAACCTCGCCACCGACTTCGCTCGCGCATTGAAAGATCTTGCAGCCATACTCGCCGATCTCAACCGGCTCTCCGCATTCGGAGACCTCCCCATCTCGCTCACCACCACGCCTTCAGGACCGATACTCAGCGTCCGCTTCCCAGGCTGCGATGCAGATCTCGTCACTCGTCTCTGCGACGAAGTAGGTATATCTCGCGGCGTCGTTGTGGAAAACGAGGCGTGGAGTGACGAAAAGGATGTCGAAATGGCGCTGTTATTCCCTTTCGCCCCTGTGGGTGGTGGCACGGACGCTGTCAGCGAGTATGACAACGGCTATGAGTATTTCGAGACGAAGCCGCTGCATCAGAGGTACCAACCCGAGGAACTCGATTGGCGCCACATGCTCTCGTCATCGAGACCTGACTCCCTGCATTCTCTCACCACACTACACTCACCCGTTCCGAAAACAAATTCTCCATCCGGCTATGGCAGCTTGATTCATAGCCCTCTCGCATCCAACGATCCCTACGACACCACCTTCGCTCCTGCACATAGCACGGCCAAAGGTGCGAGTGTGAGTGCGAGCGCCAGTGCGGATTTTGAGGGCTTGGAGGGTATTTACAAGTTCCTACAGATATGCGAGGAATCACGGAGGTGAATGAGCTTCGTGGATGACCGGCGTTTTTGGGACGGATGGAGGAAGGGGGGTTGGGGAGGGTAGGGTATCCGTCTCGTCGAACGAGAAAATTGCATCTTGATCACATACAGATTGCATGCAAGCAAGTGTGCACGTTTTCATGACCCTTTTGCAATGATCAACGAGTAGGTGGATGCGGTAGCCTAGATCTATCTATCTATATATCTATCTAGTGGATGATCCTCTATCCTATGAACCACACATAGGTAGCATAGATAGAAAAGCATCCATTCATTCATTCACATCATCCAGCTGGTCTGCTCATCGTGATGGAGCGAGTCTGAGCGAGATAGAGTAGATGAGTATTGTTTGCTTGCGTTGTAAGCATGTATATATATATATCTACAACATATTAGATATCTGTGCTCATAAACCACACCACACCACACCAAACCACACCATCCCCCCTCATCCCCCCTCATCCTCCTTCACCAACCAACCCCCCCATCAAACCCACAACCCTCATCCCTCAACCCACCACCCACCTAACAATCTTTCAGCAAAAACCCCCCTCCCAAACAGCACACCTCTCCCCCTTTCTCAAAAAGAAAACGCCATTCATCAACGCCGCAGAACAGAACAGAACAAACACAAACACAAACACAAACACAACCGAACGAATGAATCCATCTTCACCATCGCCGTATCTATATAGAAATCCGACTAAACCTATACCTAACCCTCTCCTCCTCCTCCCCCCTCCAAAATCCCAACGCCACAACCAATCGATATGCACCCTTCGCCCGACTCAACTCTCCAATATCCTCGTTCTATATCCCTCCCAATCTTCTGACCCACTACCCAATCACTTATCCCTAAACCAGGCTGATGCAAACAGCGTCAGAGTCAAGATCCCGCCCCTCGGACGTAGATTGTTTGAACATGTCAGACGAAGGACACCGTTCCTATATACGTACCCGTCCTCCAATATCACTTCTCACATCGGCACAGTACCGTGAAGGCTAACCTAGCGTAGTCATGTAACCAGCAAGAGCTGGATGTCATCTGGAGAAATAGAGGCGATGAGTGCAATCAACAAAAGCTGGATGTCATCAGAGGAAATAGAGGCGATGAGTACAATGTGCGTAGGCAGGAGCGGTTTTGGGGCGGCTACGAATGTAATGGGGTGGCGAATGGCTAGAACTAATGGTGAGATGGGTGTCATTTGCTGGTAGCTGAGTCATATTGACGATCGTGAACGGAAAGAGGGCGAGCGCCTGGTCGACGCAAGCAACCGACATCAGTAACAAGGGAGTTCAGGATTAGTGGCAAGAAATCCATGCACAGGTCGGGCCCATTTTGCTGATTGCTAATGTTAAGGAAGGGTTTGTATACAGGATGTCTTAGTAAAAGGCATGTAGGAATCCGCTGTCCGCGTGACGGCGGATTGTGTGCTCGGACGGACAACATATCGATATTCCCGGCTGTTGTGTAGAGACGTGCATGCAACTTGATCAATGTGTGGATGAATAATGTTCTGGGGTGCTGGGATCAGAGAAGAGACAAGAGTGAGGATTTGGTAGGTCTCCGTGATCGAAGTTCCAAGTCTTGGGTCAATCGCATCGTGTTTCAATGCAAGACATTGACTCGCTCGTGATGATCATGCCCATCTTGATGCAAGATAAGCAACGCAAACACTGTGGCTGGGGAGATATTTTCAACCAGGAATGTTGGTCGGATCCGCAGGAATCCGTCCAAGTTGACTATCGGTAAGCGCTACGGTGAGACAATCATCCTGACGGAGGTGCAATCAGAACGTACTGCAGTCGTGGCATGGATAGTCGTGCCCCACACGCGGTGCAGCAAGCCTTTCATGCAGACGCAACGGCTCTTCATTCCCAACATCCACTTATCATGCAGCCTTCGAGACGGCGCCGAAGACTGGGATCACTAGAGAATTGCTCGATATGGCTGAACCTTTTGGGTCAATATCTGCAGGGTAATCTCATTGCACGTAGATGAAGCGTCTGCCAATCGTATCGCATTATGCTACAATAAGTAATTTGAAGATAGCATGTACTGTTCAGTCTGACATCCAGGCTGCCATCCTGTTCTGGGCGAATCTTGCGCCAAAGCGTAGGCCTGTGCCTCCCAAGGGAAAGTAGCTGACTAGATACCATACAAGCGACACTAGCTGGCAGATGGTTGACATTAATGTTAGGATTGTGCTGTGAAGCTGTCATGTGAACACGAGGTCAGCAGGCTAGATCTCGTGTAGAATCTTGGATGATCGCAAGGTAAGGCACGACGAAGCACGGTTTCTGCGGATGTCAAGGAGGGGGTGGAAGAGGACGTACTCCGATTGAAAAGTACAAGGTCAACCCAATGGAACCGAAGTATGCGGCAGAAAAGGGTAATCGAGGCGTGGAGAGAAGGTGTTTTGCGTATGTTACTGGGCCCATCAAGACTGCCCATGAGGCCAGGAATAGAACCGAACCGAAGGACCACCTTTTGTAGATCACAGCAAGGTTAGCCACCCGGCCCGTAATCGAAGTTACGATTTGTAAGCTTGAAGATACCATGACTTTGAGACAATCGAAACTTGTGCTCGACCGGTGCTTCTTCCGAGCCTCGAGCCTCATGCGACCCGCAACGGGGAGGAAAGGGAACGGTGGCGTTGCGAGACGCGAATCAATCAACGCAATCAGGCTCACCAGGGTCTTAGAGTTGAAGATATGGACAGGGTATACGAACAAGATTGCAAACTTTCGCGGCACCGCCCAGAGGAGAGGAAACAGGGCGAAGCAGAGGACGAAGCAAGCCAAGGCAGCTAAATTGCACGCCCCGAAGACGAGTAGCCTATCCCACCTGCTCACTAATACACAAGAGGAAGTGTCAGTGAAATCCTGCCACTAAATCGGCTTCGAAGTATTGATTTCATGAAGCTGGGAAGAGTGCATGATCTTCGGCATGTGACGATAACGGTTGTGCAGGAACTTGAGGATCATCACAAGCGCTTATCGTTAGACTCAAGGGAGGGACGGGTCCTGTAGACGTACGAGCAAAGAAGCCCTCCTCTTCCTCTCTCCGACTGGGAGCGGGCAACGGGGCGCCCGGGCCCTCATTGCTGGTGGGCAGCCTGACGTAACCCCCACTGCCAAAGGGATTGATGGATTGCAGCTTTGACAGTATGGGCGTCGAAGCGGTGTTGACTGGGATGTCGGGATCTCTTCGAGACCATCCCATCGAATTCAGGGAGTCTCGAAAGGATGTAGAGGCCATGGCTAGCTTCTGTGATCTGCTCGATAGTGTCGGCAGCAGCCTCTACCGAGATTCCTTGCAATATAAATGCACCAGCAAAAGCTAAATTTGTAACCTCCCCGTCGTGGGTAGGCGTCGGTGTATGATGCTCAGATGCCTGCCGAAAAGGATGGGGGTTGGGACGTGCACCGACGCACAGGTGATAGGCTAAGCTGGCGAGCTGCAGGATGTGGGAAGTAATGCGCAGCGGGAACGGAAGATTTCGTGCAGGTGTGGCAGGCTGGCAGCAGTAGCAGATGATCGTCTTGTGGGGTAACCGCCTTCTTGTATCGACCTTGCCCACTGGCGCGAACGGTGAGGAAGAAAGGGTACGGATGGCGTCGAGGAGATCCAATTGCAGGTCGGTGTGGTAGAGACGAATGGTCTAATAGGGTAAAGCTCTCTTAGCTCGACATGTAGGCTTGTGATGTTCGATAAGGGTGTTCCAACTTGGTGGCCGAGCGATGGAGGGGTCCTCGTAAGTTCTTTGTTCTCTGCGAGACAGAAATCCGGGCAAGGAGGGGTCCACGAATGAAGCTTGGAAAGGAGCTAAGAACGAAGGAGGGTAGAAGGAGGGATTCGGGATGCGCTGATTGGGTGGTCGGCTGAGCAGAGGAACGATTCGACGGTGGAGGACACCCTCTTATAAGATGATTATAGTCATGAAGGAGCAGAAGACGAAGAAGAGATTTGTTGGTGGGGGCAAAGGACGCAAGTTAGGCAGTCGATGAAGCTGGAAATAGCTGGAGCCTTGACATTAGGAGGTCGTAATCAACAGTCAACAGTCAACAGTCAATACACACTGGTGGACTATCCTCCGGTCGCACCTGGTCCAAGCTCGACTCTGCCACTAGGATAGACTAACCGGATTGACTTAAGCTCATCGATCTAGCGTCTCTAGCTCTCTTCACAGCCACACACACCTCGTCCTGCGTTTAGCCTATGCCGCTTGTTGCGAGGACAGTAGGTAGAGTAGGCATCTGGTGCACGACGGTAGCATGATTCGTACGACGATGACCGGGGAGGGTGCCCCTTCTTAATGACTGAAGGTGCATTCCTCTCCACTACGTAGTAGAATGCGATGAGTCACAGAAGGGGTCAGTCGACCAGAGTCTCAGCTCAGATACATAGTTAGTGTGTTAGTACAAGTTGCGTCGTCGCATGGTGTGGCGTTGAACTCGTAAAACAGTACTCCAGTACTCCTAGCTGTACAAGTGAAACTCCGGATGATCAACGAATGGCAGCTGCTCAATGGCCTCTTGATCACCTCGAAACAAGCTCGAGATCCTGTCAAACGACATATAGTCCCGTTGACCCTGCGTCTTCTTCCCGCTGCGCTTTCCATCATTCTACATCAGTTCCCGTGTCTAGATCAAACGCCAGCTCCACCGTCTCGTCCTCGCATAGATTGAAGCTGTACCATACTATTCAGATTCTCATCAGTCAGCGCGCATCTGATCCCCACCAATCCCGCTGCAGCCTGCACTCTCACAGAAAATCAACGCCCGTTGCCCAGAGAAGAGCCTTGTCTGTTGGCGCAATCGAGTCTAGCCTGGTCCTACTATTCCACTTCGTCCATCGGCTGCCTCGAACTTCCTTTGTCCTTCGAGGAAAGCATTGACCTCGTCATCAAAACTTGACCCCGTCGCCAAAGGGCCGAGAGATTTGTCCAAAGCTCAAAGTCTCCCACCCCACGCATTCCAAGTTTCAAGGGACCCTTGGCATCATTGTGCAATCGGGTCTAGCGCGGATCCATCCGAACGTCAAGCGGGTTATCTCAGATACACCGCCAACGAATCATCGACCTTCCTTCTCACCTCCAACCTCATCGCCGTCCTTCTTCCTTCCTCTCTTGCCCTCAACCTCCAAGGGGCATCACTCCGACCATTCAATACCTGGCCGTCCTTATTACCGAGCCCTTGACGAGGCTTGTCGGGTCACACACAGTCAATCCTTCCGCTCTGGCGGGTCCAGTCTATAAATTATCCATCATCCACCTACATATAAACCCACCGCGATCGAACAGCCATACATATCTCCGACCGCCGACTACCTCTGTCCACTCCAGGTGCGGCTATCCGATCTGGTACGTACTTCCCACTTCGTCATTTGCTATCCCTCATCGACCCATACCACGTTTCCATTTGCCATTGCCCATATGCTTCCAAGGGTATATCTCCCTGCTTCCAACCATGGGCAAGCTGCGCAGCCAGCCTTCAGCCTAATTAGCCTAGAATAGGCACAATTGGCAGCTGGCATTGTTGTTCGAAGAAATATCCAGCGGATGAAAGCCCGAATATGGACTTCAATAGCCCTATCAGCAATCGTATCTTCTGGCTTATTAGGACTTTGATCTTTTCTATCGCGATTATGACAACACCAGCTAACCGTCAATCTAGTCGCATCCCAATCCACAATTTCACACCTCCTCACGGGAACCTGGGTACCAAGAAAGAGGGTATATCCTATTAGCTTGTCGGACACCGAGCTTTCGCACCAATCGTCTTCGCGCGAGAACAACATTCCACTTCTCCGTGCAGATACTTTGTGCAAGATCAAGTCTTGCGTATTGGAAAGTAGCACACGAAGCAATACTCGGGTATGCACGTCCTCTAACACACCGGTAGCTCAATCTTCAATCTTCAAGGCATTACCGCATATGAATGTTAAACTAGTATAGCTAACACCTTTCTCCACAGAAATATTTCGACTGAAACTCTCTCCTAGCGACTAGCATCTTCCCATAACACTTGGTCCTCTTTGAGCTCGAAGAACACCAACTTACCGCGACAACTTGCTCGTTGTAAGCCGAACTGCATAACACCATTGGCTAAATTCCCTTTCCGAGACTTCGCTCTTGAAAGAACCAGAGATACGCATCTTAAGCACGCCAAGAGTGCTTAACCCCTGCAAGGTTCTCGCATAGTACATACAATATTCTCTTGGACAAAACATTGTCATGCCAGTAACCCGTAAGTAACTCTATTCAACCCCATCAGAATCTGTCCGGTATCCGCTCAACTCATGGGAGGAAGGCAATGCTGCATAGATAATCACATTTTTGCTTGAAAGCCTCTATCATGGTGTGACGTTTGCTCACAATTCTTCTTATAGCTGAGAAGGATACTTTCGATCTTCAGTACTCACTTCCGATGATTAAGAAGGACAAGTTGGACTTCGACCCACACCTAGAAGCAAATCTAGAAGACGACTTGGACTTCTTTAACAGTGGCATGGCTGGTACAGGCGACTCCAGCCCATTCATAAAAGACGAACCCGAGGACTTTTCCTTCCTCACTCACAATTTCCCACCAACTCAACGCGGTGTTAACATGGGCCACCAATTCGGCCAAGGCACTACGGGCAACATTGACCCCTCAGACCTAGCCATAACCAACGGCAATTACGGTCAATGGGGCTCAAGCTCGCAACAAAATATGTCTAACAGCTTTAGCTTCGCTCACTCGGGAATCAACGATGATGAGCTTTTGGATCTGGATCTGAATAACAATACTGCTCATCAGCAAGACTACCAAAATAGCCTCAACGCGCAAAATTATTATCCCAATCAAGGTCAACCCGCTGCGATAAACACCAACAGCCACAGTCACATGAATCAGATGTATTCGAGCACTCCAGATGGTGCGCCCATCCAGAGTCCATTCACAAATGGCAGTATCAATTACGGTCTGTACGCCCAGATGCAGCCACAGCAACACCAAGTGCGCTCGAATATGCACAATAGCCAGAATGCTCGGTCAGGATCTTATATGGCTCCGGCAATGGATCGACAACAGTCGGATTCTAGGAGCCCTATGACTCCGAAGACACCAGGCCTGAATGCGCTCAATTTAGGTACGCCAGAACATGGCAGCCTTCCTTCACAACCGATCCATGCCAACTTTAGAAGTCATCATCACCGACTCTCGAGTCAATTTGACACGCCTGGATCGTATGGTGAATCTCCAATATCATCACCGAACCAACCAGCAAGCCATGCCCAGATCTCCGAGGTCTTGAAGTCTGGCAAGCACGCTTCACTACCTGCAAAGGTAGAGAATGGCCATCATCCAGTACCTGCTTATCAGACTCAAGAAGCCAAACGGCGACGACGCCGGGAATCTCACAATATGGTGGAACGTCGCCGCCGTGACAACATCAATGAGAAGATCCAGGAGCTCGCTCAACTCGTCCCCATGCACCGTCTAGAGGACGAGAAAGTGCGTAAGCATATCGCAAATAATAGTCCTTTATCACCCGCCCTCGTCGCCGCCGGCAGAAGCCCAGAGCAAGCGACCTCGTTACTAGCTGCTGGTGGTCGTCGTGCTACCGGTGCTGGCAGCATAAGTATCGGCATCCCTCCCGAGGAAAAGGACAAAGGTCCTAACAAAGGCGACATTCTCAACGGTGCCGTCAGCTGGACCCGAGACCTGATGTGGGCTTTGCATATCAAGCTTCAGCAAGAATCGGAGCTTGTCGAGTTGATTCAGAGTCTTGGCGGTAGATTTCCGTTCGAGATTACAGACGAAGAGAAGCGTATGCGCACCGAGCTCATGGCCGCCATGCAGGATAACGATGCGGACAGCTTTGTCTACACCCGCGCCCATGGCACTGGATTGAGAGTGCCCGATCATACCAATACCGCAGGTGAGCCAATTAGCGATCCGATGGGTACACTAAGTCCGCAGAGCCTGAGCCCAGGCCAGCCATCAGGTGACGGCGGCCTTCATACCCAGCAACAATATTGGAATCCCAATTTTAAGGAGGAGGATGAGTACGGGATGGACATGAATTGATCAGACTGCATTGCCTCGCATGGTCTCGATTCGCTCATCACTTGCAATATATTAGTGAATGGCCATTTTGCCCGTCCGGCGTTTACACAACTTGATACCACTGGGGATTGGCATATTCATTTTGCATTCGTGCATTCACTTGATAAGATGTTGATTCTAGCATGTTTCATTCAGCATACATTTCCCTCTTCTGTTGCATAGGCGAGGCGAGTTGGGTGGCATCGTCGACGATGGGAAAGGAGTTAGGAAGCGAGTAACTGGCGGTCACACGTATGGCTGTCTTCAGTCTTTTTCATCACCATCATCTTTGGCATATAGTACGGCGTATTTGGCTTCGGCTTTTTCTTGCTTGCGAACCATCGATATACCAATTTGGCGAGTGGTCTTTGTGGATCTGGCTCTGCGAGCTTGTGCGTGTAAGCGTTGCTTTGCTGTGAGAGACCTTCGCTATAGTTACTTAATATTCGCTTCCCGCTCCACTTTAGAAGAAAAATCTATCCAACTATCTACTTCGCTTCTCATCTCGCTATGGGTGTCGTTTGGGAGGTTCGGAACGTTGCGGAGCCCCTGACGAGTGTTCTATCATCGTCTACTATCGAGAGTTTTGGAGTAAGACATCCGATTGCGCTACCAGCCAGTGCGTGCCCCTCATTATATGGCCTCTCTGCACCTCGCTTTCATTTCACATCGCCTTGTTGAAACCCAGCTCCCGCCCGTACCAATCTCGGTACAGGCACTAGATTCGATCTCCGCCACTACAGGTGCATAGTGCTATGTCGAACGAAATCGTTGCTGTGGGTGGATGCGATGGGGGCTGGGGGTTGAGGTAGATTTTTTTTGGGGTGGAGGTTGTGGATGGGATCTGTGGGATTGTGCGGATGGTGTGACGGAGATTTGTTGTGTGGTTTGGGGTGGGAAGCTGTGACTGCGGTGATTCTTGATCATGGCTAAGGAGTTGATATGAGTGGTGGACGAGGTAGGATCTGCGGGTAGATGGTGGTATTTTGTTTTGCAATTATTGGATTGGAAAGGCATCATGAATTGATATAAGATACGGATATTCGCAGATAGAGATGGTTTACTTCTTCCCATCCAAATCGGTGTAGAAATCCCAACCAAAGCTCTCTGACGGGTCTGGGCGATGAACTTTTTGGACTCGGGAATGGGAGGAGCTGCAGATTGATGGTGGCTTTTAGTTCTGCGATTATTGGATTGAAGGGAATCATTGAATTGATATCATACACGCTCGTTTCTAACTATAATTGATTTACTTCTTCCCATCCAAATCGGTGTAGAAATCCCAACCGAAGCTTCCCGACGGATCATTGAACCGAATCTTCTTATCGATCCCATTCAACCTATCCAAATCAGCCTTTTCGAGCTTGAAATCACCGTCCAAATTACTCGTGATCCTCGACGGCGTCTTTGATTTCGGCAGCACCGAATGGCCGTTCTGAATGCCCCACGCCAACGCCACCTGCGCGCCATTCTTACCGTACTTCTTCGCGACTTCTTGGATTATAGGGTCGTCGATGAGTTTCCCCATGTTGTGGCCGGAACTGTAGATTTCGTTTTGGTTTCCGAAGGGGGAGTATTGCTGGATGTGGATTCCTTTTGTTTTGTGGTAGGCGGTGAAGGCGTGCTGTTGTAGCCAGGGATGGAGTTCGATCTGGTGCGCGGCTGGGACGATTGTTGTTTCTTGCAGCAGGCGGGTGAGTTCTGCTTTGCTGAAGTTGGAGATGCCGATTGCTTTCGTTTTCCCCGAGGACAGGGTTTTCTCCATGGCTTTCCATGTGTCGATGTAGTCTGTGGTGCCGACTTGGATCTTGCCGTCGTTTTTCTTCGGGATGAGGGCGTCGCCGCGAGCGAAGGGCGAGGGCCAGTGCATGAGGAAGAGATCTAGGTAGTCGGTGTCGAGGTCTTGGAGGGAGGCCTCGAGAGCGGGCATCACGTCGTCGGGGTGGTGGGAGTTGTTCCAGAGCTTGGTCGTGATGAAGATCTGTGAACGGGGTATGCCTGACTTTTTGATGGCGGCGCCGACGGCTGGCTCGGTGCCGTAGATGCGGGCGGTGTCTATGTGGCGGTAGCCGGCTTTTAGGGCTTCGAGGACGGCATCCTCTTGGGCGTCTTTGTCTTGCCAGGTTCCGAACCCGATGGCCGCTGAGGGTGGCTGTCAGTGATGGAAAATGATGGGGAGGTAAAAGGGGCCCTTACGAATTTCAGCACCGGTGTTTAGTGGGAGCTTAGTGTTAAGGCTTGCCATTGTTCTTGCCCGAGAATTGAGTTGACTAGATTGGAGAGAGAGTCTTGTAGATACGGTTTTTGCTGTTCGTGCAAATATCTGGATCTGAGGTGGCCGTAGGTGTGAACTTCACATTCTTCTGCATCATATCCGAACTTCCGTCCGATACTGAGGTAAATAGACGTCATGCTGCGGCTCAATTGCCGGCATTCGGCCAATCGCCGCGAACCTTGGGATGTATCACTTTTGACTTCCAGTAAGAATAGATCTCCAGTCCCTAGCCACAATGACCGAGAACCTTCCCGATCATCTCATCGGAAATGCTTAAAGTGGGTCTCTGTGGCTGGATCTGCCACAGAGCGCCATTCATGTGTGGCTGAGCACGCCAAGAACCGACGATCAAAACCTGGAAAGCAATCATCATCTCCCGCATGGCGCTTGTGTTTATAACGACCATTGACCTACTCCCCGTCGTTCCTCGTTCGCACATAGATCCATTTCTCACTTTATCCAATTCTTAGATATTCGTTACTGCGTTTGTCTTCTCTACATAATCTTAATTTTACGATGTACAAATCCACCCTCACACTCCTGGCACTCGTAGCATCCTCAATTGCGTGGACAGTGCCCGTCAAATATGTGGAGGAAAGACATGTGGTACAAATCAACAAGCGACAAGCCGACGTGTCGCAGCTTCTTCAGCTGTAAGCTATCTTAAGTCGCTACTATTCATCACTTTTGCTGATAGCACGCAGCGCTTCGCTGGCAGGCATAACCGCATTACCCACCGATCCAGCGGTCCTCGTTCAGCTGATCCCCCTAGGGAACGCCCTCCCCACACCCTCCGTCCTCTCTGTACTTCTCACTGCTGCTCCTTCCGGTTTTGTCTCCAACATCGTCAACGACCCTTCCTACGCCTCGTCCTTCGAATCTGCATTCTCCGCCGGAAGCAGTCCAAGTTGGTTCAATGGGCTGCCGACGGATGTAAGAAGCTATCTACACACTTATTCTGGTTTCGGTGGATTGGCGACAGCAGCCGGGGCGATCAAAGGTGTGACGAGCTCTGCTGGGGCTTCTAACATGAGTGGGAGTTCTGCGACTTCAACAATGGGCTCGAGTGCTTCCATGGCCAGCGTCTCTTCGATGTCGGCCTCCAGCGCCTCAGCTATGGGTGCAACATCAGCGACGTCCAAGGAAGGAAATACGGCGTCTGCCGCCACTCCTGCTGCCCAAGGTACTAGCTCGAGTTCGAAGGCTGGGGCAGCCCAAGCGACAGGGGCCATCGCCGTTGGTTTTGTTGGCGCTGTCGGGATACTCGCTGCCGCTGTCGCATTGTAGAGATGCAAGGGGGACAGGTGTTGTGCTTGTGGAAGGAGCCTGGTAAATTATGATACGGACTGAGCAGCTAAATGAGATTTGAGTTAGATTGATGGAAGTTTTGCGAATATACAAACACGTGTATATTATTGCGAATACCCATAATACGATTCTATACCTCTACAACAATAGAAAGACTCGCGCGTAATAGAACATCATGATCTTCCCGTACTGCTTGCTCATGGAACGGGACAGCGAAAATTTGCCCTATAATCTGCATGGTCCAATGCACCGGCAGGCGGAGCGAGTATCTCTATCATTGTTCAGCTACCCTAGGGTTCTTGCACGTCTTTCCGGTCTCTATCTTCAACGTTAGCAAACGACACTTTTGCAAATAAAGCAGGAAGGTCATGGCTTGATTGAGAGCGGAGGCGACATCCATCGGAGTTGAGCAGACAGTGCTCAAAATCGTTGATGGTGGGGCTCCTGCAGTAGATAAGGATGAAGAAATGTAAGTGGACATGCACCGCTGATTGAGCGCTTCGAACGAATGCAATTGGATCTCGTAACAGATCCAGCTGTCGAGTGTCGCAGTGACTTCATACTCAGAGCAATTTTACTAACCATGAACTAATATGTAAGAATCACGACAGGATCAAGGAGTGCTAAGCGCTTGGTAGCGATATGGGCGACTTCACTTGCTAACACTGGAAGAGCCTTAAACGCCGATAGTGAAAGGTGCAGATTTCACGTCCATCGACCATTGCGAAAGCGAGTACACAGAGATTCACGTCCCCTCATAATTGAGCACACTTCATGCCATCAAGCTCAACTACCACATCTGAAACAGGACGAAACGGTTTGCTGACACCAGCAGGATCAAGCAAGATCACGGGATTGTCGCTTGGCTTTCCATCATGCCATTCGCTCCTCCCTTTATCACCAGCACATTTTCTAAGGCTGAAGATTTCTGCAACAGATTTGACATCACCAATTTGCCCTTCCCTTACCGTTGACTTCTCTTCATAGATCTTGAAGAAAGGCTTTCCTTCTTCGGCGTACGTTGCTGCCGAGACTGGTGTCTCTGGGGCTTCCATACCTGTGACATTACGGACTGCGATTGCGTTCAAGATTTGGACATTGAAACAGACGCTATTGTTGCGTTCCCAGAAATCAGTAGGATGGGTGTCTGGTAGGACACATTGGTTGATGAGACCGCCGGCTGCAATCCCCATCTCATCCTCTGGTGATGCAGCTGACCGTTCAGATCCAGCTCGAGGTACGTCGTTGTAACTTGCTTCACCGCCGCATATCCTCAGCACCAGATGGATCATTGACGCCTAAAAACTCAATTCAATCAGTATATGAGCTGAGAGTGAGATACAGTCTGCTGACGGATTGTATGTTATAGTCGCCCAACGTCAAACCTACGAAGATGTAGGTGTCAGTACTGTGCCCCTGGACATTTCATAAACCTTACCATCTTCAAGTTGTTTGCCTGCGAACCAAACGCTGCTGATCAGGAGTGATCCCCTCCTCAGCCTGTATCCTTTCCTTGACATCATAAATTGTTGTAATTGAGTCCATGCCGAGTGTGAGTGTTTTACCTGTTAAGGTTTTGACAAAGATTTGATACTCTTGGTAAGGATGGTCTATCTCGTGAAACCGCCTTATTGACGGGGTAACTTCGAACTGCAATCCTCCAACTACGTCCTCACCTGTGACTTGATACTCAATTGAATATCCAGAGCCTTGTGGCATGGCGACAAATTGACGGACACGGCCATCATTGCTAGCGATGCCATCGAGCCACAACTGATTCGGCGTTACGACATAGTCCTGTAAAGATCCCCTATTCGAGTGGAGCTTTAAACGGCGCAATATGGTAGCTTCATTCTCGATAGCAGAGATGGCATTCACGCCTCCCGCATAGATTTTTGATGGCGAAGATGCTTCGGGATTCAAACCGGATCCACATCGCTTCTCTCTCTAACTAGCTATGAGCTCCAAGCTGGTATCTGCAACCCAAAGCAGCCACTTACGATACATGGGGAAGAAAACCCCGCCCCTAGTTGCCATTGCCTTGGGAAGCTTTTCTGCATACGCCGCCACCGGATAAAGAGGAAAGTGACCCATGCTTGGGGGAAGCTCTGATGCGCCATTCTGGACATCAGGAACCCTGATGGTACGACGAAATTGGATTTTGAGACTGTTTTTCGGACCGCGGTGCAATGTAATGGTGTCTTTGTCAGAGTCCTTTCTGTGCAGTTTTCGTCTCGGAAACCTGCAGCTTGATCGAATCACTGAGGTCGTCAACTGCCATTGGCCGCCCTTCGTGAAGCTAGTCGCCCTGCTCCTGCACGACGCAAGCACCGACTGCAATTATTGAATACAGCCCATCGCGCCACCTCTGAAGTTTTGGACTGTGGCTGCGTCGAATATTCTACACCTTCCTGCACAATCCTTCTTCACGGCTACGTTCCTATCACCTCTAGTCCCTACAATACCATTGATTACACTGCGCGGGCTATTGCAGGCCACTCTTCATTGTGCGCCGCTCGACCGTTGTGATACACCAGCCGATTCGTCGACCAATACCATCACGTTTTTGTTGATGACTTGAATGATTCCGTTACTTCCCATCCGAGCAATTATCACGACGTCGAAACCACGAACACCTGTGGATCTTTCAGAAAGTTTGCTGGTCCTAGCGCAGTAGGTGGCGTGGCTACAATTTTGTTGCAATTCAGTCCAGCGACGCCGCAGAGCCGCACAACTACAAGTCATGTGGATATGATGTATCGGTAACGATCATTCTTTGATGTCAAACAAGCAATCCCAAATCTATATGGAGTGACAACCTCGCCACCAATCACCGCAACATCTAATAAGCGCCTCATATATCAGTTCTGCCATTTCCATCGCAATCAATGAGTGGCTTGACTCTACCATGGTGTTCCCAGCGATCTTTCTACATCGAACACCGCGCAAGGTCATGCTGGCCACGCTGTTGAAAATATCAGTGTGGATATCCAAACATCAATTCCCACAATCCAAGACATTTCACAGTAAGTGCTCGTCAGTCTTGAACATATCAAACGAGCCCGAGTTTCGGTCCGTAGTAGGAAGATGTGGATATGGCGATAGCCATCGTCTCGACAGGTTGAAAATGCTTGTGAGGACTTGCTATTCTTAGAGCCATGCGGGGTGTGACGTATCTACGCTGGGTAAGTGTCGTCCCCTACCATCCAGGGACTTTCTAATGTCTTGGGAAGTGGTAGCTATCCAAATCTACGCCAAGCGATCGGATGTGAATGACTGTATGGCTCGGACTCGAGTGTACACGGCGTTCTACCTCTGATTAGCTTTTTGTCTGAAGACGACAAGAGTCATGAGAGTCTAGTGTCACCCACTATCCAAGCTATCTGGGCTTGGAATGGACATTTGGTATTAGTTTGTAAGTGCTATATCAGCGTAAGTGCCATAGCCTCTGGACATTCTCCTTTGTGACAATGGCAAGGAGACGAAGGGAAACATATGCATGCGTTGGTGCGAATGGGGATTTGATAGCGGAGTATCGCAACTATAGTATATCATGTCTCTTTAATTGCATACATGAAGCGATACACACACATGACGGTCTATCATTTTATAGAAAGCCTTTTCTTGGAGGTAAGATTCACAGTTTGCTCTTTATCATCTACCCCGAACAGTACCCACATCACCCCATCACCCCATCCCACCCTACTCCTCCGGCCGAATCCTAAACTGCCTCAGATAATCATAATCCCCTCTGAACATCTCAACCGCCTCTCTAATCTCCCCCGCCGCCTCTCTCCCATACCGCACGATCCACTCCGCATCCTCCTCCTCCCTCGTCCTCTCCTCCCTCCCCTGATCCGCCCGCAGCCCCTCGCTCTGCAGCGCATCCTCATGATATCCCGCATACTTAGCAAACAAATCCCGCGCATACGCCTGATCTTCCGGTGCGGACCACGATAGCATAGATGGGGCGTATGGAAACCCGATACGAGTGCAGATAGCGCGGAGGATGGAGTGTGGATGTGCAAGAAGGTCGTCTGCGTCGATGAGGATGGGGGTGGTGGTGGTGTTGTCTTCTGGGGTGCGTGAGGTGGGGGGGTAGAGGTGATCGAAGAGCAGGCGTGTTTCGCGGTAGCCTAGTTCGGTGGGATCGAGGGTGTGCTCGTTTGTTTTTTGGGAGAGGGGGGGGAGGAAGCAGCGGTGTAGAGAGGGGAGGGAGAGGGTGGGGGAGCGGATTAGGAAGATGAAGGTGAAGAGGTGGAGGAGGGGGGTGGGGAGGAGGGAGGGGTTTGGGTTTGGGTTTGGGTTTGGGTTTGGGTTATTGGGGGAGGTGGTGGGGTGGATGTGGTGGGTTAGGGATGGGGCTGTGGCGGTGGGGGAGTGGGAGGGGGGGATGATGTGGTAGGTCATGTCTTTGATGAGGACGCGTTTGTTTGGGTCCTGGAGTTTTGGAGGGGGGAGGTGGTGAGTGGATGGTTTCTTTTGGCTGATGAAGTGGGAGGGTTTCGCGTACCTTGATGGAATCGAGGATGGTTTGCAGTACGTGGTCGTAGTTGTAGTGTGCTCTGCCCGATTTCTCGATCTTGTCGGCGGGCCAGCGCTGCCATGCTGGCGAGATCTTTTCGGGACCGTAGTAGAATGCGTCGCCGAAGGGCTCGTGGAAGCATGTGAGTAGATCTCGGCGGGTCATGAAGATCTGGGCGGGAGTGGGGTTTATGTAAGCTTTTGGATGTGCGTGGTATAGTTGCAGGAATGTTTACTCTTTCAAAGGCAGTTGAACAAGATCTTGTGTGTGTCGCGATGAATATGGGTTTTTTGTCCATTGCTGCGGTACGTAGTTTTCTTGCCGTAAAGTTCCAAGGGTATCAGGATCAGCTGAATTGTTCGGATGCTCCCTGCAGGCTACCCGCTGCTCTTCGTTATAGCAGGTTAGATGTCGAAGACGAATGTAAGTTTGTTGCTTGTGAGTAGAATTGTATGCCAAACAGGACGGAAAATGTGCTGCTTTGACGGCTGATTGCTTATACCGAATTCATGGTACACGCATGGTGACGTCCCAGGACTGGACAAAGGATTCCGAGTGCAGATCGACGGGATCAATGATGGAAGGCGCAGGCTGATTAATCATTAATCATGAATTAAGCTTTTGCCAGTCTGAAGGATGGCTTTTGTTTTCTGATGCTTGAATATTTCGTCCTGTCACTTCTGGATTTGGTCGCGTGAGATCTTATCGAATGATCTTAGCGGAGGATGGACGGAGTCGAATTCGGCGACGGGCGTATCGAAACTCGACGTCCAGTCCAGTGACAAGCCTTTTGCTATAACAGATTCTTGCTCCACCTTTGCAGCACGCGTCATTATTACTGACATGATCTTCGCCCATTCATATAAGGCGGACAACGTATGCTTCTTTACACCTCTACCTTAGTATCATGCTCTTGCCGCTCTTCACTCTTCTCTGTGTTCTCATGCTCGTCTCCACCTTTCTCCTTTGGCCCCACGTACTCCGCCTGTCCATATACAAAATACCTTACGCCTAGCCGTTTATCTGGCAATGGCAAGGCATCGCGCTTCGGCGGTATTGTGACGGGTTATTGAATTTGATGAAGCTTTTTTGGCCAAGATAGTGAGTCCAGGTGTCGACCACCCAGTGACGGAGACCTTTCGCGAAAGGTCCAGAAGATTGCATTATCGCTTTGTCCATGCGATCCTAGAGGCGTCGTAGTAGTACTTGTGATGGTGAAGAGAGGCGTTGTCTGCAAAGACCGTGTACTGGATCGTGATACAGTAGGTGGATTGATTCTTGAGCGGTGAATTGTTGTCCTCAATGGTGCACCTGAGTATAGTCTCCGGTCAAGGTTTTGGAATGGATGATCGCCTGTTGAAGGTCGAGGTGTGAAGTCAAGTCATCGGGACGAAATAGACCCTCTATTTTCTTTGATTTGAGTTATCGTAGTTCTCAGAGTATCTTAATCGGTAGAGCGTACTGGTTCATTAGACTAGATGACATAAGTAACCTTGGCTCTGTGGCCGTCAGATTGATTTTGTAGACTGCGTTAAGTAGAGTGGTGACCAAAACCAGGTCGATAGTTGTTAAATTGACCAAACCATTCTCAGCTGTAAAGCCCCTCCTCGTGACGTTAGCATTTCAGAGAACGCACGGGAAAACATATGGACTTCATATTCTTTTCGATGATAAGATTGGGTGCGGAAGTATCAGTGCCTTTTGCTATCCACTATCTGTGTTCATCTAGCGAAAAGCCATTCCCGGCTCGTGCAAAAAATGCTTCGTGTAAACTTCGATCCTAAACCTCAGCCTATCTCTTGCGTCAGTAATCCATGTTATACCGCAAACGCGATGAAACATTCATGACCAGTAGAGACTTCTTAACTTTCCGAAGTAATAGCCCAACGTACCTTCACGGCATACTTCCTCTGAGGGAAATGCATTGACCTCTTCTTCTGCCTCTCTGTCTTTATGCTCGCCTCATGCTTCGTCAATCGTCTTCTAATCGCACGTGTCTTCTTCGGTCGCAGATCAAGGGGTAAATACTTCTTCTTGGCGTAGAAAAGACGTAGTTGTTGACGCTGGTTTGAGTTGACGACTGTGAGAACGCGAGCGATTGATTTACGAAGATCGTGGCTGTATTGCGAGAGAGTTAGCCTCTGTTCAATATGCCCAGAAGTGCCCATGTCTCGCTCGGCTAGACGCACATTTTGGTAAGCTTTGATGAGGCACCGCCTGCGATCTTCTGTGTTCGAAGTTGGCCAAGCTCAGTCTTGAGTTCCAAAAGCTGCTTCTTCAGATCATCTTTGTTCTTGCCCCATAAGCCTCCGGCTTTGACCTTTGCAGACGACTGGTAACGGAATTAGCATCTTAGATAAGCAATGGCGTAGTAGAGCCTACCATCTTTCCTGGGTACAATGATTGTCAAAGGTGGTGTAATGAGGGCCGTCGTCGATCGTTAATGTGCGACGGATGGCGCTAATGCTCATTAGCGTAAATTGTCTAGCGAGCCGCGTGATGCTGCCAAGACATTGAAGACAGGCATCCTTAATTATATGATGCCTTGTATACTCTTGCAGCGGAATTACAATGTGCGCTTCGGGATCCACTCACAACTCGATAATTACGCCGGACCTGTCTCAATGCTCCAATCTCCTTCTCAAGGCTTGTCTGCGCCTGTGCCAACTGGTGGAGGATGGGCCCAGCTGCGTCAGCAAACAAGGGCCTTAGAGGGCCAGGTACACGCCGTCTCCTCCTCATGTGGTCCAAATCAATACTAATGATTAACCAGACCGTGGGGTACTTCCACAAATATTCCCAATATCTCTCCACTACCAATATCCCAACAAAACCTACAGACGAGGAGAAGCAAACCCAATCCGCCATCCAAGAACTCTTCGATAAAGTACGCTTCTTAGCCATTATGACATTCCTTGTCTTATATTCTTAGCAGCAGCTTACTTTCATATCTTTAGCGAGAAGCCCACATAGCGCAGCTAAATCGCCTCCTCGACTCTGAATCCCCTCTCACATCCTCCGCCCTGAAAGTCAACAACCTAACCCGCCACCGCGAGGTCCTCCTCGACCACCGCCGCGAATATGCTCGTCTCGCCTCGCAAATCAGCGAAAACCGCTCCCGCGCAAATCTTCTCTCTAACGTCCGTTCCGATATCTCAGCCTACCGCTCTTCCAACCCCGCAGACGCAGAAGCAGAATATATGCTTGACGAGCGGCGGCGCATCGATAATTCGCATGATGTGGCGGACGGCGTTCTGAGTCAGGCGTACGCCATCAATGAGCAATTTGGCGTGCAACGGGAGACCATTGCGAGTGTGAACAAGAAAATTGTCAACGCAGCGAGTCAGGTGCCAGGAATTAATAGTCTGATTGGAAGAATTGGGGCTAAGAAGAGGAGAGACGGGTTGATTTTGGGGGGGTTCATCGCGTTTTGCGTTCTGGTGCTGTTCTTCTTTATGTGATATCCTCTGAAAGCATGCATGGCGTCTTGGAGTAGCATCATCAAATGAGCGGAATGATCACTGTATACTATCTAAGAAATCGGGTATCTTGCGTAACGAAACAACTATACCACCACATCACCCCTTCAACCCTTTTACACTAACAATCTCCTTCATACCCTTTTCCACCTCTACCAACCTCCTCGCACAGCTAACCAATCCCTCCTTCTCCCCAGGCCCCGCATCCCCACTCCCCGCCCACCTAATCCGACACCTCTCATCCACCAAATAAACATACCCAATCTTCCCATTCACCATCCCCACATCCTGCCTGACCCCATGCTCCACCCCCCTCCTCACAACAAAATACCTCCCCCACTCCTCCTCCCCCAACCCCCTCCTCAACCTCCCGAGAAACAACCTCAGCAACCCCGCTCTCATCCAATCATCCTCGATATTGATCCACACCCTCTGCACCCGCCCCCAATCCAACTCCGACACTCCCCCCACAAAACTCCTCGTCTGCTCCTCCGCCCACAACCCACTAAAAACACTCACAATCGAAATCTTTCCTCCAAGCACATTCGTCGTATCCACCACTCCAGACGCGTTGGCCAGCGTATATCCCTGCAAATTCGGGAAATAAAGCGCGGATTCGGCTTTTAACAATTTGGGGGTGGAGAGCCAGAGTTTGCCGCGGTGTTGGTTCATCGATGTCCAGTCGCGGAAATAGGGTCTGGCTACTTTTCTCGTTCTGGAAACGAACGAGAATACTGTCAGAGGTTCGGGCTGGATGAACGAATGGGGGAGTGGAGGGGACGTACAGTTCTTTTCGGCGCTCGAGATGTTTGTCGTAGTTGAGGAAATCTTCGCGACGCTCGCGCCAGGTGCGGTGGTCTATGCCGCTGTTTTCACCTGCTTTGGGAGGTTTAGGCTGGCCGAGGGGTCGGGACAGGGGTTTGGGTGTGAAGGTTTCATCCTTGGGTGGGAGGCTGGGTAGGTTGGATTTGGGCGTGGGTGGAGGGGGGTTGGGTGAGGTGGATGTTTTGGAGGGTTGGGTAATGGTTGATGCCTGGCGATAGGGTCGTTGAAGGCACAATTGGCAAGTGGAACATAGCCATGGGGAGAGTAGAGAAGAGCGCGGTGATCTAATGAGATGGCGTGGCTTCAGCATGGCAGAGATGTCAAGTATTGAAGCTCTGGATAGACAATTGTTTTCTCTAGTCCTATTTTAGGACTAGCGTATATACTACAGTAGGGGATGAACTTTTTAGATGGCTTTTCAGTGCATAGAATAAACTCATGGAGTGATAGCTACAGAGACAGAGGTAGGAAGTTGGAAGTCTTAGTCAGAGCACGACCAACGACAATGATTGATAGTATATGACACAGCTTTCCAGGTAGTTTCTCATGCATCCAGTCATCTACTACTTCAATTTCAATCCAATTGCGTACTTTCCTGTTGCAGGATCCTGTCCAAGCTCCCCTTCCAGCTCTTATGATTTCTCCATTGCAGTCGGCTTCTTATCGTTCGGCCTCGACGGTAATGCTCTCTCTGTTGACGCTAGCTCAAATGCTACAACTTGACCTTCCTTCCCGTGTGTGGGGGTCACGCTGCTCAGGTTTGTCGGTTACCAAGAAGATTGTAGGTTGGTAAGTTTTGAGTTGGCGGCCTTGGTATGCATGATCCCATAACGAAAAAAACCACGAAACATGCAGAGTCTGCGACAATTACAGGTGATGCAGCACCTCCGCTGAATTTCTTTGTCGCATTATCTATTCTAGCACAGCCAGCCTTAGTGCGAATTAGAGTTCGTAGCATCTGAATCCTTCTTTGTTTTAAGAAGTGTTCCTAATCGCCGAATTGAAGAACCACCTTCGGGCGTCTGTACACTCGCCCTACCATGCTCGTTACCTTCGACGACCCGCGAGATAGTGAAACGTTTCTGATATATGGCTGTATTTTCCAATAGGTTGTACTCGGTTGTCCAATCATCGTCGTTAAGAGAGAAAGACCCAAATCTTGCTCAAACATTGGACCGGTGTCGCAGCTGGCAGCCTCTGTCGCCAGCAGACGCTCGCAAATTCAATTGAACACCGGAAATGACTAGCATGGTATACTTACCTATCAGATTGCATTGATAGCGAGCCCTGCGATATTATCGCTGTTAACACGGATCCACAGGAAAGAGGGAATTGACAGCTCAAAGACATTACCATCAGAGCCGAGTATCGCCCCTGCCCCCAAGAATATATATCGAATGCCTACTCTGCTTAGTGCAATGACAACCACGGAACAGACTGCGAGATTATATTCAAGTCCAAATTCTCACGGAAAAGACAGAAAGACTTGCGCCACGTGACTTCGCGCGGGCTTTCCGTGGGGCCCCTCGACCCGCCGCTCAACCTATGTTCATTGACACCCCCGTTTGAGGCGGCGGTGTTGTTCAACTCACGGGTGAGAGAATTACATGGTCTTCCACATGGACTATTGCCCGAAGTTATATACCATAGCACCATGGAGAAAGAGGCGAAGGAAACCTTGTTTCGGGATCTATACCAGCTCGATGAAGAGGAGTCCGAAGTGGAGGACTCGAGTAACGCAGTTTTGACCCTAAAAAATAGCAGAACTCCTCCATCTACTTCATTAATTCAAACAAGAGCCCCTCATGATAAACCCAATCATTCCACGCGCCCCACTCTATCTCTCCAACATATGGTGTCCGCGCCATTACCTCTTAACCAATTAACAACGCTCGCCGGTCTAGGTCGCCCCAATGTCAGTCGATCATTCCAGTCAACCATGTGTCCTATTTCTCCAATACGGCAAGTGCTAGACACCTCCAATAGCGTTAGTAAAGCTGGAGTGAAAGGGACGTCTCTGATACCCAGAACCGGTAAAAGAAAGAGAGGCCGATCCCTGGAGCCAAAGCCTGAGTCCCAGCAAATATTCCTAGGACTGTCCTTTTGTAATCAATCACTTAAAAGCTCGATGTCAGAACAAACACTGACATTGTACAGTCTTCCTTCCCAATGATGATGTCGCGCCAGCCCGCAAATTCAGGATTAGGAAAGCCATGGAATTCGGAGCTCTATGGGTTAGAGAGTGGAGAGAAGGGATTACTCACCTCATCGTCGACAAAAGTCTCTGCTTCGAAGACATTCTCACATCCCTGAAACTTTCTTCTGTACCTGTAAGAATCCTGATTTACAATTTGTGTTCCGGCTACTCACTTTCATAGTCTAACGTGGTTATCGTCAATGAAGACTATCCACCAAGCTGTATCAGCCACCATTTCGGTGACTTTACCGTGAGCCCAGATCCGCAACATTATCGAGTGAAGGGACATGAAAAGGCATCTATAACTCAGAAGCTGCCAGTCACGCAGGAATCCTCTATTCCGTCCCTCCAGCTAAAACCCGAAAAGGTAGTAATGTTGCCGCCACGGCAGACTCTTTCGCGGACCGAAAGTAGCGAGCGACAGCCTGTTGGACATATTTTTGACGATTTTGCTGGTATTACAGTTGATCCGTCGAGATGTAACCCTCTTACAGGTCCAGGGCATCCACAGAATGCGTTAGAAACAGCTATCCAGGAGGTTAAGGCCACTCAGTACTTGGTAAGCTTGATGGTGGGTAATAGTCTTTGCATTAAGTGACGATATCTTCAGCCTCTTGACTCGGATGAAGACGACAAAACGGATGCCATTCCTCACGACGATGACTCGGACAATCAATGCAGTGAGGACGAGCAAAGGGTCCGAAAGATAGCTCAAAAGGGTTCTTATCATACGTCATGGCAGCATGGTTTCACATGCATGTCAAAGCATGATGGGGCCAGCAGTTCTGAGAACCCGAACGCCAGAACAATCGAAATTCTGCAGGAAATGGCGAACTACTACGAACGTCATCAAGACCACTGGAGATTTACTGCTTATCGAAAAGCTATTGGTGCGCTCAGGAAACAGACTGGTAACATTACCACTGCATGGGAAGCATCCAAGATTCCGTCCATTGGAGAAAGACTGGCGGATAAGATCGAGGAAATTGTATGGACCGACAGACTTAGACGATTAGAGAACACGACAAGTGAGCCCATCGATGAAGCTTTCCAATTATTTGTGAAGATCTACGGCGTCGGACTCAAGCAGGCAACTCAGTGGATTGACCAAGGCTATAGGACTATTGCTGATCTTGTTGCAAATGCCTCGCTGACAAAAAACCAAAAGATTGGGATCGAGCATTTCGAAGATTTCCAGACTCGAATACCACGTCATGAAATGGACTGCCATGACAAGTACGTCCGCGAGTCCTGTAGCAACATTGACGCCAGCGTCAACTTCACAATTGGCGGATCCTATCGTCGTGGTGCTGCCGATTCAGGGGATGTCGATTTTGTTGTGACTAAACCTGATTGTTCCATTGACATGCTTCGCACAATAGTGCTCAAGACATTAATTCCACAGTTGTTCAAGATGGGTTATCTCAAGATTGGTCTTGCAACTACCGACGAGGAAAGTGGCAGTACATGGCATGGCGCTGCTGCCCTTCCGGGTGACCAGGTTTGGCGGCGTATTGACTTCCTCCTGGTGCCATGGCAGGAGATTGGTGCAGCCTTGATTTACTTTACCGGCAACGACATTTTCAATCGAAGCATCAGGCTACTTGCGCACAAGCAGGGGATGTGTCTCAACCAACGCGGGCTTTGGAAGGACGTAATTCGGGACAGAAACCGCAAGAAGATCACACAAGGCGTTCTAGTGGAGAGCAAAGACGAGCGCAAGATCTTCGAGATACTCGGTGTACCGTGGAGGCCGCCACAGCATAGGATATGTTGAGAAACGAGGTTAGCACTGGATGTCGCACGTTGTTTCGGACAACACGCTAATAATGTAGACCTTTTCGAGCAACGGAAGCTACAATAGTCTCTTCGTGGTTGCTGGAACAGACATTAACGCTATGAAATAGCTTCACAAACTCCAATCGTTCTGTCTTGACCGTGCGGTTCAAAGCCTTTGTACCGATCCTGACGTCTCGTGATGTTATCGGCCGTCGCTCCAAGCCCGGCAACTCCTCTTCAGTATGCGACTATGTGATCCGCATCTCTATCTATTATAAGGGCTCTAACCTCATCCAACAGCAAGCATTAGCTTGGATATCTCGGCTTTTTATATGTTCTGTAGCATCAATTTCGTAACTATCAGTACTGGACGCGCGCAAGCACTCGGAAACCCAGAAAGGTACCTTTATCTCTAATTGTACGATAGCCTGAGTTCCAATTGTTGAGCCTGTGTAACAAGAATTTGGTGCTGAAATATGTTGCGTCGGAAGACAATGCAACCATCAGCGCCCGGAGTTCCGGGCACGTTCCGGACTTTGTACAACCTGAGCGAGTACTTGAGGAGCACTGACCTGCTCCTTCATCTCTCTCTTCGATGAATCAGCCAATTTCAAACACAAGCTAGGAAACAGACTTGCCAACTCTTAATACCCACACGAACCCAGCATCTGTTGAATTGACATTATCTATCAATGGCGCCAAAGAAGAACCGCACCTTAGACATTGTTCTATATGGAGGACGACGGGATAGGAGCCCGTGCAGTGAAACATCTTCTGATGATGGGGTTACTTACGATAGTGAAAGCTGTCAAATTTTCAAGATCAAAGGCTCGAGGTCATGCGCCAGTGATACACATTCAGACAACGCAAATACTCAGTCTGATACGGAGACGGAGTAGGTTCTGTTGAGAAGTACTCTAGTTGGGCCTCGATGAACGTATGTCTAACTTTAGCACAGTGCAGAGCTCAGGCCGGCAAAGACTCTCCAGAGCGAGCGTTCAAGTGGCTGTATGCTACGTCCGAAATCATCAACTACGGCTGAGCTGACTACGATGGTATAGCTCGGAGCGCACATGTGAGCAAGTCCTGAAGTGGCCAAAAATCTATCGAACGAGGGAGGAGCAACCACGATCAGAGTCCTCCGCCTACTCAGGAGAACCATCGACGTCTAGAAGAGCTATCATTACAAGAACCCAGCCGCGCTGGAAGCCGACACTCAACATCCGGTCACAAGGCGTCCCGATCAGGTCACCATCGCCAACACAGTCTTTCAAAGGGTGCCAAAGATATTGATAAGGATAGCCCCACACCAGAACATGAGATTGCAGATCCATCAACACAAAGCGGCGAAGATGAGCCCGCCCCAGAACCACGCTCTAATATTCCCAGCCCGAGTCCTTCAAAGAGTCTTCGCACAGGAGGAAAAGGAAAAGGAAAAGGAAACGGTCATGAGAAGGACGACGATGAGGGCGTGGAAGAGATTCACGGTGATGATCACGGAACGCCTGCTGGAGACGGTGAAGAAAAGAAGCCTGGAGACGGTGAAGACAAGGGTACCAGGCCTCCGAAAAAGTTTAGCAAGGATGCATGGACCAGAAAACACAAAGAATCATTTTGGAGTCGAAGGCGGTGATCAAGGTCTAAAGTACCTGAGAGCCCAGATCGTGACTCCTCGACGCCGTTTGGTGCACCATAAATTTCATTCTCGGGCATGAAGCGTGCAAGGTACCTATTATTGGATAGGTATAGATATGAGACCTCTGCATAATCCGCGGGCTGCACTTAATGATGACAACAGAGCAAACTTAGATCCCACTTCTACCAATATGACTTCTTTACTATCTGCGAATGACACACGTGTGAGCGCGCAGTATCTGCTATGATTCAGTTCAGCCAAAGAAGACTGTATTTGCTCATAGAAGACAAGCTCGTTCCCATTCAGTGACAATGGGGGAATCCTTAGGTGAGTAGACGCTGAAGCTTAGGCTTACTCAGTCAGTAGATGTAGCGAGCGGAAGGGCTCACTTTCGTGGAAACCCCATTGTTTAATCAAAGACAACGAAAGGAACGAGATTAGGCAATGGAAAGGTGCTACTTCGAAACATCTGATCCGATTTGTCGATTCGATTGCATGTGCGATAGTGGCATATGTACTGTTGTATTCGCAACACATGCAGGATATAGATATGAAACATTCCCCTTCTTCCAGCTTTCGCACAAGCGTAAATCTGTCACTAACATTAAGTATTCACTTCATAGCACCAATTAAATACATAGTAGCGCGAACCTTTCGGTATCCCGTCCCAGTCCTAGTGAGCGAAGTTGATTAATACTGACGTTGATTGTATAGTAATGTACTGCTTGGCAGGTTGTAGGATAATCTCATTAAACCGAGGGAATGAGATTTGTTGGTCGGATTAGGTTTGACTTGTCCTTTGTTGTGGAAGTTTGTGATTCTTATAACGCTATTACTTGATGTTTGGATGTCTGGGATTAAAATGGGGTGTTGGTGCGATGTGGATTGTAATTCTGTTCGTGGTATGTGGATGATGAGGAGTGAAAGCTGTGGCGTTGCACAGTGTTTATGTTGTACAGTGGGACAAAGATACATCTAAGCGCCAAAGGTGTTGTGACATCGAATACTTTCTTTAACCTCTTCAGTACATAGATGGTATTCGCCGAATGAATGCTGGATAGGCGTTCATTTTATTTCCGTACGCGCGATGTGTGTTCGATTCTATGAAAAGAAAGGAGGACGCGAAAATACTCAGCCTCGGGACTTAAAGGCATTATCTCATAGTCGGGATTAGCTAGCTTCCAATCGTTGCTTCTGGGTAAGAGGAAGTTGACGCGTTGAGTCGTTATGTCCCTATGAGCAGCCGCTATTGGTGCTTAAAGGCTTGTGCTACCTCGGAACCTATGGACTATTAATATGTACTTGTTTTCTTTGTTCCATGTTTCGGCAACGCATTACTAGACTCGATCGAGTCCCACGATCTGTGATCAACATTCTCATACCGATCAGATCCAGTGACTCGAAAACACACACTCAGCTAATAAGGCCAGTCATGCTACACGTAGGGAGGATTTTTTACGGCACCTACGATGGCTTTAAGGATGACTCGGACGACGACGACGACGACTCGGATGTTCTTCAGCCTCGTTAGTAAGTTTCTGACGAGCATAAGCATAGGCGACCCTTTGTGTATATCTAACGACCCCTTCAGTCCAGACTCCGTGGAAGAACCAAGCTGCGACACTCCGTCGTGCGTGGGGAGGAACGATGAAGCTCGCTTGCAGATTCTCACCGGACTTCTTAACAGAGACCCTGACATGTGGGAGGTGCTGTGAGACTGAAGTATCAGCATTACCGCGTATTTGACTAACGAGCAATTAGAGAACAGCTAGTATTGGAGAGGGCGGCGCAGGAGGAGATCGCCGGTAAGGAAGCGTCCTCCACGAACATGATGACTGATGTCGTGCTGATGAGCGTTACGTAGACCGGGAGAAGCTCGAAGGTAGCCATGGGAGCGGTCATAAATGCACTGAAAGGGGAAGGCCAGCTCACGACCCAGAAGCTCCGCCGGCCCCTCGGTCTCGGACGCGATCGCTGAGGGCTCAGTCACCGCCAGAGAAAAGACCTCCACGATATCAGTATCGGGAGAGAGTTGATGGTAGCCATGGAAGCGGTCATGAATACACTGAAAGGGGGAGGCCAACTCACCGCCCAAAAACTCCGGCGGCGCCTCGGTCTCGGACGCGGTCGCTTAGAACTCAACCACCGCCAGAGACAAGATTCCCATCATCTCAAAGAAATTATACTCACCGCCCAGAAAACGGGTTCTATCGACAGAAAGGGAAATTAATGGTTTGCGTCAAACGTCAGGGCAAAGACCGAGAAGAGGATCAGAAGAGCGGGGGCAGCGAGCCTAGCATAAAAGCAAAGCGTCGAAGCAAAGGTCTAGTTTTGGTGAGGGCGAGAAAGAATCCAAGCTCGAAGAAACTAGAGCTCGAAGAAAGCGTGGTGGGAAATTGCGACATGAATAGTATGAAGGACGATGAAGTCTTTACTAGACCGTCATTCGAGAGACGCAAGCATTGATAAAACAGGTTCAGGGGATACAAATTGCATGTACTTATAGACTGACAAATTGTGAGACCGCTTAGCTTAGCATGCAGATGCACCACTGGTGTCATTGTGTTGCTAAGATCCTTGATCCCAAGAAGGCACGCTGCGTAAAATGAGCGTTATTTTGGCGAGCTCGGTAGATACTCGAATGGTTGAGTTAGACGTGCTATGCGGGATGACTGTTGCAGTGGTTTTAGATGTCAGACATCAGGGCATACAATGCGGACGATCTGGACATGTACTATCAGTAATGTATTGATTAGACGGACCAAAATCGTATACATGATCATTGACTGGCCGACAATTGATCTTACAAAGATTCTACCAGTGTTGAGTCCGAGAACCCTGATGAGAACATGTATCAGTATCTTATACCGCGACAGCTATGTCATCTGGAACTCACTTTCTCAAATGTTATATCAACCAATCCCATAGGAGCTATGTTCTCCGAGCATTGCTCGGATGTTTCAGCACGTTTCAGCACACTGAGGAACATTCCACAGACATTGAGAATATTTCTGTGCACCTAGGACATCAGCAGATCAAGCACCCTCTTCAGAGATATGCAGGGTCTCGAAAGCCCATGTTTCAGATCAGCTATTTCTGGGATGAGGACTGGACGTAGTGACTCGATCGTTCTCGGGTTACCGGCCTTATGCTCCAGATTATCTGAACCTGACCGCTAGAACTATCTCTTCTCTCTCATTACATGCCCGTTCCCCTGTGACGAATCCAAAAGGATGTCTTTCTTACATTCTTCATACTCTTCGGATACGAGCAGTGGTACCAGTATACCAACGCCTGCGCAAGATCTATCATTACACAAAGTCGATGGCCGGCGATGGAGCCCCGAAAGGCGAGAGGGATCGGATCCAAGTACTGTGACCCAACTGCTACCTCCCCCGCAAGATCAATCAATACCTGATCTCGCCGACTATGATCATCAATGGGATCCAAACTGGCTAGAGGGATTCGAGGAACAACACTTATACATTTTCAAGTAATGTGTCGCCCGAGGGTCAGGTGAGAAGACCCACTGACTATGGGCCAGTCGCCTTCACCCTCCAGGAGAGGTGTCTATGGAAAATGTTTTCATTTTACTTTCGCAGTTGGGCAGAATCCTGGATGTGGTAGGTTATGCTCCGCTTAATGATTCTCACATCAAGATTCTAGCTTATGTTGTTCGTGTCTCAGATAACTTTTGAAGGGATGGAGTATGAGCAATTGACGAGACGATTTCCTTGCTATGCTATTCGAATGGGTATCACCCACAGCGATGATAGCCACGAAAATAATGCAGCTGATGCTGCGAAGGAGATGATGGTCGGAATACGGTATGCAGCACTTCGCCTTTCCATGTCGAGCACGTTCGCGCAGACCCATTTTCTGGGCTTACATACCTCAGGACTGAGCTAGGCATCCACGCTATCGTTGAGAGAGTCCTGCCTGGTGATGTCATACCCGGCTTGAATATACCCCTCGGTAGGTGATTCCCGCTCAGCGAAATCATGAGGTCCTGGGCTGAACGAGATCCAAGATTCGGGTCCAGAGGATGAAAATGAACATCCGAGTGCTCAAGCTCCGCCAGGGCCACAAGTACCGATGACAGCTTTGGTGCAAGAGCCTCTCGAAGACACTGAATCGCCTGGGTGAGTTGCACAAAGTGATTCTCTACAGTAGTAAACTGACCATATATAATCTTGAAGGCATGGTCATCAGGCACATCATTCCGGGAGCCATGAGGATGGATCGCTGAGATTGACGCTGCGCGAAGCTTTGCGACTACGGGTGGAGAAGCATAAGGATAGATACCTGCGCAGGAAGTCAGACTCGCTACACGTAACAGATGGGAAGGATTGAAAGATGACCGACAAACGGTGGTAATGGGGAATGGGTATTTACCCGATTTGTTGACGTTACGACGTTGAATCCTTTGAGCTGAGCCCACAATATGAGAAATGTTCTCTGATATCTGACCTGGCCATATTACGCCCTAGTAACTCCTTCCCATCTTGGGAAGAGAGTCTGCCAATCCATTTCCTAGATCATGGGTTTATATTTGTATGTGCTGACCTATACATTTCCTTTGTGATGGACACATATTCCGCCTTCATCTCAGACAGCACGTTAGAGTGATGCGTCCCAAGGTGTCGATAGAGCCCGTCATTGCCGCAGATTCATAATGGCACTCGTCTCTATTGCCGACATCATACATGTAAAAGTCTCACAGCGTCCAAAAGTCGTCACCGCCGTCGTAGCCAGTCTCTACGTCCACTTCATCGTATTCCACACACGCATCTGAGCATAAATGTTAAAGCTCACCTGGTAAGTCATAGCACTTCACCTTGCTTTTAGGAGAATAGTGAAAGCAATCTGCGGTTTTCGTTGCACTGTTGTCTTACACCATAAATGGTAAGGGATGCTCGTAAATTATATGTATAAACTGTTGGGATGCCAAGAGAAACTCGGCGCCAAGGAATCTGCGCCTAGCGCGGTTTTTGGACAGCGAGTCTGTACACCTCGCAATCCAATTACAGGGAGCCTGTGACACTTAGGAATTTGAGATATAATATCCCGGAGTGTTCTGCTTTCCAGGCGCGTCCACCGCAATGCTGTCGATACCGTGCCGACAACAAATTATACACTCTCCTTTCATCCCTTTCAAGGTCGGTTCATCCTACTGCGTACTACCTTGGGGGTTCATGCCACCCCTACAAGCCCTTCCGTGTAATTTCCCGAAACCAGAAGGTGCGGAGTCTTCTCCGGCATACCATGAGGGAGGGGGAAAGTTGGAGAAGTAGACTGTGCATTTAAGCTGCAAGTAGATACATGTGGCCTTTCGAAAAGGTGCTTACCACCTAGCGATCCGTTGTGGCGGAAGGTGATCATAATGTGAAGGAGGAAGTCCAACTTGATACGGTTGCAGTTTGCAGAATCGATCGCGACAGATCGGCGCTAAAATAGGAGCGGATCTTGTCTTACTTTAGGCCTTAGAACTAGGGTGGACCGTGCTTGCGACATCGGGATCCTTGGCGGGCACTGGTGGGGTCCAGGGTCCATTCACGGAATCATGCCATCACCACTATTCGATCAATCGATCATTGTTTACCACTTCATCCCCTGTTTCCTTTTTCCCTTTTCCTTTTTCCTTTTTCCGCAATTAATGTAACCTGTACTATGCAGCCAATCAATTTCCCTGTTATTCAAACGATATCCACTCATGTGTCATGACTTATCTCCTGCGCAAGACCCCAATTGTGCACTAACCGATGTTACATACAGAAAGCGTGGATAGAGTGTGGACACCATTACTGGCATATTGCTACTCCCTCACACTGTGCCACATGCAATCCCGCGCAAACCTTCCTTCCGTCTACATTCTTAGCTCCTCTTAAGCCCTTTCAGACGTTTGGACCTACTCCTCATGCAATTTGACTCCATTGTGGCTTTGGGATCTACCACTATCGAACAGCCTTTCCTTGCCGTAAAAGGCTCTGGAAGCTTTGGCCACCAATCTATCTCATGCAACCTTCAGAAGATGCTCTTGATTTCTACGACTCTCTTTTGATCTTGGATCGCATTTGTCCCTTCGCTGTAGACAACTTACCCGCCATGTCGCGCCGAGTCTTCGATGTTGGTCTGGATATGGGACGGATACGAAATGGACTAAAACATAATAAAGAGGCAAAGGAGAATAAACGCAGCAAAAGCTCCAAGTCAACCCACAGCAAAGCCGACGCTTACACAGACGACAACGAGGTTGCCGAGCAACAGAATGGCGCGCTGATACCGCACCTGAGACACAAGAGGAGTAGTCCCACCATCGCTACACAACAGAACGAGCCCCCACCAAATCAGCCAAGCGACACCATTATCCTACCTTCGCCACGTCATGAGGAAGGACTGGATTCCGGTTTTCCACTCCCTCCCTCCAATCGCGTTTCTCCTGAAGAGCAAGGCAATGGTATCAACGGTATCGGCGAGGGCGCTTTACACACGCGACAACTCAATGGCACCCCCAGTCGTACCCAGAAGCCAGAATATGGCCGGAAGGCCTCCAGCGATCAAGCACAAAACTTCGATCTCAAGCCACCTCCACCGAACAGCAAAGTCAAGCATATTGATACTCTTTCTGAATACCTCTTCTCTGGCGAACATTTGCGCGTTATTCTTAAAGACCCAAATTTCTTTCTCCGCTTCACAGCCTTCTTGAATCGATACAAGCCGCATTCTGCGCCAGTCCTGGTACGATATCTCGAGGCGCAAAAAGCGATGAAAGCTGTGGAGTATGCGAATGCCTTGGCAGAGACAATAAAGCTTGCACCTGGAGAACACTCAAGTCCATGTCGAGCCGCGTCCATTGATCCTCGATTTGAGGCTAGATCCAGGAGGTCTTTTGAGTCCCTTGTCGATGAAGCTCTACCAGCTTACATTACCAACGCACTCACCAGAGTAGTGACGGAGAGTATGGTCAGGGAGATTACAGGTACAGGGACGCCAGTGATGCGAGAGCTTGTAGGAGGCTTGGCCGAGGTCTTCTGCTTAGCAGATCCTAGTATCAAGGACTGTCCTATTGTCTATGCCAGCGAGGAGTTCTACCACACAACGAGGTATTCGCGCGACGACGTCTTGGGTAGAAACTGCCGATTCCTTCAAGGTCCAATGACCAATAGGACGACTATCGCCAGGCTCGGCGCAGCTGTCAAATCGGGGCAAGAATCCTGCGAGACAGTACTCAACTACAGAAGGGACGGTTCGCCATTCATGAATCTCTTACTCACAGCCCCTCTTTACGACAACAGAGGCGCTGTCCGGTATTTCATCGGTGCTCAGATAGACGTCTCAGGCCTCATCGAAGATGGGCGTGGCCTCGACTCGTTTGAACGACTCCTCGCCGAAAGCAGAACCAATAGAAACAGTGACAGTGATCAAGTGGACGAGACTTTTCCCCAGAAACATCTCAAAACGCTGAACGAGTTTAGCCAAATGCTTTCCTTGGACGAATCATCACTTTTCCAGAACTCACACTCTCGCACAAGCTCACTGCAAGATAATGCCTCTAGCTACCGAGGCACTCCAAATCGACCCGATCGTATGCGACAGCCACGAAGAGTTCTTGGCAACGAAGACGAAGGTGAAAAGAGGGGCGAATGGGCGCTCTCGTCAGTGGGTCCTTCTGGAAAATTGCCTGGTGTGTATCAGAATGTGAGTATTCAATTTCCCCACATGGCCACCAAATCCCACAACGGCCCGTCCCCAACTATCAGGCTCGCCCTGAAAATCTCAATGCTGACCATATCTCTACTCAAATAGTATCTGCTTGTGAGACCTTATCCTTCCCTCCGAGTCATCTTCGTGTCCCCCGCTCTTCGCATACCGGGCCTTCTTCAATCCCCCTTTCTCTCGCGAATTGGCGGGCCTGCCCATGTGCGCGAGGGCCTCTCGGACGCGTTTGAATCCGGGGCCGCTGTGACCGCAAAAGTGACATGGCTACCCAATGGTCGAGCTTCCGAAGATGTTGGAGACAGCATGAACGGGGACTCGAGGCCAGGAAGTAGAAGAGGAGGCCCACCGAGCGATGATGGCCAACGAATTCGCTATATATCGTGCACCCCACTGCTCGGCTCCGACGATCAAGTTGGCGTCTGGATGGTTGTGATGGTAGAGAATGAAGTCGTGACCGGCTCCCTAGCCTCCCGCGCCGCCGCACTAGCCCGCTATGACGGACAGATCCCTCCTACACCGTCTGAATACCAGCGCGAAATGGCAAGCATGGGTGAGGATCTCAGCGGGAGCGGGGAGCCTGCCAGATTTGAAAGGACGAACAGCGAATATATGAGAAATCAGCGGAGGGGAAAGGTGGGCAGTGAGGGTACGTATCGAGCTCTTTTCGAGTGATGGTGATCACTGAATTGTATCTTAGGAGGACGCCTGTACGCAGAATTCATGCGCAATGGAAGTGCGACTGGAGGTCCGTTCATGAAAAGTATGGAAAATGGTACTGAAAAAGAAGATTACATGAGTGGTGGGATAACCGGCGGTATGAATGGAACAGTCAACGGTGAAAGCAGAGTGGAGGAGATCAGAAGTCCATGAGTGTTCTGTGGGAGCAAGATCAACAGACTCCGGCAATGTCACAAGACAGTCAGGTAGGAGGCCGGACGGACAGCTCAGGGGACTCACGAGCTTGCCTACGTCGTGCTTCGAGCGATTCGGCGGCGACGGCCAGACAAACACCTCAGAGAGCAGCAACAGGAGGATGATTTCCCCGCACAGAAGGCCGCGTCTGCAGGTATGTACGGCTTGTGTAGGGTGGGGGAATATGACTGGCCATGGCTTTTTATTGACGAGCACGACGCACACGACGATTCATCGCATACAACATCGACGGGGCTCTGGGAGACGTCATGAATTGCAACTACTGTACATATATGCATTGGAGGAGCTGGACAGCAAGCGATCTGCTTATGAAAATTTCAGATGTCTTCAAGGGGGATGTGTTCTTGGATACAATTTCCCTGATTTATCTTGATCCGATCAGGTAGCGTTGTGACGGTACTAGGTGTTGCGACCGGCAGACTTCATTCCAACACTGGCTTTGGAGCCTTTCGCTTCTTATCGCGCTTGTACGATAGCTGCGTTGTCAAATACTCTGTTGTGTGCTTGCAAAGGTCTTCGTTACTTTACACTGAGAAAGCGCTGTTTGTGCCCAGATAGGCTAGCTGTGAAACTAGCGTAGAATATGAAAGCTTGGCGTATGAGGAGCGCTTACCCTCGGCTCCATCTCATGCATATATTGACATTGCTGCAGCAGAAAAGGAACTTCAATTGGGAAGACATGCATGGCCAATCCAACTATATACAAGCATCGCAATGAAGTTGGGAAGAAGTCGTGCTCGGGTAATTCTACGTTCGCTCTTTGCCCAACAATCTTCTCCCAAGAGCCCTGTAAACAAACGCCATAGCCGTGCTTTTCATACATCAAAACCTCTTGCTGTGGTACGGCCGTTTCTCCTTTCTGACATCGGTGAAGGTAGAGGAGCAAGATCCCGGTTTCCGTATCTGGACGCGTACTGATGCGTGGTAGGTATCAAGGAGGTACAGATTATCCAATGGTTCGTTGAACCAGAGGCTCGGGTCGAACAGTTCGATAAGATCTGCGAGGTCCAGTCGGATAAAGCTAGTACGGAGGTATGCATGCATGCAGACTTTCTTTTGAGGAGTCTGTCACCTGATGGTCGGAAAGATTACTTCTAGATTTGACGGCGTGATCAAGAAGTTACACTATGAAGCTGAAGATGTAGCTCAGGTGGGGAAGGTAAGTGGTTGAATGTCTTTTCCTATGCTTCTTGCTGAGGGCGAAATAGCCTCTTTATGATATCGATGTACAAAGCGACATTTCGGCCGAAGACGAAGCTGTTTTGGCCTCTCCGCCTGAGCAAGCCGGTGAACCAAGTTCACCTCAGCAGCCACAAAAAGCTGTAGAGCATTTGCAACGACAGGGAGCCTACCAGAGCGCTTCTCCAGAAGCCAAATCCACACCCGACGGTAAGCATGCAGCATTGGCAACCCCTGCCGTTCGGGGAATCCTGAAGGCGAAGGGAGTCAGTATAGCGGATGTTCGTGGCACAGGCAAAGACGGTCGTGTTCTGAAGGAAGATATCGACAAGTTTGTAGCAAGTCGAGACGGGAAAACTTCCCAGCCTCTTCAGGCGACCGCAGGGCGACAGGACCCCAGTATGGACCAATCGCAAGTGGAGAAGACAATTACTCTCACCCATGTTCAAAGCCAGATGTTTAAGACAATGACGAGGTCGCTTAACATACCACATCTTCTCTACGCTGATGAGATTGATATAACTTCTCTATCGACGCTCCGTCGGCGACTCAATTCCAAATCAGTAAATAGTCAAAAGCTCTCATATCTGCATTTCATCATCAAAGCTGTCTCGCTTGCTCTCGAGGACTTCCCACTGCTGAACGCTCGTGTTGAAGCAGACAGCGAGGGTGAAGCCCCTAAGCTAGTATTGCGTAAGAAGCACAACATTGGGATAGCCATGGACGCGCCTCAAGGACTACTAGTACCCAATATCAAGAACGTCTCTTCAAGATCAATCTTAGATATTGGCACCGAATGTCATCGACTCCAAGAACTCGCCAAAGATGGCAAATTATCGGTTACGGATCTCACTGGTGGCACAATCACAATCAGCAACATTGGAAGCATAGGCGGGACCTACGTTGCTCCAGTACTTGTGCAAAGTGAAGTCGCCATCTTGGGAATTGGGAAAGCGAAGACGGTACCAGCCTTTGACGATCAGGATCGAGTCATCAAGAAAGATATCATGAACTTCTCTTGGAGTGCCGACCATCGAGTCGTGGATGGTGCGACGATGGCAAGAATGGCGGAACGAGTCAGAGCTTTCATCGAGGAGCCAGGGATGATGATGGCGAGACTACGTTGAGGACCCCCAGATTTATGTTCCATATACATTTGGAATCGTCTGTTTCAGAGAAGATACGCAATCTACTCAAGCAGCACCGGAATATGGCCACCATGGCATAATGACTCCAAACCCATCGATACCTTGCGGGCAAGGCCCATTCTCGATATTCAGCATCAACGCTGCCGACTCTATCAACGAACCAATACCAAATCAGGTTCTCGCACCTGTAACATCGACTTCTCCGACCGTATCTCGTCTCTACGTCCATGTCATCATCACACGCAAGTCATTGTTAAGTTGCATAATTGCGGCACTAGCCACGCTGGTTCACAGCCAACACAAAGCCAACAAACAGCCTTGTGACACCGCAGCCCGTCATAAGAGGCTCCTACAACCGCTCAAATAATACCTACGTGCGCCAGCATATCGTTTCGAGATCGATCCTATACCCGAACCTTACCATTTGGGTTTACCCCTCCGCGCCCTCCCCGCAATGACGTCTCCACCATCCTCTCTCATATCTAAGTCAAACAACATCCTCCCCAAACACCAACCACCAACCACCCAACCTATCCCCTCCTACAAACCCAACCAAACCCCTTCCCTACCCCAAAGACCCGACACCGCCACAATGACCGACAAAATAACAGACCACTCCGTCGCCGGCACAGCCAAAGACAACATCCCCACCGACTCCAACCCCATGGACAACATCCACGGCACCACGGAGGATATTTCCAACAAAGCTTCCGGATACAAGGTACTCCATCCCTCAAGATCCCATCGCCTCCCTCACCGCCCTCACCATCCTCCCTTCTCCTACTCTTATTCTATTCTTCTTTTATTCCGTACTTGTGCTAAACTAATGGAACAACAAGGCAACGATCTCGAACCCAAACTACAAAGATAGCACCAAGGAGGAGGCGAAGAAGAAGCTGGAGGCGTTGGGCGGGGAGGATGCGTTTATGAAGAATAATAAGAAGGGGGAGTAGGTTTTGTTGTGTTGAGGAGATGATGGGTTAGAGGTGGGGACGAGGAGGAATGAGAATGGGTGGGATATACTGTTAGGGTGGGTTTGGAGGATGTTTGGGCTTGACTTTGCATACGGTATATGTACATGGGGTACCGTTGGTATTGATATGTGCTATCAATGTCCTTTCGGACGACGTGCTAGGACAATGAATGCGTCGGCTAGACAACAAGCTGGATATACCCATTCTGGACGAGCCGGTAGCGAATTACCTTCGCCCATGCCTACTTTTTTCGCGCAGGAGCCGGTATATTCATCCCTCCCCTTTCCCCTACTCCCACGACCATACTTCTCTTCTTCTCTTCTCCTCTTCATAGATTTCTTCTTCTATCTTCGACAATCCACCCCCCCGCCCCCAAAACCACACCAAACGCAAATTCCCCTCCCTCCCTCATTCCCTCCGCTCTAGGTATTTAAGTTTCCCCTCACCCAAAAACGCCTCGCTATACCATGCCCATGCCAACATCCCCCCATATATAAACCAGCTCATCCACAACAAGAAACCCAGATATCCTACCATTGCTATATGGGACCGACACTCCCCGTAATCTGCCCGGGCTGACTCTGCGCCTGCTGCAGCTGCGCGGCGGCCACCTCGGGCGCTTGGCGGTAGAGGACGATTTCGGATTGTTTGAAGTAGCGGCGGGCGTCTGTGGGTGTGGGGGGTGGGGTTAGTGTGTGGGATTTGGAGCTGGGGAAGGAGAGGGGATAGGGAATAGGGGAGGGGGAGGGAGAGGGAATGGGGGATTTACCTTCGTCGATGAGGACGAGACTTAGGTAGTAGCGGGTTGAGTATTTCTTGTTGACTTCGCGGAAGGTGGGGGTTAGGTCGAAGCCGCCGAGGAAGAGGCGGATGGGTATTGTCTCGCCTGTGGGTGGGGGAAGGGGTTAGTGGGTTGGTCTGGGTTGGCTTTCTTGGGGGGTGGATTTTATTACCTCGAGAGGGGGAGCCGTCCATTATCTGGAGGTCGTCAGTCTTGTGGATTTCAAAGAGGTGGTAGGGCGATGTACCTCAAATCTGACCAGCGTTTCGCTTTCGTTGTATTGATTCGGTGCCACCCCCGTTGTTTCCCGGCGTATGATACTCAATTCCATATGCTTAATCTTCAACCTGACGAGCAGGAAGTATATCCTTCCGACGATGACATCTTTCAGATGATACTTGCTCTTCGAATATTCGAATTCGATGTGTAGACAATCCTCGATGCCGACGTCCATCTTGATGCTGCTGTTCGTCTCTGGCGGTATCCGATAGCTGTACACCCATATGTCCTTTTCCCGTACCACGTCCGCCATACGTCGGGACACGGTCACGCGCACAAAGTAGCGGAGCTTCACGTTTATGCCGTTGTAGGACTCGTATTGCTTTTCTACGTTTTTGAAGTTGAAGGAGAAGGTTTGGGGGTGTTGGAGGTCGCCGGGTGCGGCGAGCTCTTGGCCTAGAGAGAGGAATTCGTAGTGGTTGCCCCTGTCGAAGAACATTTCTGAGGATCAAGATAGGGATCAGAAAGTTGTCATATAGCATGGACGTTGGTGAGGGACGAAGGAAGATTATGGGTACCTATTGTGCCAATGAATTGGACCTTGATGCCTGTGTGCTCCAGCCGCTTGCCATCCTTTGGTCTTATTGTGACCGCCCCCTTTACCGATTCACCGTCCATATATAGAGGTGCCTTCTCCCGTCGGTTCTTTTCGAACTTCATGTCTATCATCTGTCTGTCATCTGTATCGTCATCGAGGAGTATGTCGATATCGACGGGGGTGGAGAAGAAGTACGACATGATGGCCAACGGTGATTGTCGTGTGGTACGAAAGAAGAAATTTCACTCGACCAGTATCACTACCATCACATCTGTTGTCGACCTCGACAGCCATCACAGCGGAATTGAAGCTAGGGTAAGCCCTATGTCTTGGCACCTGCCATCGCCTCCGTCACCCTGTACTTTAGATCAACCTCCTCCGTACTTGAACACCCCTACCCTACAGGATGCATTGCTGGTGAGACCAATGGGATTGGAGATATAAGATCTGTTTATTATATTGCATATGCTGGCACAGGAATGGAAGGCCCGTCAGATCGTTTATACCCGAGATCGACGACGAAAATTGTTCGTTCATGACTGGCTCTCAAGCCCAGATGAATCCCCATATCTATGCACCTTTGTCTTGCACGCCTTCTCTAGTGGACTTGCGTTTCAACATTAGCATCCTTGACAGGATAAGATATCGAGTAAAAGAGTCTGCTACAATCCCTCAGGCTGGTCAAAACCAGCGCCGAGGAGACGAGCGAGGAGAAATGAATGTTGGATCCTATCAAGACAATCCGAAGAACAAGCGAGTGGCTTGAGATATGTGGGGAGCTAGGTAGGTCCGTAATTGAAGGTTGCATGCAGGTCCGGACGGCTCATTCCACGTGTCGATGATCGACGAGTTGAATGCCATAAGCTGGATCTCCATGTTCCCCGAGCTGTCATCAGCTTCAAGAACTATCGGTGACAGCGGACTCGTCCATCTTTACTAGTCTCCGAGCCTGTCTCGGAGACCGACATAGACTACCTGTAGTACTCCGTCCTTCACATATCGCTTGGCTCGCGTGATTATTAGTCCGATCATGCATCAATTTGAAGGATCAGATTGCATAGCAGCGCCACTCATTTCCAATGTTGCAACAGGTTAGGATCAGCTGCGCCCTGGAGCAGGCGTGAGGCTGCCTCTTCTGGATGGTCTCGACGACGAAGGGTCAAGCCCCCACGCTAGGATAGGTATTCCCCCATAATGGTCTAGACTGAGAAGTTGGAGGGTCAAAGCTCAGCGACGTAGCCTGTTATAAAATTTTCCGAGCGGCGTATTTGCGTGCATGTACCTTAGCTGGGCGTGGCGACAGCGATCAGGTCCGACGACGACGTCGGCTCGGCCGTCCTTGTAGACATCATAGAGGTCAGAGCCATGCTATAGGAGATGGTCCTCGGAGTCGATCCTCATGCGCGCTTCGATTGATTACTTGCCCACAGGTCTTCTTTCTAGAATACTACTTAGTTGTAGTAGATTTCGACAGTTGGGCTCATCAATGGCCCTCTGGCATACCGAGGCTTCATGTATCACGAACCATAATATGAGGTGGGGGCACTCGAATTGTCACAAGACAAGTGGACGAGAAGACCAGTGGTGGATATGCCACGCAAGCGGTCCAGCCCATGCTGATCATCTCCCTGACGGTTCTGATCTCCAATTCTATCGAATGGCCGATCACCCTTTCCCTGTGCGAGCTGTGAAACGGTGTCCGTCCCCGCAATGCACCAGTACTGAAGCTTCTGTGCAGTTGCGGAGAGCCATACAGAATCAGGAACCATATTGGCAGGGCTCAAGCTAACTCCTTCCGACCGGTGCTGACTGTCCGTAGCCCTGGTCCTCTGTTCCTCGTCGTCAACCTTATGTGTGCTGGGGATATTACGGCTTCAACTGACGCTCAGGCCTCCTCTTCCCAAGCATAAGGTACACAGTACTAGTAGTAGCAGGCTTAGCAGCGAATGAAGAAGCCTCTGCCGGGTCGGGGGCTCATATGGACGGACACCTTACTACAAATGAGGTCACTCTTCGTCCCAGCCTTCCATTCCCGTTAGTGTGGGGTCCCAGCCAGTTGCTTTGCTTTGACTTGGGCTCCTCTTCCCTGAACACCTCCGACTGGAGTAATTCCATGTAATTCTTACGGTTGCCGTCGTGCTGATTGATTGAAAATATATTATCGCCCTGTTGAATCCTCTCATTTCGTCTTAGTCGCCAGTCAACCTCGCCAATTTCTAGCAAGGTCTAGTTTCGACTTTGTCAATTCTCTTTCCATCCCGTTGCCGTACCTGACACTCTAAATACTTAAAGCCGCCGCCCCTCCCGTTACGACTTCTACCTTTCCAAAATATGGAGACAAGACTCGATTCACAAGCAAACACCACCTTACTGTCCTTCACGACTTCCTTTCGCTCCTGTATAGCGCTCTTCCTGAGACATTCATCTCCATTCCCTTATCACTAAAAGCAAATCGCCCTCACGTTCTCGCAGCTACTTTTCTCACTATGACCATGGTCAGTGCCGTCAATGGGAGGCACGGTCTGCCCACACCATCTCCATCCATGAAGTATGCCTCGTCAGCCAGTTCCGTCAAGCACATGCAGGGCCCTCGAGCCTCCCACCACCACCGTCACATGTGGATCATATATGGACCGGCTGGTTGCGGCAAGAGCACTGTCGCTGCATATCTTTCCAAAGAGCTATCCATACCGTACATTGAGGGTGACGACGTAAGCTGCCCGAAACAACCCCGTCTAGTCCTGTCATTTGGAGCCGAGTTGACTGATCTGCGTACCTAGTACCATCCTGATTCCAATAAGCAGAAAATGTCTCAGGGCAATCCTCTCACAGACGCGGATCGATGGGACTGGCTTATCAGCCTCCGAGACGCCGCCGCGGCTCGCCTCACACCCTCCAAATTTTCACAGACCAAATATCACGATGGCGTTGTGGTCACCTGCTCCGCCCTCAAACGAAAATACCGTGACGTCATCCGAGTTGCAGCGTATAACGATCACGATGTGTTGGTACATTTCATATACCTGCGGGCGGATCTAAACATGTTACTGGCCAGAGTCACGGGTAGGAAAGGCCACTACATGAAATGTGGTATGGTTCGCTCCCAGATGGAAGTTTTGGAGGAGCCAGATGAGCAAGAGCATGAAAGAGATGTGCTAGAAGTGGAATGCGGCGCAAGCCTGGCAGAAGTACAGAAAGAGGTCGTTAAGACAGTACGCGAAGTATTAGCGGACGACCAATGAGGAACTCAGGTGTACATTTCAATAGGATCGCAGGTCGCATGTGGCTTTGGGCAAGTCACACCGGCGTCAATGGAACTACACTGGCGTCAATGCACGTTGAAAATGGAAGCATGCATGGGTTAGCGTTGGGATATGGGATGGCAAAAAGCATACCCTGGATCAGGGTCTCTCTCTTACCTTGCTGATGGTCAGCAGCAGGAATGTACATGGAAGCTGCGGGCAGCAAAAGCTAGCTTCACAGTGGTATCCTTTGTTTATACGCAATTGGGGGACTTGTCATGCATGACAAACAGCTCTATCGGCACGTCCTTACATGATGTCGATCACCTTCGGTGAAGCCTCCGCCGTGAGGACTTCGTCCTTTCATTCTTCAACATCTTTGCCCACGGTGGGAGCAGTCTAACAATACAGCCGCCAATCGACTTACCCATCATGAGTTAGTCTTGTCACTGGTTCATTTTCGCCAAGCGCCTCGCCTAAGATCGATCCGGGGCGCAGATAAGAGTTACGGAGCAACTGCTCCGTATCGTTACCAATCGCCATGAGTAATGCGATATATATGCCACGCAATGAAAGGAAATCAATTCTTTCGATGCGTGGGTTTCCGATTAGTGCCTTGGCTACATACACTACTGATAAAGTATCTAAGAATATCCCGATCGCCTTTTTCCCTTTTCTAACGGCTGTTGCTCCGAGATCTTTGGTACACATCCGAATCTTTGCATCGTACCAACCGGGTAACATCCATGTGAGTTCCTGCATCAGGATACAATGGCTGAAGCAGCTGAGGTAGTGCATGGCTTAGCGGCGCGAGTGACTGCCCGTCATCGTTATCATGTCCGAGAAGGCGTTGAAAACTCACGTCTAGGTGATCATGTCATCATCCAAGATAGCCTCTACCACCCGGCTTATCTCAAAGGCAGAGAGAAGCCTAAAGCCACAACGGTCCATTCCTCACATACAATAAAACCCTTGACTCTTCCCGACCTTGTAATAAAAATTCAATTCATGGATAACAAACTACTATGTATGCAGGATGTTAATTGTTAGCGCGACAAGCATTAGTTTGGTGTGTCCTCTCCAAGATAATCAAAGTCGCGCTAACAGTTAACTTGCCTGACACCACAGTATTCCACATCAAATACCCGGTCAACTCTCTATTCTAGAAACCCATCGACCACAACGTCGTTTTCTTCCACGTCCCATACAGGCTGTAACCTCTTACCTCAGTATCTAGCTATTATAGCGCCCTCCTCGACAGAAAAGCAAAAGATGACGGATACCATACCTCGTGAACATGCATACATTACAAACCTCCTCCCTTGGCTACCTACGCACACAAAACCTCCAAATTTCCATGCCTACCTCAGGGACACATAAAACCAGTATCGACCACACCCCTCCACCAAACCCCCACTGCCTTTTCCTCCCCCGTCCTCCCCGTTCCCTCCAACATTCATAGAACAACTTCTACCTCGCATAAAAAAAGAAGATCCATACACATATATAAAATATTCCATGAACATCTAATACTTACGTCCTGTCGCGTTGAGATCTGCAAAATCGCTAATTGATCGCGGGCATCGGTGTATTTCTCTACAACGAACATAACATAACATAACATACGTTATTTTCCATATGTGAATATCGTATGTACGGATTTTCGAATGGTGTTGAAAGAAATATATCTACAAAAGGATGTCTTTCCTGTAGGTATTGTTGTATATATAAGTACGGGAAAGAAGTATTGACCGGGCAAAAGATGGGTATCGAAAAGCCAAAACACCTTCCTTTCCGTTCCCATACATAGTGTACTTCTACAGGTAAGCCATCACCATTTTGCTGCATATATTCGTAACACCCAATAACTAACCACAAAACAACAATGATCAAGTGGTATCTTTCAAAAAACCTCCCCGTTCATCTCTCCATCCAACACCCGTCGCGCGGCATCCATCTTTCGGCGGAAAACGCGCAGTTCATGTTTACTGTTACCGTTACTCTCACCACCGCCTTCGGCGCCTAAACGGTGCACCTGGCTGCAGACGTTGGCGAGGCTTTTCACCAGGCGCTCTACTAGCTCTTTGTCTCTGTCGCCGAGGGAGAGGGGGAGGGGCCCTGATTGCCAGGAGGGGTGGGAGGAGAGGAGGGTGAGAAGATCTGGCAGAGGTGGGGGAGGGGTTTTGGTGATGGGGAAGGTGTGATTTGTGTAGCCTTTTTGTGCGGAGACGATGTGGGTTTTGCGGTTGTGGTTTTGGAGGCTATTTGTTTGGAAATGGTCTGGTAAGCTTTCGTTGCTGGGGTTGGGTTTGTGCGTTCTTGGAGGCTCGGGGTGGTAGGATGGGGTGGGTGGTTTGCGAGGGGTGCGGTCGTCTTGGCTGGAGTTGGAGTCGGAGTCGTTGACTTCGTTTGCGGTGGCGAAGGTGTTGGTTGTGGAGATAGAGTCGATGCTATCTTGTCTGCCGTGGCGTCCGTTCATTAGGTGCGTATCCCTGTTCCTTACATCATCGCCCATGGAGTTCCGAGGTTTTGTGGTCTCGGCTGAAGAGTCGGAAGTTAGGCTGTTAGATCTCTTTCTCATGCTGCTGCTTCGTCTTACGCCTATGCCGGTGTAGCTTCCCATGGCGCTGGTGAGGATGTAATGCTCGTAGTCGAAGGCGTCCTCTCGGTCCTCATGCTTTGTTATGATGGGTGATGTGGAAGTTTCGTGGTAATCCTGGTCGCCGTACAAACTGTCTTCTCTACTCTCGGACTCAACGACGAAGTCTTCTTCGACCACTGCTGCATCAGTATGATCTGGTATGACTCCGCCCGCGAGTGGCTCATCAACTAGTAACAGACGTTCCTTTTGGCTTGGCAGCCCATCAATGCGTTCGACCTCAAGCTCTGCGTCATGGTTTTCCTCACGAAGCTCATCTAAAGGGTCTTCCCCTGGTATTACTTCATCATCTAGTATCTCATGATGGTCTTTGGTGACTAGCTCCACAGGAGAAGCATGCCCAGAATCCTCGGGTACATTTCTACTTCGACCTTCTGGATTGCGAGGCTCTTGAGCCTCATCGACCAGTCCAGACCTATACACTGGTTCTCCTCCTTTGTCTTCTGGCGAAGGTGTCCCGTTATACCACTGTTCAGCTGCGGTAAAAGGGCTTGGCGTTCGTAAGCTTTGCATACTTCGCCTTCGTAGATTGTCCTCCTTCGCCCTTTGCTTCAATGTTGAAATCTTGCCCTTCAGATCCTGCATCTGTTCGCGAAGATCGTGCATCTGTGTGATCGAGCGAGCTCTAGTCAGGCCGACGCTGGCCGAGTTCTTGACATCGAAGGCAGCTGCCGTGGGAGATCGCAAGTCAATGCTTCTCTCTTCTTCAATGACCTCTTCTCGAGCAACACGCTGTGCGAAGGATATTGTGGCCGGACCATCTTCATTGAGGGCTTCCAACTCATTTGCATGTCGATTCGCATGATTGAGACTGGTGTTCCGTGTGAGGCCATTCCAGAACCAATTTCGATTGGGCTCCAACTGCCGATCTGGTGGATATGCATCTGTTCCGACAATCCCTAAACCATTCGGTTCTCCAATATCCCCTCTCGTAGAGAACCCGTTGGACAACCCGGTCTGCAGTGATGAGGGTACTGCTGTCTCACTGAAGACCCTCGAATGTCCTTGTCTCGTCTCCCCTGAGCTAGGTAGATATTTTTGGCGATGGTTCGCGGGAGAGAAGCCACTTGGTTTTCTCCCCTTGCCGGATATAGTGTATAAGGAGACCGGTTCGGGACGACGGTTTCCAAGGGATGACATTGATGATGATGGTCTTACACCGAGAGTACTTCGAGCTCGATTGAGATTTCCCTCCATGTTCTAGAAGGGGTTAGAGACATTACTCCGAGACACGCTGGCCCGTATAAGATCTTACAGTAAGCCTTTTCTTCGCATTGGCCAGGATCTCCTCCGCCCTCCGAGTCATGGCAGCATGCGAAGAGGGATCGTTTTCGTCTTCTTCCAATATAGCTGGCGTGCTGTACGTTCCTTCGTCGTTTTCGTAATCGCCCTGAGTGGACTCTGTATAGATTCTCTGCCCGAAATTACCAGGATCCTCATGAAGCGTAGGCGACGATGCCAGTGAAGCCTCTTCACCCTGCTGATACGGGAGCGGGTTCTTCTCAATAGCGTTCCTTTTGTCTCCACTCTCCGAATTCGACCTACGCGTGACGCTTCCATTATGGCGCCTCAGTACCCCATTGCGGAACGGACTGTACATCGCCCCTTTTACTCTCAATTTCTCATCAGGTGCCGATTCTGACCTGCCATGTCTGATGCTACCAATTGAAGGTGGAGAAGGGTGTCGTTGATGCTGCCGTGGCATAGAAGGAGAGGATGCTGAGCTATTCGGAAGGATCATCTCTGGATTGGTGAGAGTAGGACTTGGGACACCAATTGGCACCTGGGTATTAGGGAGAACGTGCATCGTCCAATCTTATACAGAGCGCATGGAGCTCGTTCGCAAATTTCTTCATGCATGCCAGCAGGCGCAAATCGAGGTAGCAAACATGCATAGACCGGATACTATAGCAAACAACATAATGCAGTGAATGACTCGTGAGCTGGATTATATAATTGATGCAGATGGATAGAAATGAAGATAAATACGAGACACAGCGAGACTAAAGTGAAAAGCTGAAAAGAAGAAAGATATTTACATGGTCGAGCAAAAGTCAGGAAAGCAGGGTGGCAGGCTAGAATTTGATGAAGCGCACCTCCCGTCCGTTTCGGGTGCCTCGGGCTAGATCTATCCGACCCCACCAAACACCCTCCCCTAGTTTAAGGTATAGTCGAACAGGACAGGCAAGAAGAGAGAGAAAGGGAAGGGAAGGGAGCACGGAAGATATCGCTCAGGAAAGCCAGGAATGAAGATTATCACCTTCAATTCTCTAAAGTACTTAGGTACAAAGATATCTCCTTAGCTTGCCGTTCGTTTGTAGAACTAGCCACGATTGTCACACTTCCTACTAAACCTACTTGCCTTTGCCAACATGTAGCTTCACGCACGTCCACGTTTCATCCTCCTGTCGCTGTTGCTGTCCATTTGCCCGTTCTCAGCGCTCGAGTACCTGCTGCCCCCTCTGATCGGTACCAGCTATAGTCACAATTCTTAGATGTTCTTTCCATCCAACGTCAAAATACTTCCGTGTTTGGCTCTACTCATCCTTTCAACAACACTTCTATTTACACCGGTCGCTAAAAAGGCCCTCGTGAAGGGGGCAGTCCAAGATTTTAAGATAATATCCGATTTTCTACAAAGAACATGGCTTGTTCTTCCTATCTACTTTTCCTCTTTACTCGTTATCTAATTTTTAGCTCTCATTAGCCTTATTATTGTTTCTCTTCGATATAGCTTGGTACTAGTATAACTTATTCCTACGGAAGAGGGTCAGACCAGATTACGCGAACTGTGAGTCGGGTCTGGGTCGAAAAGTCATGGTACAATTGGGTGTTTGAACGAGTATATTTTGGCAGCTGTTAAGCCCACACGGCCCAATAGCGCTCGGGCAGTGGTGACTGTCTCGGGGTTCCAAGCATTTCCAGGCTGCTAGGTATTGGGAGAAAGACATGAGAAGAAGATGGAGGAATGAGGGGGGACTGTAAATATTAGAGATAGGCGTGTTTGAATAGGCACATGTCTATGTTCTTGCTACATCGTAGGAAGATGATATTCCTTCGGGTTCGTAACCTATCATATGAAGAAATAGTACAATTAAAGGGACTGTTGCTCGTGTGAAACAAGCCCTGACAATGAGTAACCGTATTTTGTAAGGGTGCTTACCTGTCGACCGGAATTGCCTTACTCTCCAATCCTAGAATATATGAGGAAAATATTTAGACCAGGCCACAGTACGAAATACCCCTTCTGGTAGTGCGCGCAAGCCGATGAACATCTCCACGATGACGTACAAACGTAGGATGGAGTATACCATCGCGTAGAATTTGAAGCTGATGGACTCGAGCATCTGACGATCTTTCTTGTTGGCCACGGCCCAGTCTACGAGAGTGTAGACCATCGTCACAAGTGCAAGCCCCGTGCTAGTACAGGTGGAGATCTTCCACAACAGCGATTCGATCGGCGTGGGAAAGACAAAGTTCCAGGCAACAATGTCAAAGGCACTGTTCAAGATGCCAGGGAATGTTGCGCATGCCAATTGCCATGACTCCCCCCAATAGCCCAGCAGTGCATCGTTCATGAGGTCTTCCCATTCCAAGAGATCCCGATCTAATCCCAGTGGCAAGTTGTTCATACCCGTCAGCTCGATTACTGCCAATGATCTGCGCGTCGCTTGCTCAATCGCTGTACCCTTTCGTCGGAAATTATCCCCAATGTTACTTAACGAGCTGTGGGCGACAATCCTCCACTCACCTCTCCTGCCCAGTTGCACGGCCTCTTCCATTGCATCTAGGGTGGGTTCGAGTAGATGTGGGACGTGGATGAAGGTGATTGTCTCCAGGCCCTGAGGTTTGTGCCACCAGAAATAGTAGTTGATCCAGGTACATCCAATAAACGAGACGGTGAAGATTTCGAGGGTTGAGAAGGGTAGCTGCTGAATGACTCGACCGAGACAATTGATAAGAAACCAAAGAGACTGCGCACATGCCACCAATTTCGCTATACTATCAGTGTTGCTCCATCCCTTGATCCTCTCCTCTGCAAGTTCGGGGATTTCGACGAAATGATTCAGGTGCAACCAGACAAGCTCCAATCCCACAAAGCTATACGTTATGTTATCGGCCTCACATATCACCTGGAAGTTTGATTAGTAGGATATTAGCTATTACGATATCTCGAGGGCCTCGTTGCGCTGCTGTGCAAAAGATGCCGGGACTGGTAAGAGCATCAATCACGTTCCAGCCGTAATGTGAGCTTAGAGCTTACCTTGTAGCCCCCCATGTTGGCGTAATATCCGTGTGTCAAAGTCCACCAGTGGACACGTCCTTTCATCATCCGCTGCAGCGTCTTCGCCGAGTCGTAATCGTCAGCTGCCATGAGTGAGATGAATTCCGGGGCTATGGTAGAGATAGTAATCCATTTTAGCTTATGCAGCGCCCCTTGCCAGAAGTTTCGATTCAAATCCGGTATATTGAGATGTAAGACAGTCCACGTATTTAGAAACAAAACGGCAAGGGAGCTCCACACGATCCCAAAAGTCCCCCGGCCATCGGGCTCAGGTACAAAGCCTAATTTGTCTTCAGCAAAAGTGGTAATATTCATTGAGTCCTTTCATGTCCAGCAGGCGACTCGTGAGTAATCGAGATGAGGACCATGCAAAGTGCTCAGGATGAATCAAGTTGGAAGACGTCGTGTACATATAGAAATGAGTATAGCCGCTGGCCTTTCGGTCTCAGCTCGTGACAGCTCCGCCACCACAAGTCCTTCTGGAAGAAAGAAGCCCAAGAAGCTGTGAGGGTGCAATGCAGCGACGTGGCTAGCTAGCTGCTGGGACGGGGCGTATACCATAATATAGTGAATCATCCGGACACTTCTGGCTGAGATCCCTACCAAAGGGTTCGATTTATGCTTGAGCACTCGTTTCAGGAGGTTAGAGTACTCCGAGCTTTGAGCTGATGATTGATCTCGAGTGGAGGAGAGGGTAGAATCGAGCTGAGAGTCGACGACGACCGGCTATCTATGGTACTGTAAGGTAAGGTACTCTGCGTTTTTTAGTACGCCAAGACATCAATCATGACGCTGTCTCTTACAGAAACAACCTAATAAAGTAAAGTAAAGTACTACAGTACTATTCTAAAGTAAAGTACGTAACGTAAGGCTGCAGACCCCTGCAGACTTGGGCATACCAAGGACAGGGTGGCTGTTTCCCACAGTACTTTATAGTACGACATATATATTTAGATTTAGCACGGAAGTTGTAATTTGATGTATGAACTTGTTTTTCATTTTCATATTTACGGCCCCTTATCCCGGTACTAATCCCAGCTTCCGCAGTAGGAGCTGAGTGCCTCTATTCCCTCCTTTTGGTCCAGCAGATCCATCAACAATCAGCGCTTTCTTTCCACTCTTCTTCTTCGAAGCACCAAGCTGCTCAGGATCACACGCCGCTTCGATAAGAGCCTGCTTGCACTCCCCCTTTGACAGCTTCTCCTTCAATTCTTCGACCTTGGAGAACCCTGGCGCTTCCAATAAACCTACTATGACAAAGGAATTACTACCTGTGGCCCAGGTTACCAAATCATTTTTGATAGCCTCGTAGAACGGGTTGTGGAAATTCAACGGAGGATCCACGGTCTCGAGACAATTCTTCTCTCGGTTGTAGCGGCCGCCATCGACGAGTCTCTTCAGCATTCTGCCTGCATGAGGTGAATTGAGTAAAGCTTGCTCCTCTGCGGAGCCGCTTGCGAGATTTGATATTGCAGCCATTGCGGGCCCTCGGTCACCGGAGGCTTCTAGCAGTACTTCACTGATGAATTGGCAGCCAAAGCTTGTCGATACCAAAGTCTGAACATTCGAAGCTATCATCAAGAGCAGTGGTTGCGAAAGGGAGTCAATGAGCTCCTTTCGTCTCACTTCGGGATCTTTCTTTGATGTTCCAGCGACGTCGTCTCGAATTTTGTGGATTTCCCCTATCATTTTGATATCTTCAGGAGACAAGATTGCCTTGGTGTGGCCGCAGAATAGATACAGAAGAGCAACGCGGGCACTAGTATTCTCGACAGCTGTAAGGAAATTCTGTTGCTGGTCTGAATTCGAGGCATCTAGCGCCACAAGTTCGGGAAGAATGGACTTTGATACCATTTTGGTATCATCAACGACATCATAGACTGTCATTAGTACCTGATGCCCATATGTATCGTAAGCTAGTGCCTGTATCGTATTCTTGTAGGTTTTGATGATCTGCTTTCGGTCTTTGGCATTGCCATAAGTAAGAGCTAGGCAAATGACTCTAGCTCCTGACTTGGTGAAAGCCAGGTTCTTGAGCAGATCGCCTTCTTCATCTCCTTTTAGTAATTCGATAAAATTTGTCATCTCTTCACTCCCATGCGGTACATTCAAAAGATATTGAAGCATGGCATCATGCAGCATAGTGAACCCAGTGGTCTTCTTTTGGATTAACGGATTGATAAGATCATGAAGTGAACGCATGATTGGGGTCCGCTTCTCGGGGTGTTCCGCAAGCAGCTTCACCAGGTCTGCAGACGTCGCCCCTTCTTCACTTGGCCTGACGAGAGCGTATTCAGCACCGTACCATTCCCGTAGCATTGTAGCTTTCTGTGATGGGGTTGCAATCCCACGGTATACATCATCTAGTATCCAAGATGCCTCTGGATGCTTGATCAAGCGCCTGACATGTCCATAAAACTCCGGTACGACAAGGTCCCTGGTCTCGTCATCTCCATGCACCAGCATTTTTCCGATCAGGAACTTGGCGTATCTACTCTCGGCCAAAGTCCTATACTCCCCCTTCAGCTCTCTTGCTATCATTTTTCGTTGGTCAGGATTCGCGTATTTGAGCGCTGTCTGGATGACTCGGACAGAATCGTGTTTGAATACAAAGTCCTTGACGCGGCCTGTGACGATATCGAAGAGCTCCGCCACCAAAAGCTTTCGCTCTTCTCTTGGGACATGTGACTTCCTTCGTAGTTTCTCCCATAACTTTTTGGAGCGCGCAATTGAGTCTGCATTAGGCTTTGCTGCCTTGCGCTCCTGCTTTTCCACCTTTTGCTTCGCGTGGGCTTTCTTAGACGAGCTGCCTGTTGATACTGTCAGTCATGGGTACACTGATGAGGCGAAACGCGCTGTACCATTCAATGCGCCAGTTGCAACCGTCCCTTTGGAATTTGTAGTTGCTGCCCCTTTGGCAGGTTTAACATCACCAGTCTTGTCGCCCTCCTCGATCCCTACCCATTCGTCCGGCTCCCCATCGTCATCAGATGGCCAGCTAACACCATCGTCGCCACCACTCTGTGATGTTGTATCTGACTCCGCAATTGGATCTGAGTCTGTGGCCGTCTCAAGGACTTCGGACTTTTCTACGAATGTCTTTCTAGGCTTCTCTTCTTTTCTTGGCTTTTTCTGGGCGTTACCATTCTCTGATCTGAGTGCGACCGCTCCTTTACGCTTAGTGCTTGCCATTGTGAGAAATTCAATTGAGACTGGATTTTGGAGGGAAGGGGTGATTAAGGTTGACATTTTACGCGGTTTTCTGATCGGCAAAACCTGTCAACGGCATTTCCTCCAAAGATTGCGCTACGATTTGTATTGCGACTTGAGTAATTAAACCCAGTCTTACCATAGAGAAGCAAGCATCATTGTGGACCATCATCTTGAATTCTGGTCTAGTTGATTGACCACTGCTTCAACCTCTGCGCTTCAGGATGCTTGAATTGGAGCCTGCTCCCTTCACCTAATTCATTCAATTCATTAGATATTATTAGTGTCCTTACAGTCATAGTCAATCTCATAGCGACACAGCCTTGGTATCCCAAACACTCTCGAATGTCCAACGCCATAATCCAAACATCCTTCCAATTCCCAATGCTAAGCCACTCCGACCATACACGAGAACCCATATTCGCAAATGTGGGTTGATTTAAGTCAACTCCTTCATCTGACCACACCATCATCGTTGCCATTCGTGACGCCATTTGTGGTCGGCCTGTCGATGTTACCTAGCTCAGCACCTTGACCACTCTGGCCACGCTTTCTACCTGGAAGATGAAAGCCCCGGTGACTAGAACTTGGTCGAGGTGCATCTCCGGCCGCCGGCGAATCATTATTGTCGCCGAAGCGCGCGAATATGCTCTTCCTCTTTGGTGGCTCTTTCTTTTCGTCGTTCAGTCCGACATCCTCGAAGCCTTCTTCGTCTGTTGGGGGCGGTCGATCAAATTGATCAGGCTTGATCGTGGAACGTGATGGACGTTGCATTTTCGAGTCTAGACTCTGTCGCGCATCCAAACTCGGCCGAGACGCTTCGTATGGGTAGACTGGAGAGCGTGCCGAAATATCCTCCAAGGAAGCAATCAGCAACGACACCGAGACTCGGCTCGAAAGGACGAACTTACGAAAGACCTTCGATATGATTCGAATGACTCGCGAGAGATCGAGAAAGGCTCGTTCTCATTCAGTATGCTTCGGTGGTTTGAGGACATGGTAGATGTGGGAGATCTAGCCCAGAAGCTCTTCTTCTCTGTTGGTGAAGGCTGTTCTCAGGATCAGCCATGTCTGGCCTTTCTCTACAGATGTGCTTAGAGGTATTTTACTGGAAGGTAGACCCCGCTATCATTGACGACTGTGGGCAACAAATTAGCTACATCTGCGAGCTCATTGCTTGAAGTTCTTACCGCTGAGCTTGTATTCGCTCGGCTCTTCTTTCCGACCCTTGATACTTAACGATGATGAAGCCCTCGAATCCGCATAGCTTGATTTTTGCGATGCCTGGTCGCCGGTAACTCCAAGTGATGGTCTGACATTCTCGTCCTGGACCGGAGTGCCATTGACAACAGGCGGCTTCTTGCCAAAGGGATTTCGAAAGGGTGGCATAGCTGGTAGTAGTTCTATGATCGAACAGTGTAATGTGAGCAATCGATGTACAATAAGCGTGAAATTGCGAATATGCTGCGTTCCATGGAATTGATTGTACAGCAGTCGTTACTCGATGTGGTCATTGACGCTAAGCTCCTCGGGTATCGGAGGAAAGATGACCGATTGAGTTTGGGTAGTCACGACTGGGCTTTAGGAACATGGGCCACATTATGGCTACTACAGTCTGATTGAATGCATGGGTTGTTTATTCGAAGCGCGGAGTCGCCAACGAATTATCTGTATACTTCATTTCTGGCTTAGAGAAGGATGAAAATGATATGTTCTTCTCCGCAAGTTATAAATAGCACACGCTAGGACTAGTTCTATTCGCAAGGGTGATCGACACGCCACCCCGAGAGTCGGCCAGGCCAAGGTCATCGCCAAGTCCAACGGTTTCATGTCAACGACATGGAAATACTTGACTTGATCGTCTATAGTCTTGCGATAGAGTTCCTAGGCGATTACATAACGAAAATGTTGCGAATTATCCCAGATGAATATTGGGCCATGGAGTAGAGAGCCATAGTGGTGGGATCGAAAGAAGAACCGATAGCTGCGTCTGCATTGTTCTGCTTTAACAACGTAGGATGCTCGAGCAGATCCATATTGCATCCTCGAGGAATCGGGACCACGTGGGCTGCACTAAATATGGCCATTGCATGAGATGTGCGAGTAAAAATGGTCCTGGAAAGCAAGGAGTGAGTTGTTTTACGAGGACCTGCATATCTGCGTAACCCGAAAGAGTCACCGAGTAAGACACCTTTCCGCATAAGTGAATTTCTCTTATTGCCGCGCTTCAAACACAACCTTAGCCCAGCTTCATATCTTCTTCATTACTACTTTCGATACCTTCCTCATCTTCTACCTTTCTTTGGGGCTCCGAGTATTGACTATCAACGCACACAGCTAGTCCATCCATAGACTAGACTGACCCGCACGGAGTCCCTCTTCTTTCACTTCTCTTAGCCACTTCCTAGAATCCTTCCCTCCTCATTACACATTAGTTCAAAATGTCACATTCATTATCACCAGGACAGTCGCTGCCATCAATGTGTTATGAGCCGTAGCCGCAAGAGCACCCCAATACGGCAATCACTCTGCTTGCACATGAGAATTTGAAAATCGACCCCACAACATCACGATGACGATTGCCTTCTGGACTCCCTGGGCACTATGGATCAAGCTGTGCTTCGTAATTGAACATGATCCAGCCAATAAGCGAGATCTGATTTGCTAACGAAGATATGTTACAGATCCTCGGAGGAGCTATCGTACGTCCTGGCGGCTTCGTTGCCTCCCCAAATCCTCATTGACCACGCGCAGGTACTGGTTGTACTAATTGGATTCATTAAACGTATCTACAACTACTGGAAGATTCGAAGCTATACCAAGCTTGAATCAAACAACGCAGCAATCACCCATGAAATCACGCAGCAAATGCAACATCAACCAAGTGTTAGGCGAGGCCGAGCCAATCAGATCCCATTCGGTGTGCGTGCATTAGAAAGTGGGATCGAGGTGGATGGTGTTTGGGTCTCGAGACCCAACACTCCAACCAGCAGTCTTCCCGGCAGTCCAAGGCTATCTGGAACGACGCAACTAACAGCTCGACCGGAGTCATCGAAAGGCAGGGCATCCTCTTCCTCCGTCCTGAGTAACGTAGGGAGGCCGCAGCCACCGCCTGGGCATATCGAAGTCAACCTTCCCTCGGGATCCTCACCAACTGCGCGCAACCCACTTGATCGTCCTGTGAGGCAGCATAAGCAGCCACCCACCTCGGACCACCAACCTCGTGGCCGGACTACCTATCAGCCCCGCCGCTCGTCGCATCTTAGATTCAGCAATTCATTCGATCCTGAGTATCCTGAAGGGCTTGCTGCTCTTGAAGGCCAGCCCATGCTCAGCGAACAGGACGCAAAGCGTCCTAGGGGTAATAACACTGCGTTTTGTCGCTAAATTGGTCAAAACCTTGCTTGCTGACGTTTGTGATCGTAGTTTCCGAATCGAAAGATGGTGTTCGATCTCCCTCTGCATCATGGTCTGGCTCAACGAGTAACAGCGTGCGCGGGAGATCCGGCCAAGAGCCCCAGGACGGAGCTTTCCCAAACGAGTCCCTTCATTCAGAACATCGCAAGCCTTCTATAGATCGTACACGAACACGCAAGCTCTACGATCTCGATCCTGTCACCACAGACAAACAATATCCCATGAATAGCAGTGGTCAGCTTCATCTCCAACATTCACACGCTAGGGAAATTGCCAACGCTAGGGAAATTGCCATTCAAGATACTACCGATAGTAATGTTCACAGCGACGATGCATTATTCGATCACGAAGATAGCAATCCTTCTGGAACTTTTGACAAATGCGCTCAGAATAAGGATGTTCCGGTTTTCCACGAGGTCGATGATATCGCTAATCAGCGTAATCATTTCATGGGCGCAGGTGAGATCGATAGCGATCATGGGCATACCCAGCCGCTACGTCCTTTCGACGGTAATCGGCAAGCGAGGAACAATCAGATTTTGCGAAAGGTCAACTCTAACTTCCAGATCCTTCGCCCGGGTACTCTTGACGCTCCCCGTCCGAGTCACGATCATAGTGAATGGCAGGTGGACCTTGAGGCAGCGAACAAGCGGTCATCGAGGAAGCTGCAAAAGAGGGGGCGTGCGTCTAGTAAATCTTCCTATACTCTGGAATAGTAATATAATTCTGGCGATCCTGAGCACGAGTTCTGAATGATGCGTAGTGGGGGTTTGTGCTAGCGAGCGATATAGAGGAGGCATCTGGAATTCAAAAAGTATCGTCATGATGTTGGGGATGTACCGTCAAATTGCTGTCAATTGCAAGTACAATATCGGCATCCTGATGCTAGATATTATGCTCGCCGGCACGGACGGTCTTACGGAAGCATACTGAAAGGCAATACAAGCTTGAGGAATTACAACGACTGCTATGAAATAATAAAATGGACTTTCAATGTTTACATAGGTTCTATTGTACTCCTGTATGGACAACGGTCAACAGCAAGCAGAAAAGTAGCTAGGTTGGTTAAGATCACGTGATACCGTTCCATCAAGCTGCGCGAACGCGTCTCTTAACGACAAACCTTCGGGGTCAACAATCTTTTGCCACCCAAGATTCTGTGACCAAGTGAAATTGCGACCTCGAATACACGAATATTTGTCTCCTTCGAGCAACTAGGCTTGATCGTCATACTGTGAAACGAGTCCGCCCACCTTGCATCCTACAGACAGACCCCTAGCCTCAGACATCGCTATCATGAGTGCAGCGGAAGCCGAAGAGACACAGTCGGCCTATGGAGATGGTGGAGGAGGACCTGGTGCACCCACACCACTATCAGTCCTAGATGTACGCACTTTCACCATTCTGTATAAGGTCCATCGCTGATTGCCAGGCCAGGGCGTCGCCGGCCTGTCAGCTCGGGACATCAAGCTCGTAGTCGAAGGAGGATTCAATACCGTCGAGTCGGTGGCATATACGTGTGTTACTCCCAGTCGTGGGTCATTATGTCTCATACTGAAGAATGAAAAGGCCCAGAAGAGTGCTAGAACAGATCAAAGGAATATCAGAGCAAAAGGCCACAAAGATATTAGCAGAAGGCAAGCCAACCCCTCCAACTCAGTGTCCAAGCCCGCTGACTCGTCAATCCATCAGCGTCCAAACTCGTCCCTATGGGCTTCACCACCGCAACTGAAATGCACCAACGCCGCTCCGAACTTATCTCTATCACCACCGGCTCCAAACAACTCGATACCCTCCTAGCCGGCGGCGTCGAAACCGGCTCCGTCACCGAAATCTTCGGCGAATTCCGCACGGGGAAATCCCAAATCTGCCACACACTAGCCGTAACATGCCAACTCCCCTTCGACATGGGCGGCGGCGAAGGAAAATGCCTCTACATAGACACCGAAGGCACCTTCCGCCCCGTCCGCTTGCTCAGCGTAGCAAACCGCTACGGACTATCGGGAGAAGAAGTCTTAGACAACGTCGCCTACGCCCGCGCCTACAACTCCGACCACCAGCTCCAACTGCTGAACCAAGCCTCGAACATGATGTGCGAAACCCGCTTCTCCCTCCTCATCGTCGACAGCGCCACCTCCCTCTACCGCACCGACTTCGCCGGCCGCGGCGAGCTCTCCTCGCGCCAAACCCACCTCGCTAAGTTCATGCGCACGCTGCAGCGGCTGGCCGACGAGTTCGGCATCGCGGTCGTCATCACGAATCAGGTCGTGGCTCAGGTCGATGGCGGGCCGAGCGCGATGTTCAATCCGGATCCGAAGAAGCCGATCGGCGGGAATATCATCGCGCATGCTAGTACGACGAGACTGAGTTTGAAGAAGGGGAGGGGGGAGACGCGGATTTGTAAGATTTATGATAGTCCGTGTTTGCCGGAGAGTGATTGTTTGTTTGCGATTAAGGAGGATGGGATTGGGGATCCGAGTCCGAAGGACCTGGAGAAGGATTGATGGGGTGGGTTTAGACGTTGATGCGATACATAATTGTGTGGAGGAATAGCGTGAGACGGTTTCGTCCCTTTTGTGCTGCGCTATCTATGATTATGGTTGTATCTGCAAGGCGCTGGCGGGAGTATCATATTGATCACGAGAGGACACGGGCATGAACGGCGTCAAGAAAAATATAGATCGTTTCATTTGCTGTAGAAAATCAGGGTATCTTCAATGAACTGCAACGGTAAAACTCGCACGCCGCCTTTCGGGCCATTCCGCCTCAGGAACAGAGGCATCAAATCACAATACATCCATCTCATCCCTCTCATCCACACCGCCCGCAAAGCCAAACCTCCCACCCTCGATAACACTCCGCCTATCCAACTCCCTCTGATAAAGCCCCCTCACATCCTCAATAGTAACCACCTTCCTCTTCCCCTTGACGCCCACCACCCCCTTCTCGTTCGTCGAAGATTCCCGACTCAAAACCCAACTGTTATCCCGCCCCGCACACGCCAGTAAATTGATAACGGCCAGATACTCATTCTCCAGTCCTCCAACGTTGCGTTTCGGCTTCGCGTGCGCGGCCTGCAGTGGTGGGAGGAGCGCAGCGGCTGCGCCGCGGTAGTCGTTGTGATGGAGACGCCATGCGGAGAGGATTTTGGGGGAGGCTTTGGTTTGGGGGGCGGAGAGTATGTCGTCGATATGCGGGTGTAGAGTTGGTGGGAAGGATAGTGATAGGAGCTGTGGGAGAGCGTTTGGGGTTTTTAGCAGAGAGGTCATGAAACTCGGTAGCAGGGTTTCTGGATGCGGATGCCGTGTCAATGCCGAGGTCGCGGTTGAGAAGTCTGTTGTTTGGAGGGAGGCTTGGAAGAGGGAGGTCAGGAGCGTGGTGCTTTGATCTGAGGATGCGGATGCGGATGTTGAAGGGAGGAGTTGGAGGGCGAGGTGGGCGAAGTGCGCCATTTGCGTGGGGCAGGAGTGGGAGTCGAAGAGGTTGAGGATGTGGGTGTAGTAGGTTGGGAGGCCGTTGCCGAAGGAGATCGCTTCCATGGGGTTGAGCAGGGAAGGGGACGCGTTGTAGTAGTTGAAATTTGAGGGACGGGCTGAGGGTTTGAGTCAGTCGGAACCCGGTGTGTGGGAGCAAGGCGGCTTACATAGTTTGAAAGCAGCTTTCTTGAAGTAGATGGCCGCTTCGGTGAATTTGCCTTTGGCAAGATACAGTCGGCCTTTGATATAGGTTGACCAGGCTGTAGATGGTTGGTATCGAAGAAAATCAGAGGCGAGATCGATGTTTTTATTCGCAAGAAGATTAGTCTGTACAAGTACCGAAATATCGTCTAGCGTACGGTCTCCGTGCCCTTCAATAACGGATTGTAGGAGATCTTTGATGCTGTATGTCAATGCTTCCGGTTGAGATTGAGTGTCCAGCGATTGCGCTGGTATATCGACGGCAAATATACTCTCCAGAATGGTCGTTTCGGTGCCTCTGTTGCCACCGGACGTTTTCCCATTCTGGACACTAGGACTCTGAGACTTTGCTGAGCCGCCGATCTTCTCTATTCTCCTGTTCTCTACTAGCCACCGCGTTAGCTGATACTGCTTGAGCAGATCAAGAAGCTTCACGTAGATTGGAGCAGCGTCAAAGTTCTTTATGGGCATCTCATCCCGGTCAATCTCCATATCGACGAAGACAGCTAGAGTCAGTAGATCAAGCAGCATATGTTCACGCAATGCTATCAACTCTCGAGTACCGTTGATAAGCGCCTTTTGGCCAAAGAGGGTGTGTAGTAGTCCTGAGGGATTTGGCAGAAGACTGTAGGAGAGCTCGTCGAGAATAGAATATAATGCATCCGTCTCAAGACCATTGAATCCATTAACCGGTTCTAATGCGTTTGTAAGCTCATCAAAAGTTACGCTCCCGATCTCCTCAGCGAAGTTACAACGGTCGTAGAAGGATTGGATACGGAGCGGCACGGAGTGGGACGGCTCTAACCAGAGTTCTTCGGATATAATTGAGGCGCAGGTCTGTTGTAGGCCGTAGCTGAAGCGCCGCCGGAAGGTAGCTGCTGCCTCGATTATACAGGCCAACTCATCTGGCAGCTTTGGTTCACTGCCCGGTTCCATCTCAACGGAAGGAGACTCCAGCATACTCATCGACTTGCTCAGGACCGTCGGCTCATTCTGAATGAGTATCTCGGTCTTATCACAGGTGCGGACGGTAGAGCAAGCATCGGCAAAGACTATCCAAGGCATTTGGAATCGCTCATCGTACGCCAGAGACCTGATCACCCATCTTGATTTGTCCAAATCCAAGATATGATCGCTTAGAATTGCCCACTCTCGCTCCGTGGTATTACGATATTGGTTGAAATCGCCCTTGCTTTCGTTAGAGCCCACCTTCAAGGCTACGGCTGTGCACATCCGTTCCTTGAGTGAACGATTATCCTTCGGGAGCAGGATAGAGTGCTCAGAGCAGTACATGCTTAGTGCTGTCTCTAGTATTGAGTCAGGACATTTGCCAGGGCGTAGGATAAGATCGAGCCATTGTTCCGTTGCATCCTGGGGATCTAGGTCCGACACCTGAGGCTGTGGCCTCTGTTTCAGGGTCTCGGATGCCATACTAGACCACTCGTCTTGCCACACAGTTGCGAGATTGCTGGTGTTGAACTTTAGATTGTACAGTTTGTAATGCCTGTTTGACACCATCAAGATCCAAATCTCCAGACTGTCCCCTGTCAGAGCACCTTTGACTTTGAAATCGGCAACCTTCCAAAGGTTTTGGCTCTCAGGACTCGGATCTGGGTCTGGTGGCTTGAGTAAACAATCTGGGAACAGATCTCGAACACCTTTCTCTCCAGCATCCGCATCACGAATTGCCCAAAACTTGAATTGGCCAAAGTCATGTGGTGAGAATGTTACGGCGTAATAGGAATCTCCTTCGATGTCACCATCAGACTGAAAAAGCTGGAGTACATTGGGACTGCCAGGGTCCAACATCACCTTTGGGATCTCATACACCTCGCGATGTCGCCAAAGCAAATCCTTAGAAAACAAGCTAGCAGCCTTGTTTGGACTCCATATTCGTAGCGTGTGATTCAGACATACTGCGAATATGTGCTTGCAGTCGGGGGACACCACCATTGCAATAGGCGTACCCTGCTCTAGCATTGTCCCATCGTATTTGATCGTGTTACTCCCCTGCCAACGTACAAGCCCGCGCAGCGACGACGTCCACTGTCCATCCCCGTATGTCAATTCGAACCATTTCGACCCGTCATCTTCTTTTTCCCTTCTCAATATCAGCAGCCTTCCGTCACTCAGTGAAATCATCAACTGTAGGTCGTTTGGTGCGATCAACTTATGGGGCGTGCTTATACTGAATGTGGCTGGCTTCGACACCTTGGACCATCTCGAAATATCTTCTTCCGAAGCAGCAGCATGGCAGAACATATCTTTCCGAAGCGTAAATGTGTACAGCTCGTTTCCCTTTGTCAGTGCGAACACGTAAAGAATATCTTGATCATGATTGTCCGCTAGCGCTATGCCGCCATGTTTGAGGGCACTAGGGAAGCAAAGCTGTATGATCAAGGAAGCTTCCCTCGCCTCTTGATTGCTTTTGCTGAGGTCCGCAGAGCGTAGCTCCAACACCTTGCTGTCGTCCAAAACGCGCCATAGAAAGGTTCGTGGGTGTCTCTTGCTTATTCCAAAGAACAGAGAGCTGGAACTCGCAAGGCAATGTTTGCCAAACGCGTCATCATCTTGATACGTTGGCAGTGTGCTGAGAATGCGCCTCTGTGGTTTGGAACGAACGCTGAAGGTACTGGTCGATGGCACTTGTATTTGGATAATTGAGCCAGGTAACAGGGGTTCAAGATCTGTCCGCGTCTCCTTGAACAGAGAGATCGAGCTCACTGGTGATATTGAAATCATTGGCGGTCACAGCACATAAATCGTACTCTCATCAAAGATATCTACAATGCATTTGGGAGGGACCGTCTCAGGCGCGAAAAATATTTCACCATACCCACCTGGTTTTCGGCTACACTTCGGCCTATTCTATTGATCATTCTCGGCAAAGTTTCCCTCAATATCTCAGCAGAAGTGCACCCCACTATTGCCCACTTATATGTCCCAGCAGAATTTTTATATCAATCTTCTTCCGCAGTCAAATTATACAATTGATACAATTCTTCTATGAGCAAAGCTCTTATCACCTACATTGAAAGAATTCAAACATGTCACTATCAAATAAGCTCGCCATCACTGACGTAGATCTGAAGGGCAAGAGGGTTTTAATTCGGGTGCGTCCTGCATCTACTTATCATCTAAAAGCAAGGAACTACTTACGCATTCTAATACCTGCCCCTTAGGTCGACTTCAATGTTCCTCTAGACTCCGATAATAAGATCACGAACAACCAGCGAATCGTCGGCGCTCTCCCTACCATTAAATATGCTGGGGAGCACGGTGCCAAAGCGGTCATTCTTATGTCACATCTGGGGAGGCCAGATGGGAAGGCGAACCCAAAGTACTCACTGAAACCTGTGGTCCCCGAGCTCGAGAAGCTGCTGGGAAAGAAAGTCATCTTCACGGATGATTGCGTGGGGTCGGAGGTTGAGAAGACCGTTGATGGGATTAGGGATGGGGGCATAGCGCTCTTGGAGAACCTGCGATTCCATGCTGAAGAGGAGGGAAGCTCGAAGGACTCACAGGGAAACAAAGTGAAGGCTGATAAGGGAGCGATCGAGGAATTTCGGAAAGGACTGACGGCGCTCGGAGATGTCTTCATCAACGATGCATTTGGCACTGCTCATCGGGCTCATAGCTCAATGGTTGGCGTACAGTTACCACAGAAAGCATCCGGATTTCTGATGAAGAAGGAACTTGACTACTTTGCTCAAGCATTGGAGTCGCCCAAGCGCCCCTTCCTCGCAATACTAGGGGGTGCAAAAGTATCCGATAAGATCCAGTTGATTGACAATCTACTTACCAAGGTCGATAGCTTGATCATCTGCGGCGGCATGGCCTTTACCTTCAAGAAGACCTTAGAAAGCGTAAAGATCGGGAATTCGTTGTTTGATGAGGCAGGAAGCCAAACTGTTGGAAAGTTAGTAGAGAAGGCAAAGAAGAACAATGTGAAAATTGTACTGCCATGCGACTATGTCACGGCGGACAAGTTCGACAAAGATGCGAAGACGGGGTATGCTACCGATTCGGAAGGCATTCCAGACGGCTGGATGGGACTGGACTGCGGCGAGAAATCCATCGAGCTATTCAAGAAGACCATCGCAGAAGCTAAAACCACGCTTTGGAATGGCCCACCAGGCGTTTTCGAGATGGAGCCCTTCGCCAATGGCACTAAGCAAGTCATGGAAGCCGCTGTTCAAGCAGTAAAGAATGGTAACATCGTCATCGTTGGAGGCGGTGATACCGCGACTGTGGCAGCGAAATATGGCGTTGAAGATAAGCTGAGCCATGTCTCGACGGGTGGTGGCGCTTCGTTAGAGCTACTTGAAGGTAAAGAATTACCTGGAGTGTCAGCTCTATCGAGTAAGTAGATTTGAGCCAAACTTGTGCAATAATATGGCTCTCCTCTGATGGCGACAAGGGCGGGCGGCAAGGCTTTGAGGAGAATTCTTTCGTCGGGCCCCATTGACCAATTCATGTAAAAGGAGACAGAATTGGAGGTGCTTTGCTTCATGCGACTGTTTATAGATATCACACAAGATCCAGCTTTTGTTGGAATTCTATACTGCTTCTTGCTTCACAAAGCACCAAGCATCCCAAACGCCATCTATGCTCATTGTAGTATTCCTCGCTATTTCTGCGCTTTGACCTTCGCCAGCTCCTCCCTACATACACTGTAAGTCATGTTTGAACACAGCGCCCCCAACGTATACACTCACTTCAACTGCTTCGAGAAATCCTCACTCGTATCATCATCGTCCCAACTCTCCTCCCACAGATGCGTTGTGCCGCCCTCGCTCCCAGGCGGGACTTCGCTCTCTTCCGGCGCCCAATCTGCAAGCTACATGTCAACACCATTCTCGGAGAACGTAGCGAGTGAGATTCACCGTCGATAGGGAAATCTTCGAATTCATCGTCCTCTTCGAGCGCTGCGGCGGGCTTTTGTTGATCTTTCATTGTGGATGAGGTGGTGGGGTCGGAGGTGATGGCTTTTGTTGTTGGGGCGGAGCTACCTGCTGCTCCTGACATTGTTGTGGAGCGAGGTCTGGATGTCAGAGATGAATGGTGAGGTGATCTTTGAAGAAGTTACGATGGTTGAAGTACGGGGTATGTAGAGTAGGAGAGTAGCTTGAGCTCTTGATGCGGAAGGCTTGGCAATATCACGTTCTAGCCTCTTTTCATTTGGCTTGCAGCGAACTTTGCGGTGTACACCCTGCCATATCCCAATGGACGATCAACGACACCTTGCGGGTGCGGATACAGCTAAGGTAAAGCAGTCATCTTTGCCAATCGCCTAGGCTAAGGATGCCATGGATGTTAACAGCCAAGCACAGCCTTGTCTACAAAGAGCTGAAAGTTAGCCCCCGCCTAATTCTCAGAGGGTCTTTTCGCAACTTTGCTTCAATTTTTGATGAAAGGAGCGCAAGTACTTGAGGTAGCTTCTCATCTATCTCAGAGCAGAAAGCTTCCATGCACGAACAAGCTGGTATAAGATTGCTTTCCCTGCAATTCCAGCCCCTGGTATTTCCCCCGCGATGCCAATGGCACTAGACACGGTGACACTGACACGGTTAGTAAACTTCCATGTTTCAAGAGGCTGTACCCGTCTACTCCGTAGAGCTATCGGGTTTGGCCCGAGGTAGGACGCTTACTCAGCGTGCTCTGATTCGAGTACCAATGCTTGAAAAGTGGAGAACTATCCAGCCTGAACGATAAGGCGCCCAACTACTTTAATCACTTTGCATCAACGGAGTAAGCCAGTAACGAAAGAAACTGCGCTTATGTCTTAAACACACGGCTATCAGGCGGTAAATACACCTATCTTCTAAGACTAGTGAGGCTGAGGTTGGTGAGTTGTTGCCTACTTCTTTATAGATCATCTTCTTTCCCTCTCTTATTCCATTCCTTCGCTCGTTATCACACGGGCAACTACGATGTCGGCCGCTGGTTCTGACACTGAGGATAGGCCAGACCCGAAACTTCCCACCCCGTCGAAGAAGACCAGAAAGGATGTCCATCCTCAGCAAATCATTGACAAGTTCTGGAAGAAGTTCACAACCAAGTATCCCGGCAAGCCCTTCACAGTCCTCCCAGACAATTTGTATGCCAAACGGGCTGCTCTTCAAGCTTCTCGGAAAGCTGGCCCCTCCAAAAATGCGACCGCGTCGTATGAACAAGCGGCTGCAACATGCAAGGCTAAGGTTGAGAAGATTGTACAAGATTGTAGGAAATTGAATCAAAAGTACAAAGACCCACACTTCGATATCGAGTTGGATTTCATGCAGTGGCAATGGTATGAGCGCAGTGAGGACTGCTTGGTAGCACTCGATGAGGACCATGCGAACCTTAGGCCAATGTCGGTGAAACGGATTGAGGTATGCCAGTGAATGACTCCTGAAGCCGTTTCCTGCTGCTGCAGCCTGGGCTGAAAGCTCACTTTCACCAAGGATATTTTCGTCGACCCTCACTTCTACATCGAAGGTATGACTGCTAGTGATGTTCGCCAGGGTCGCGATGGTGACTGCTGGTTTATGTCCTCCGTCTGTACTCTTTGTAATAAGGAGGATCTGCTTGAAAGGGTGTGCGTTGCCAGGGACGAGAAAGTTGGGGTATATGGTTTCGTATTTCATCGTGGTATGCCTGCAACGGGAATGAATGAAATGAATGGTAACTGATCCAAAGCAAGATGGTGAATGGATATCTGAGGTCGTTGACGACAAACTCCACTTGGCGAAAGAGGATTTCCACGAGTCTTTCTGGGAACAATATAATTGGCTCACGATTGACATGCCTAACCCAGACGATGAATATCGAAAAGTCATGCAAACAGGCTCGAAGGCCCTGTATTTCGCGCAGTGCAGAGATCAGAACGAGACATGGCTCCCTCTGCTAGAGAAAGCCTATGCTAAAGCCCATGGCGATTACGGTGCCATTGAAGGCGGCTGGGTCGGGTAAGAAAAAAGGAATTTTTCATTCCGCATACGGCTAATATCTATGGCGTAGTGAAGGATTAGAAGATTTGACTGGCGGTGTCACGTCCGAGTTGTTCACCGCTGATATCCTTGACAAGGACAAGTTTTGGACCGATGAAATGATGAACGTGAACAAGCTCTTTCTCTTCGGGCTAGCTCAGATGGGTGGCAGATTCGGCCAAAGAAGTGGGATCATTGAAAAACACGCGTATTCGATAATGGAAGCAAGAGAGTTGGACAACTTTCGCTTGTTGAAAATAAGGTATACATCCCCCTCCCCCTAATGGTAATCACGAAACTATGTCTCGGACAACTGAGTATCCTCTGTCGCTCATCGAATACTTAGGAATCCGTGGGGCAAAAACGAATGGAACGGCCCTTGGAGCGATGGGTCCGAAGAATGGACGCCTGACCGCATGCGCAGACTCGATCACCAGTTCGGAAATGACGGCGTTCGTTACACCTTTGATTAGACTTGACGTTAAGCTCATCGTTATCCAGGTATTTTGGATCTTGTACAAGGATCTCCTCAAGCATTTCCAGCACATTGACCGCACTCGGCTCTTCGGGCCTGATTGGTCTATCACTCAACAGTGGACCAGTGTGAATGTTCCTTGGTCTGTGAATTATTTAGATACACACTTCAGACTGAACCTGTCAAAGGCCAGCCCCGTTGTTATCATGCTTACCCAGGTAGTGTCTGTCACAAGATCGATGAAGCCGGGCTAATCCTTTATAGATCGATGACCGTTACTTCCGGGGCTTGATGGGTCAATACACATTCCAATTGCAGTACCGATTGCACAAGGACGGTGAAGCTGACTATATTGCACGAAGTAAGCCTTCGTACTTTATGTATCGATCAGTGACAACAGAGCTAGATCTCGAAGCTGGCAAATATTCCGTGATGATCAAGATCACTGCCTCTAGGGACAAATCAAGGACTACGCCACAAGACATTGTAGAGAAAACTTGCCAGACACGCCCAGAGAAACTGATGGCTGTAGGTCTAAGCTATGACCTTGCACACGCCAAAGGTCGCCTCCAAGAAAGTGGGTTGGAGCACAAGAATGTCGTTCAACGGGAGCGACGCGAGAAGAGGAAATTGGAGGCCAAGAAAGCTTTCGAGGCGAAAAGAATGGCAGACAAAAAAGAAAAATTGAGGCGGTTGCGTTTGGACACCAAACACAAAGCCAAAAAGGGCAAATTACCGGAGGGTGACCAAGACACTGACAAAGGAATCGAGGTTTCGATCAAAGTGGGCGAAAAAACATTCAAAGCGACCACTTCTGAGGCCACGTCTGAGGCCGTAGGTGCTAGCAACTTTGCGTTACAGGAAGGGACCAATCAACAATTAAAGATCACAGCTGAAGCTTCCGAACAAGCTGGGAGTGAAAAGAGTGGTGTTAAAACCACGAGTGGGGAGATTGAGCAGCCTGGGGACAAGCAGGCGGAAGATGCCGTGCAAGTGTCGGAAGGGACCAAAGATGGAAGCGGGAATGAACCGAAAGTCAGTGAGAATACTGACAAGAAAGATGTCTCCGCTGCAGAAAGTGGCCTGGAAAGTGGGAAGGAAAGCTCGATGTCCACAGTCGGCATAACACCAACAACATCCGCCGAAAGCATTTCCGCAACAGAAGCCGGCAATAAGACTGAAGATCGATCTAGCCCCAAATCGGACGACAACGCTGTCGCAGGTGGAACGGTCACCGATACTAAAGCTACCACCGAAAAAGAGGGAAAGGGTAATGAATCCAACGCGGTGGAAGCTGACGAGGAATTTCAAAACCTCACCCTTGATGACATTAGCGATGACGGCCTCAGCTGGTCGAGTGACATCGATGTACCTTTGGACAGTTCTTCTGAAGATGACTCAGATTCGGAGTCAGATACAGACGAGCCAGCAATCCGACCCTTAACTCCACCTCCGTCATCTGAAAACCTGGAGGACGACACCGCAAACGATCCGTGGAACGCAGTTTGCGTCTTCGGACTGCTTGTTTACACGAAGGACTCACCAGTCGAGATTGAAGTTGTCAGAAAGCAGGATGATGGTGAATCTGTTGAAAGCAAGAAGCTTGATGTGGACGATCAAGCAGCCGATGCTACGAAGAAGCTCCAAAAGGGTAAGCCTAAGGAAGAAAAAAAGCTGGAGACTGTGGGTACGGAGCCGGCATGGAATGAGAAATCGAAGCAGGGCTAGAGGATGAGTCGCTGCTTGACGGGGACGATACGGGTTTGGACTGAAGACCATTCTGTCGACGAGGACTGTCAACTTGTCTAGGACGTGGTTACTATTTGGCTAGGGCGTCGCAAATTGCTTCAATGTAAGGTACATGGGATCTACACGGTCTTGTCCGCCAAATTGGGTGATCGTGAGTGAGCAGTACTTGATCCCTTTTCTTATCCGACGGTTGATATCGTGCACGCACTTCCGTACTTCGCCCGTGCCTAGTAACAACTCTTGCCACTGAAGCCCTCGACAACCGGGATATCGCTATATAGGGATACAAGTCCTCGCTTCCTTTATACCCCTTTCCTGTCTTTATCCCCATCCATTACGTTCATTACATCCTTCTTCCCCTTGCATGCCTATACACTCCCCAATATCTTTAGATCTCTTACGGAGAGCTGACCGTGCTGCCACTCTCCACAGGAACCAATTACGATACAATATAATACGGAGTTTGAAAAGGGACTCAGAGTTTCTCGTCAAGGATATTCAATGCAGGACACCAATTGTCTACGTAGTCACTGGGCAGCAACAAAGAAAGTGCTGCTTGCCCGTGAAAAATATCTGGGTTTTCCGGCTCTCGTCGGCGCCACTTCCACGCCAACTGCTCCACATTCTCCATGATCAAGGGGTACGACCCCAACAATGGAACTCGATCGAGGGGCATGAGTCCAATAGTGAGTTGCAAGGCATGGCAGGCCTTGTTGGTGTCAATATCGATGTTGTTGGTGGAAAACTGGCTTCAAACGCTCCTTTATGTGCCATTTGCTGCTGGGATCGGCGGAGTAGTAGGGAAGGTCATACTTAACGTTGTGTAAGCAAAGCTAGTTCTGCGCGTAGGGTCTAAAGGGAAGAAGACTGTCCCGACTTAACGACCGTCTCTTTATCTCCCTTTCAGGCTCTGACTCGCGTCCCATCTGTGCGTCCCAGGTATGCAGTAGTAGCCCAGTCGGCGGGCGCGATTCATTTAGCCGTGGTTGTTTGAAGGCCCATGCACGTATTGAATGTTCGTTTGGAAGTCTTTGACGATTGTTATCCAGACACAGATGGTCTTTGTCCATCAAGGTCCAAGATTAATGAAATAAGTCAATAGAGCCGAGAGGCTCACGCTGGTTTAGTCAGAAGATATTTAGCTGAGCTTTCGAAACATAATAACCATACGGAGTACTCTTTAGCATAATTGCACTTGCACGACAATAAGTCTTTGCATGAATATACTGGCAGCATCTATTCTGATTATCCTAGCTGCAACGGTAGTCAGTACCTATATTCCTAAAACATAGTGATAGATGGCATCGTGAATGCTTTGGAGTGGGCACTGAATGCACATGTTTGAGCGCTGTTGCTCAGTCGCCTGAAAACTGAGAGATGGCAAGGCATTTAGTTCTAGATGTTAATTCTACCGAGTGCTACTTGCTTACGCTGCGTCTGCCGCTATTGCGGGCGTTCTTCGTTATCATTGGTGGAGCGCAGAAGTGTCGCCGTGGCGGGCGGTGAAGGAGAGACCGAGCTCCCGAAAATCGATGACATTATTAAGTTTATATAATCTTCGTCCTTACACCTTTCCTTGTAATGCTTACCCTGTCTTTGCAATCAGGCTTCCCCGGCTTGAAAGCAATGTCACTATTTTTGTCAGGTATCTGATAATCGAAGGGAATTGAGGCTGGACCAAAAACAGTGGCAATGTTGCGAGGATGGATCTCGAGGAAGGGAGAGCGCAATGCCTCCACACATTCCTTGGACGCGTTAGCGGAGCCCCAAAATTGTACTCCTCCAGCTCTTCACAATCTTAAGCATCGTCACTAATGCCGCCGTACAGTGGAGTCAGCGATGAGAGCAGCAAGCCATATAATGAACGATGACCTAGAAAGCGCTGAGGCGGGCTTGGCTAATGGCGCTTCTTCTTTTCACAAAGTACGGATGTCTGCTAGTAGTGCTGCCTGGTATAAGGCTGATGTGGATTCCAAGAGAAGAGCATGGGCTGATGACGATCTTTGGGCACATAGATGGGGAAGGGAATGGTTGCCTTCCTGAGAGCTACGCTGGGATTTGAGCCTGAAATTATGAAAGAGGGTAGGCAGAATCCTCCTTGCAGCCCATCAGATCATAATTGACTGGTCGAGGAATTCAGCGTCGGAAAGACTTGCAGATGCAGAGAACACAGCCTCGACCGACCACCGAAGAGCACAGAAGGATTCGAACGCCTTCAGATCACAGATATATCCACCAGGCGCAGAGTTTGCTCTTTGTCATGCCCAAACCCAACTCATGAGCGCTGTTGTCGGAGTTTTGACGGAAAGTTTGACGGAAAGTATGAAGGGTTTCTATAGATTACGAAAGGCTTACGTGACGCTCAACGGGATACTGGAGGCGGAGGCTAATTACATGAAGAATAAAGCTGGAATGGGTGGCAACATGTCTAATCGGAGGTCTGTGGACTCGTTGGGCTCAAACAGATCGGCTCCCTCGATGAGGGGTATTCCTGGGGGGTTCGGAGGTGATTCTGTGCCAAACTCCAGGTCGCCTTCCATCCATTCTGGACCTGGTGGATCTCTCGACAGCCCTACTGTAGCCAACGGAAAGCTAGATGGTACTGAGCTCGGTGGGGTTGGTGACGATGAAGATGAATTTTATGATGCAGACGATGGCCTTGTAATGCCGGAAAAGCCCACAACAAACAACGGGCCTGTGAAGATGGACAACATGACGGGGAAACTGGACAGCATGTCTGTAGGTATCAATGGAGCTCCTAACGATAAAGTGCAGCCAACACAAGGCACAAGCTCCTCCAAGCACGGTATGCTCGATCACGACCCTGAATCTGACATATTCGCCAATCCAATAGACGTTTTCATCCATTCGGGCGCCAATCTCTGTTTTGGCCTCCTTCTTGTCATGATCTCCATGATCCCGCCGGCATTTAGTAAACTGCTCTTTATCATAGGCTTCCACGGAGATAAGGATCGCGGTATCAGAATGCTGTGGCAAGCGAGCAAATTTCATAATATCAATGGCGCCATGGCCGGTTTGATTGTACTTGGGTACTATAATACCTTTATGAGCTTCTCGGACATTATCCCAGATCCCGACCCTGGAAACATCGATCAGAACTCTATTGAAGGCCACCCGAGAGAACGCTGCGAAGCACTTCTAGCAGACATGCGTTCACGGCATCCGAGGTCTCATCTGTGGCTACTGGAAGAAGCTCGCATGCAAGCCGGCAGACGAAATTTAGCCACTGCAATTTCTATTCTCGAAGGCCCCACTAAATCCCCTTTGAAGCAAGTGGAAGCAATCGAGATGTTTGAAAAATCACTGGACGCTATGTACATGCACAACTACACTCTTTGTGCAGCATCTTTCGTGGCTTGCGTCTCGCTCAACAATTGGTCCCACGCCCTCTATTACTACATAGCAGGCGCCGCAAACATCGAGCTCTACCGGCAACACAAAACCACAGACCCTGCAATTGCAGCGACATACGCCAAAAAAGCAGAAGAGCTTCTCAAAATCGCCCCCAAGCACGCCGGAAAGAAGAAATTCATGGCCCGCCAGCTCCCCTTCGACATCTTCGTCACCCGCAAGCTCCAGAAATGGGAATCTCGAGCAAAGGAGTGGAACGTACCCTTCGTCGACGCCGTCGGCATCAGCCCCGTCGAAGAGATGATCTTCCTCTGGAACGGCTACAAACGCATGAACACCTCCCAGCTCGAAACCAGCCTCGAGCAGCTAAACTGGAGCGAATCGTCATCCAACCCCACCTGGTCCCGCGAAAGCACAGACGAAAAAGCCATCCTCGCCGTCCTCCGCGGCGCCACGCTCCGCAATCTAGGTCGCTGGGACGCCGCCAAGGCCGCGCTCAAAACCGGCGTCCTGTCCGTCGACAGGGCGGAAATGAAAGGTGGTCTCAAAGACGACTGGACGGGCCCGGCGGCGCATTATGAGATGGGCGTTGTGTGTTGGATGCAGCGCGCCGAGGCTGTCAAGGCTGGTGATGTGAGGGGGGAGGAGAGGTGGGTGGGTGAGTGTGCGACGTGGGTTGATAAGGCGGCGAAGTGGGAGGCTTATGAGTTGGATGCGAGGATCGGACTGAAGGTTGCGACGGCGCAGGATACGTTGAGGAGGTGGGGGGAGAAGAAGAAGGGAAGGAAGGTTTAGGTTTTCGATTCGGGTTGTGGATTATTGGGTATAGTATTTTGTGGTTATAGATATGGGATACATGATTATCCACGACTATTGTTCGATAGTGATGGGATACTGAGGATCTTGGGGATTGTGGTTTATGAATCGGTACATATGGCCATTACACGATATAGATATACGGTATACATGACATGCGATGATCACATTTGTATTTTAGAAACGCTCGTCGGGGGAGACAATGCCATCTTTTCGAAGCAACTGCTCATACCACCACCGTCAATCATAGAATGAATACTTGCAAAAAGACTGCACAGACTTGGATTGCCGAGGTAATTACCGCTCACTACATTCAGATATCAATCGCTCGAGAAAAGAGGGGGTATAGATAATGAACGAGAGAGAGAGAGAGAGAGCGCAAGAAGAAGAAGAAGAAGAAGGAACCAGCCGACGAACAAACAAACGAATGTGCCACCTTCCACACAAAAGCCCAACATGCTTGACAAATCCAACATGCATGCTCGCTCGCTCGCTCCATCGCCCCAGTCGCTCTTGCACGCATACGCTCAATCCATAGAGTAGGAAGCATCCCACCCACCACCTAAACCCACCCGAGAGATGAACATCAAAAGCAACCAAACCAAACGACCCTCACATCCTCCCCCCAATCTTCTGAAACCAACTACTCCTCTTCCCCTGCCCCGTCTTCCCATCAAACATCTTCGCCCCCGCCCCCAAATTGACCCCAGCAAGCGTACTCTGCCTCCTCGGACTCCTCACCCGCTCCTCCTCCGCACTCCCCTCGCCGCTCCTGACACCACCGCCCTCCCGCGTACTCTCCCTCCTGCGCCGGCGCCCGTCGTGATCGTCGCTGGGCGCCGGATCGGCGTACATGCGACTGCTGCGCTTCGATTTGCGATGGGAGCTTCGGCGCAGATCTTCTTCGGCGGCGAGGTCGTCGGCGCCGCCGTGGGCGCGGAGGTCGGGCGCAGGCTCCATGATGGTGGGTTCGAGGGGGGGCGGTTCGGGGGATTCTTTGGCGAGGGATTCGACCCAGGATGCTGTGTGGTCGTTGCCGCCGCCGCCGTAGGGGTCGTTGGTTTCGGTGGCCCGCTTGCCGTTGCGAGGGTCGAAGTAGTCTTCGACCGGTGCGGCGGACTTGCGGCGGTCGGCTTTCGCACGGCGGTCTTCATGTCTTTGCCGTCGAGCTTCGTCTTCATCCGGTGCCTGTGAAGCTATCGGCTTATCGTAATGGGAGCGGCGACGGTCGGATTTGGGGCGAGAGGACCGTTCGGCTTCCTTCTCCGCAGTGTCTCGGCGCTTGCTCCGAGGCTTTAGGATGTCTTCTTCCAATTCGCGATTAGCTTGTTCATCTTCTTTGGCCCTTCGAGCCGCTCTTCGCGCGTCTTTCTCCTGCTGCTGCTTGGCCTCGGCTTCTTCTGCCTTTCGCGCTATTCGATCCTTCTGTTCCCTTAGCTTGTCTTTCTCAGCTGCACGGCGCTTGGATCTTCGTTCCGCTTCGTACTTGAGAGCTTCTTCGCGAGCCTCTCTCGCAGCACGATCTTTGTCTGCTCTCTTAGTTGATCGCTCCTCTCGATGAGCATCGGCCTCTTCTGCCTCGGCGCCATCTCCAGCTGTATCATAAACAAAACCTTCGGCAGCTCGAGAAATTGGCCTTTCGGATCGCCTTCGATCATCGCGACGAGGACGCTTGGCAGAGTCATCTCCTCCCGTGACAGTTCGTTTTCGAGGAGCGACCTCGTCCTCGACAATGTCCTTGCTCCGTGGTCGGTCGCCAGAGTCACTAGTCCGGCGATTCTTGCGGAAAGCACCAAAAAGCCCGCCGATCTTGCTTTCGGGCTTCTTAGAGCTCGTCGCAGACCTTTGAAGTGATTTTGGCTTTGTGATGAACTGCATATCGTCGGGACCATCAGCCATTTCAGGGCCGTCTGATGGACCTGAATCAACCATAACAACATCCTCGTCCTCGTTGAAAGCCTTGGACTGCCTTTTCGGTTTGGCAGAGTCTAGCTTAGAGTCTTTCCGAGACTTGGTCCGGTCGGGTAAGTCTTTTCGTAATGATGCAGTTGGCTCCGGCTCTACTTCTCTAGGTTTGCTCTTCAAGCTCTTGTCTTTACCTTTCTTGGAAATCGGAGCGTTGATGATAGGATCTTCTAAACCATTTACCATGACCATGTCATCACTATCAATGGCATAAGGATCAGGAGCAGCTATAGGTTTGCTGTCAGCGATTTCTTGAGGCTTTTCACGGACGCTTGAAAACCTCATATCTGAAACCTTTTGTTTCCCTTTGATCGACGCCTTGCGATCCAGTTTGCCGCCCTTGACGCCCATGAGCTTGGCTGCTTTACCAGTCACTTCGGGAGCGTCTTCAACCGGAGGAGATGGTAAGCCAGTCAGATCCACGTCCATTGACGGCCTGCGTGAGCCAAGTTTCGGACCAGACGTAGCCGTGCTTGGTCGACGAACGGATTTTGTTCGATTTGGAGCTCCACCGAAGAGAGCGCCAAAGCTAGAACCCCTCGACTTAGGCGGGCGAGATTCTGGTTTCTTGGGTTTGTCAGAGTCTGATGATTTAGCATCTGACTTGACCGTCTCCTTATCCTTCTCCTTGGCGGTCCTCGTGGACTTTGATCGATTCAGACCAGGAGCAACAGCCTTTTCTTTCTTCGGTGGTGAGGCGTCAGCATCATCCTTAGACTTAACCTCTTTCTTGGCCTTTGCAGGTGCTGGAGCTCCCCACACGCCCCAAGAACTTGCGCCTCCAGTTTTGGCTACGCGTGGACGCTCCCTCTTGGCCGGCTTCTCCTCTTTGGGCTCAGGTGGCGGTGTTGGCGGTCGCTTCGATTCTAGAGTGTCGCGGGCTTTGGTAGCGGTTTTCGATTCTTTGGCTGACTTGGCGCTCTTCTTGCTGTCCTTGGTCTCCTTTTTCTCGATAGGTGACGAGTCCATCAGATCACCAAGATCGTCATCCATGCCTTCCAGCTCGCCCGGAAAACTGCCCGGAACGGAATCTTTTGGCCCTTTCTTATTATCTACAGTTTCAAGTGACGACTCCTTCTTCTTTGATTTACTTGGTGCTGAATCTTTAGTTTTACTTGATGCGCCCTTCTTGTCAAAGGTTGATACTGGCTCGGGATCTGCGGGTGGCGGTGGTACAATCGGCTCCGCCGCTGCTGCTGCTTTGTTCTTTTCCAACTCTTTCACTCTTTGCAGTACTGATGATGGCTTTGTTGACTTGGCACTCGACATTGCTGTTTTGGAGGATTTGGCAGGTTGCGCGGCCGCGGGTTGGTCATCTAACTCAGTAGGTTCTGGGTCATTCCAGGCTGCCTTGTTTACCGAGCCCTTCCCATTGGCTGAATCTTCCTTACCAATCTTATTTTTTGCCTCATCTCCTTTCTTGCCAGATGGCTTCTTGAACGATGATCCCCATAAGCTACTCGAAAAAGCATCGTCTTTTGGCTCATCATCCTTGTCAAGGCCTTTGGTGGTTGATTTACTATCCTTGACTTTGCCCGTTGGTGTGTCGTCATCCGCGATGCTTTTCTTGGCATCACTAGACTTGCTGTCTTTGGTTGTTGTCTTCGAAAGCTTCGAGCCGATCTTAACATTGGATGACTTCTTTGCAGGCCCGTCGAGGATCTCAACGATCTCATCTGGATCAAGTTCGGCCTCGGCTTCAGCATCTTTCTTCACCTTTTCATCGCCCTTGCTGGGTTTCTCTTTCGAGGACGTTGTTCCCATGCCGCCCCAGAATGATTTGACGGCTTTGGCAGGCGTCTCTTCTTTCGTTGAAGGCTTCTTTTTAGTATCGTCCTTGGCCGGCTTTGCCTCTTCAACAACATCCTCTACAGTATCTTTACTCCCTTTAGTGCCCGCTTTTGCTCCGTCTACTTTAGCGTCCATCTTTGCGTCTTTTTTCTTGGTGGTCTTGGCAGGCGCAAAGGATGCCCACCTATCCTCCATTTCTTCCGGCTCCGGGGTGAGGCCTTGAGCTGGTGGAGTGGGTGCAGGAGGGGGCGCGTCAAACTCCATGTCTTTCTTGACACCTTTCTTCTCTTTCTTCGAGGTACCCCAAGAGCCCCAGGTGCTTTCTTCGACGATGGGGGCAATATCAGGGACCGAACCTGCCAGCAGATCCTTATTCTTCGAAACTTCGGGTGCGGCACTGTTCTTGACCTTCTTCCCAAGCTTGCCTTTGACAGTGCTCTTCTCCTTCTCTTTGGCAGCCCTTTCCTCCTCCTCCTCTTTCTCCTTAGCAGCCCTTTCTTCCTCCTCCTTCCGTTCCTGCGCCTCCCTCTCTTCTCTTGCCTTTTCTCTCTCCAACTTCAACTTTTCCCTCTCTTTCTCTTTCTTCTTCCTGTCCTTAAGCGAAAGACCGACAAGACTGGCCATGAACTCGTCTTCGGAATTGACATCTACTGGATCTTCACAGGCTTTGATCTCCTTCTCGCTTTCCTGCTTCTTCTTTTCTCTCTCCTTCTCTTTCTTTCTCTTCTCCTTGGCTGGGAGACCAGCAATACTGGCTACGAATTCGTCTTCGGAATTATTGTGTACTGGATCCTCGAAAGCAATGATATCTGGCTCCGGGTCAGGAATGTTCTTCTCCCTTTCCTTCTTCATCAGATCTCTCTCTTTCTCCTTTTTCTTCTTTTCCTTAGTCGTGAGACCAGCAAGACTGGCAAGGAAGTCGTCCTCGGAATCATGTTGTACTGGATTTTCAAAAGCAATGATCTTTGGCTCAGCTTCCATCTTATCCTTCTCTCTCTGTTTCAATAACAATTCTCTCTCCTTTTCCTTTTTCTTCTTTTCCTTCAGGGGAAGACCAACAAGACTGGAAATGAATTCATCCTCCGAGTTTACACCCGATGGATCTTCGAATGTATCGATCTCTGCCTCATAGTCAACAGTGTTGGCTTTCTTGCTTTTCTTGTCCTTATCCTTTTTAGACGACGAACCCCAGAGATCAAACGAAGAAGCATCTGGAACATCGGGTACGGCTGGGACGGGTGGTGGAGGCGGTGGCGCAGTATCCCCTTTCGAACTTGCAAGCGAGTTTCGCTTAGTCTTCTTGTCACTCTTTTTTTTATCAGTACTCCCCCATGCGCTCATCAAGTCATCATCCCCAGCTACACTAGAGGCAGCGTCGGTAGCGGCTTTAGATTCAGTAGCGGGCAACGGGTCATCTTTGACTTCAGATATCAGGCCTTTCCTACCTTTCTTGTCTTTCTTGGAATTCGTGCGCATCAGGTCTGGTTTCTCCTCAACAACAGCGTCTGGAGCTGGCAGTGGTGGTGGTGTCTCATTCTGGAGCCCATTCTTGCCTTTCTTTCCCTTATCTTTCTTAGAACCAAAAACACCCCAACTTGTATCCGCGGTAGTGTCAAGCTCGGGATTTTCCTCAGTGACAAGCTTCGATTCGTCATTTTCAGGCTCGTCCCAGATCGACTTCTTCTGCTTCTTCTCATCTTTCTTGGCGCCAAACGAAGACCTTTCGTCTACTTTCGGCGCAACTTCCGCATTGATGACTGGTTCCTCGATCTTACCAACATCCTTCTTGTTAGGCTTCTTTTTCTTGCTGCCAAACGAGCCCCAGCCCGCTTCTGCCTCTACCTCTGGGTCAGGGCCAGTATTCGCTGCTGGTTCCTTTAGCAGTTCATCATGTTTGCTCTTCTTGTCTTTCTTACTTATTCCCCGCCCGAAATCCAAAGCTGGCTCAGGCTTTGGAAGCGCCATAATATCGGGCTCTTCAATCTTTTCATTCTCCGTCTTCGGACCTTTCTTCTTGCTCTTTTTGGTAGATCCCCATCCGAAATCTAAGTCTGGCTCAAGATCTGGTACTGTAGTAATTGCTGGTTCGCCTTCCTTGTCAGTCTCTTTCTTGTTACCTTTTTTCTTGTCTTTCTTGCCATTTGATCCCCATGCAGCGTCAGCTCCTGGTTCTGGATCAGGCTCAGTCACTATAGCTGGCTCTTCACCTTCTGTGATCTTTTTTCCCCCTTTCTTATTTTTCTTAGTTCCGAAACAACCCCAATCATCAGTCGCTGGTGTTTCAACAGGAACAGTCGAAGCTGTAGGTGGCGGTAGTGGATCTTCCTCCTCAGCCTTCTTGCCCTTCTTCTTCTTTGAAGATGTGCCCCCCCAGCCGCCTCCCCAGCCATCGTCTACAGCAGGCTCATGTTCTGCAACTGCTGTGCCGATGGTGCCTAGATCGGGCTCGGTATCACCAAAGATACCTTTCTTTTTATCTTTCTTCGCTTTTTTCCCCGTAGCCGTGAAGCCACTATCCAGGTCAGCATCAGCTACCCCAATTGTATCCTCAGCTTTAATCTCGGGCTCTTTCTCCTCATCAAGAGTACCGAAGTCTCCAAAATCGAAGCCGGAGGTGGTGGTAGTATTTTTCTTGTTCTTTTTGTTGCCCCCGAATGACCAAGATGAGCCAGTCTCTCCAGTATCGGTCGTTGCGGCCTTACTAAAAGAATCTGTAATGTCCGTCGTCGCTGTTCCATTTCCGAAGCTCCAAGTATTGCTCGTTCCCCAATTACTATTACCGCCACCGCCGCCACCCCATCCAGTAAAGCCAAACCCGCTGTCTTTTTTTTCAGTTGATCCGAAATCAAGATCGAGCTTAGGAGCATCATCGTTGAGATTAATGTCATCGAAATTGCTAGTGCCGTTAGTATTATCGGGGATATTGTCAACCTGTCTTTGTGTGAGCTCTTATGTCAAGCTTGAGACATACGTGACTGACCTTCCCCTTCTTCCCTTTTTTGTCCTTCTTAGTAGTTGTAGTAAATCCTCCCCAGTCATCACCAAGATCTCCGTTGGCATCGTCCGCCCAGGAAAGTGCGTTGGTCCCATTGGCTGCTGCCGTATCTTCCTCCTCCTTCTTCTCGTCATCCTCTTCCTCCTGCTTCTTCTTCTTCTCCTCTTCTTTGGCCTTCTTTCCAATTTTCTTCTTATTACCGGTATCCCAGTCATTCCAGTCGTCACCACCACCTCCGCCATTTCCAGCCCCTCCATCGCCATTGTTGCTGCCGCCTCCTTCGCCACCGTTACCATCCCCTTCACCCCCGTCTTTGTTGCCTTCGTCGCCGTCGTCCGCCCATTTTGACTTCTGTGCCTGCGATTGTGCCTTCTTTGCTTTCTTGCCTGCGGCTTGGCGGAAGTTTGACGTGTCGTCAAAGTCAATTCCAAGCGCCGTCATGGAATTCGAAGGGTTGTGCGGTGGTAGGTATTCATAAATTATGGAGGTTTGTTGTTTGTAAAGGGGCTGGACTGAGGCTAAATTTTCTGCGAAGTCGTCGTAGGGTAATTCATCGGCAGCTGATTCGTAATTGGAGGGGAAAATTTCGATGTGACGCAGGTGGGTAGATTCTTCTTTGCTAGGAAATGAAGCATTCGGCAGCGAACTGCTCGGCGCTACAACGATCAGGCGTAGCACCTAATTGCATAGTCAGACATATGTGTTGAGCACTCACGCAATGCGATGTGCACTAGACGTCTCTTGCTCTATCCCGGTTGCTCGACGGACGTGGAAGGAGGGGGAAAGGATAAGGCTAGACATAGGCTTAGAGTCTTACGGAGGTGTGAAAAGGCGTAGAAGTGTCAAGTGCTAGGTCCCGCCTTCTGCATGAACTTGCACACCGCTTCATCCATTCCATAGGTATATTAGCCAAACCAATCCTCCATTGCGGGATCTTTCGTCCGATGTATGCATGGTCGCGACCATCTTCGAATGGCGATCTGACAGACAGTGCTGCCATCATAAGCTTTGGGAGCAAGGAGTCGTGAAATCCTGGGTAGGGTCATTGACGCAACGGAGAAGCCACAGTCTAGCAAAGTATTGAGTTGCTGGGAGCAAAGAAATCGATGCGACAAGGGAGAAAGGAAGTAGATGGCCTTCCCAAGAGCAGTATTGCGAAGAGAACTGTAAGGTAGCAAGTCCAAGTAGAAGCGTTAATGGAGAGTCTGCGGTAAGTGGAGAAGACAAGGACGGCGGCGACGAATGGTGGGTCACGAGTCGATCTTTCTCCAACCCCTGTCAATTGTGTATCGGCGGATGTTCGAGATGGAACGAGGGGGAGATTGCCCAATCGATAGCTCGCCGTGAGCTTAAGGTGTATAGAAAAGCTTTACTAGCTTATCGCTCTGTGCAATATCTAGGTAAGAAACAGCATTCAAGCATGTAATTCATTAAGGGGAAGAGATTTCTGTTTGTTGATAATGATGTTGCAATATCCTATCATGCATCTCGGCTGGATAATCCTCTACTGCAAGCTGCGATTGGTCGTCCTCTCCGCTTCCTTGCAGTCGGCCTAATCACTAGTACGCAAGATTCGAATGTAGATTGGCTTGCTTAATGCTGATGCAATCTCGAATCGGTAGCGACTTGCGTAAAGGTAGCCCGAATGTCCTCTCTGATAAGCTGAATAGAAACAGCTCTGGATACAACATAGTTGAATAGAGACGTCCAACAATGTACATCTAGCATCTCTTACGAAACGTATGGTAGACAAGCAAGCCTGTTGACTTTAACCCTAATCCCTCCAGCCAAATAGCCTAAACCCTTGCTCCCGGCTGCGAAAAACACCTGCAATGTAGCCTCCCTGGGCAGTGATCCCCTACAATACCACCAACGCCTTGCAATAGACACATCAAGTCACAGATACTCCACCATCGTTACTTTGCATAATTCGCTCATTGCAAGGGAACAACCTCAAACACAGGTCTCCCAAATCCCACACGCACCATTTAGTCTTTCCCATTCTACTCTTGCTTCACCACGACGCCGTTGGCTTGCCCGTTCAACCTACCTTCACCACCCGCATCGGGCTCCAGCTTCAGATTCACAATCCGCTCGTACATGCTCCGGATGCTGGCGCCTGGAGTTCCTGCGTTGGGCCAGAATGATGCAACGAAGTCCCTAGAAGAAGCGTTAGATAAGAAGATGTTCTCGCGAGTAGTCAGAGCTTACCAGAACGAAGCCTCGAGACCATCGTCCTCTTCAGATGGGTCCGGGTCTTTGACCAAGTCAGCCACGAGATCCCCAATCTTCACCAATTCGACTCTCAGAACGTTTGCGCGGGCAGCCTTTTCGGGCAACCTGTCCTTCGTGGCACCTTGAACGGCCTTTAAGCTTCCCTGCACTGGTGTAAAGAGCTTCCACATAAGCTTGTCCACTTTAACACCATTCGTATCATTCTCGTTGCTATGGCGATGGTGGTGTCGCGAGTGGTGGTGACGCTCCTCATGCCTGACGTGATCGCTGCTTGGCCTAGGCCTAACGTCGCTCCTGGGGGTATGACCATTGCGCTCCCCAGTGGAGACACGGCGCTCAATGCTATTACGGCTGCGATGCTTCTCTGATTCGCGGTGGACTTTCCGAGCTGCCGACGGAGCTGGTGACGCGGAGACACTCGTTCGAGCATCCGTTATCTTGGCATACATTCCGTTTTTCTTGTTGTTGCGGTGATGGTTCTCAACCGCACGCTTAGCGGCCAGATTAGTCCCATTGCTGGTTTTCTCTTTGAGAACCGAAAGGAGATAATCAGCACGGCGTACAAGATGGACCGCTCCTGGTGATTTGACGGCTTTCTCGGCGACCTTGCTTCTTTCTTCTTTCTTCTCGACACGATGCTCTTCAAGAAAGAACTTGTCTCTTAGACCTAACTCCTCGTCATCTCGAATTTGACTCCAAGCACCGTATCCGTGTTTGACAATACCGACGCACAGCATGCCATCCTCCCGTGAACCCCAGTCGCAGCTATATGTAGCCCCTTTTGAAGCTTCAGGAATTCGAAAGCTTTTTCGCTCAGAGAACTTCCCTACTTCGTCCTTCAGCATCCTCATCTCGCCAGGTCGTTCCACGATCGTCTCTGCGTTATTGCGTTTCACCCCTTTGAAGTCGAAGAGAACTGCTTTCCTGTCCTTCTTTGTTAAGATCTTGCCCTGCCGGCGCTCCAAATCTTCGATTCGATCTTGATCCTCCTTCATCAATCGTGAGGCTTCATCAATAACCTCTTGCAAAGACGCTTTCAGAACGTCCCGATCCCTTGACACTAGGCGAGCTTCTTTGACCAGTTCGTCGCCACGGTCGTCAATCGAGCCGTATCGCAGGAATCCGCGGATCAAGTTACGTACCTCCTTTTCGCTTAATGGTCGCTTTGGATCCTGACCAGGTCGTTGATCCGAGTCTTCAGCGGCAGCATCAATCGCAGCCATATCTCGAGCACGCTTCTTCGCAGCCCGCTCTTCTCGTTCCTCATCCGCTTGTTTTCTCTTCCTGGGTGCGTTTTGCTCGATCACATCAGCAAGATACCGCTCATCAGCTTTCTTCTTTTCTTCCGCCTTAATTTCATCCAGCTGATCTTTGGGGATGATTTGATCCCATTCCAGGTCAAGCTTGACGTCCATATACTCGAAGCTTTTGAGGAATTCCTCGCCACCATCCGCAGTAATGCTTTCTGGTTGTTCTGTTTGATGCTCTTCAGCGTTCTCTAGAACAGCATCAATATCGAGCTCTTCAAGCTTCTTTTGATTGTCGGACTGAAAGAACATTTTCTCCCCTCGGCGCTTGAGGATGCGCGATATGTCTTCCGATGAGTTTGGCTCCGCAATGCCTTTACCTACACGTGCCATTCGGTCGGTTATTTCTTTGGCGTCCTTATCAGTGACACCGCGCTGTATGGTGATGAATTCAAGCATTAACTTATTCCGCGCACGTTCGAGGACTTCCTCTTCAACCGTCTCTTTGGAGACAAGCCTATATATACTGACAGGCTTGGTCTGACCAATCCGGTGAGCACGAGCCATGGCCTGGAGATCAGCTTGAGGGTTCCAATCCGAGTCGAAGAGAACTACAGTGTCTGCGGTCATTAGATTGATGCCAAGTCCTCCTGCTCGAGTTGAAAGGAGAAAGCAAAAGTCATTACTGCCTGGCGCGTTGAAGTGATCGATAGCCATGCGACGGGGTCCTGCTGCTATTGTGCCGTCGAGTCTCTGAAATTGGTAGTTTCGGTAGTGCAGATAGTCGCCGAGGATGTCGAGCATCTTGACCATCTGGCTGAAGATCAAAACGCGGTGGTTGTCCTTCTTTAACTTGGTGAGCAATTGATCGAGGAGCATCATCTTTCCGCTACTTGTAATCAATCCTTTCAAGATATCTTCGCGTCGCTCGCTCCCGGCTAGGATCTTCTGTTCGGCGTTGGGGAACATGAAGGGATGATTACTTGCTTTCTTCAGTTCCATCATGATATTGAGTAGAGATTGCTTTTGACCCTTTCCACCCTCGTTGAGTGCTGTATAATTTCGAGTAAGGATGTTTTTGTAGTAGTCTAGCTGAACGTCGGACAATTCAACACGAATGATCTTCTCCGTTTTCGGAGGGATATCGTTCTCAACCTTATTCTTTGTGCGGCGAAGCATATATGGTTGGATTGCCGCAGTCATTTCGTTAATTTTCTGGCCGGCTTCCGCGGAAGTGAGGTCCATGTCCTCATCAATTTTGATTTTGCCTGGCATGAGAAAATCCATGAGCGCAGAGAGCTCGCCAAGGGTATTCTGCATTGGTGTACCAGTAATAAGAAGCCGACTGGGTGCTTTGAAATCGAGTAATTTAGCGTACAATTGAGATTCGCGGTTTTTGAGTCGATGGGCCTCATCGACAGCCATGAATTGCCATTTGATTTGAGACAGAAAAGCCGAGTCCTGGAGAATATATTCGTAGGTCGTGAGGAGTATATGAAACTTGGCTTTTCGAGTATTACCGTCAGATAGGAGCTCGTGTTCCTTGATAATGTTTCGGGCAGTTTCATTGCCGTTGTATACAACGTAATTGATATCAGGAGTCCAATTATCGAAAGTTTCGGCCCAGGACGGCATGGTCGAAAGGGGCACGACGACAATGAAGGGGCCTTGCTGCTGTCGATCATGCCGAAGCCAATTCATGAAGGCAACACTTTGTACCGTCTTCCCAAGGCCCATCTCGTCGGCCAGGATTACATTATGACCTTTCTGCCAATTGTATCCCAAGAAGTTGAGCCCCTTCATTTGGAATTCACGAAGTGTCCCGTGCTTGATATAAGACGGCTGCTCTTGCAGATGTTCGAATCGTCTTCTCGAACGCGGGTCCGATTCGGCTTTGTTCGATTGCGGTAATGAAAGGGTACGGTCGAGATAGCGGTCGATCTGATGCTGTGCAATGTTGCTGACCAAGCTGGCATTCTCCCAGGTGCACGAGTCGTAGTAAAGTCCCTTCCCTTCAGAGTATTAGTTTGGATGACGTGCGAGACAAGAAGCAGCGTACATTTGACCAGATACTCTATGTCGCCTTCGTCATCTTTTCGCTTTCCAATCACCCTATCGACTTTCACGTAATCCTCAAGAGCATCAGCATCACGCTCTCGATCTAAGTTCCATTTCTCTTTCTCTTCGGGTGGTATATCTTCATCCCATGTCATGTGGACGTCCTCCAGTACGACTTTGCGAAAATAATTTTCCAGCCGACGTATACCCTTCGAAGAGGCCAATCCGGCATTGGTCTCCCATGTCGCATGAATGTGAGCTTTGCCCTGCCACTTGATCTGTGTATTTTCAGCATATATTTATGGTAGGTTGACAGGGCAGTAGACAAGGGTCATACGTACATAGTACTCGAAGTCGTCCCTTCCAGGAATAGTGGCTTCTGTGTCTATTCTAGATTAGTCGCAGTCCGAGCAGGTCCATCTGGCAAACATACTACTTTTGTCGAGTAGCCGGTGGTTTAAGACTGCATCGATCGCTGGTGCATCATCCTCAGGGGTAGCCCAATAGCTTTGTGGCATCGTATCGGCCTCATCGTCAAACATATCATCATCATCCTCGTTGTAATTCGATACCTTCGCAGACTTTCGGGTCGAGAAGCGTACCTCTCCATGGGCTGGAGTAATATCACGGGCAGGTTGGAGTGAGCGGCGTTGATGCTTCTTTGCGGCTAAAGCTCGACGAGATCCACCATAGGCGTCTATATCCGACTCGCTATCCGACAGCGACCGTGCAGAGGGCGTATGCTGTTTCGATGCTAGCATAAGTGTCAGCAATTGAAGTCACTAGTAGACGTCAATGGCTAAGACTAAAGTGGGAAATGACATACCTTGATTGGAAACGAGGTGTCTCCGTCGCTTTCGTGGAGGACCACTTTGTATGTCCGAACCAGAGTCGTCATCCTCGGAATCATCATCGACCTAATATATATCATCAGATTAATAAAATTTGTATAGTAAAGTGCAGGGCGGCTCACAATTTGACGTGACAATCGAGGTCGACCCTTGCGAGATTGGGTTAGTGAGCTATCTCAGGCGTACAAACCGGCCGACTTACGCTACGTCGAAGGCCATAGAGCTCAGGATCGTTCAGCATGTAGTCGTCAGGTCCGAGGCCTGCTTTACGCTTCCGTTGTCTGGGGGAGTCTTCTGACGACGAACGAGCATCGTTGCCGGATCTGATGTCGCCGAGGGGTGATGTGGCCATGTTGTAGTCAGGATCGTCCGATCCGAGTGCATCCTCGTTATGCGATGATTCGTCATCTGACTCCTGCATCCTGGTGTTTTTCCCTGCATCATATTGTGCACCATTTGAATAGGATGTAGGAGCATTCGGGAGATCTATCGCTTCGGAGAGGTCGCTTTCGCTGTCTGGTGTTGTGACTCCATTCGGCCCAGGCCCTGTAGACGTAGAAGAGAGATGTCCATTCGAATAGTGGAGTTTAGATGTCGTTGGCACCGATGTCTGATACATCAGGCTGCTCGCTAGTGTACATAGATGTTAGCATTGAACAACGGTGAAAAGCCACAAAGGGTTCGCGCAAACAGGGCAGATGAGCAGACAGTAGGCGACCCAGGAAAAGGTGCTTTAAGGTCTGAGGAACTGGTTGGAGAAGTGCAATCAATAGTATTCGATGGGACCATTGATACTGGTGATGAGATTGATGAAAAGCGATCTGCAGGTGAACGACCGCCCTGCAAGCCTGGAGACAATTCTGGCTGACAGAGAGTATACCTCAGAACTGTCACCTTCTAGGAACAGGCTGAAGAGCTAGGAGCTAGGTAAAAAGGTATATGGGGTCGACTTATTATAGACATCCAAGTGCAGATTGGCACGGGCAGCCTACTGTTGAGCATAGATGTCGAAAGTGTGGGGCATAGACAGAGACAGACACGTTTGGTAGACTTACAAGCCATGGCTAGGAGAGCATCTGTCAATAAATTTTGTCAGTGTCTGCGTGGTGATGTAGTGGGTACGTCGAATGGTTAGGTGTAGGAGGATTATTGTAAAAGAACATCGGCTGAGCAAAGAGCCGCCTTGCCGCAAGCTTGCCAAGCCTCACCCCGCTAAAGATTCCCACTTCACGAAGTAAATTCCTGCTCCAATCTACGACAAAATCTCCGTTGCGACCGTCTTTTCACATTGGGCTGTCAAACACCATCGCTGGATACAAGTGGGCTTCCTCCCAGAGTCTTCTCCGTCCACTGTGAGCCTGAGCGGCCAATATCTTCCACCCTGATCGCAAGCCCTCGGAAACATTCGCCAAACCACGATGTCTGACAGATTAACCCGGTAGGTACTCTGACCCGTCAGATTAACTATTTGGAAGGTCTCTCTAATCAGTGTCTGCTCTATGTAGAATTGCTATTGTCAACAACGACAAGGTACGAAACGATTACCCTCCGCATATACCTCCCTAAATAGCTGCTAATGACTGTGTCTTCCAGTGCAAGCCAAAGGTACTGCAACAAAGTTGTACTTTGCAAACTTCGAACAGCACTGATGCCTTCTCCAGAAATGCCGCCAAGAGTGTAAGAAGTCTTGTCCGGTCGTGCGCACCGGCAAGCTCTGCATCGAAGTTTCGCCGGAGTCAAAGATTGCCTTCATCTCAGAGCGGCTATGTATAGGATGCGGTATTTGCGTGAAGAAATGTCCCTTTGCGGCCATCAATATCATCAACTTGCCTACGAACCTGGAGTCACAAGTCACACACCGGTACTCAGCCAATAGCTTCAAGTTGCATAGACTGCCCATGCCCCGTCCGGGTCAAGTACTGGGGCTAGTGGGAACGAATGGGATTGGTAAAAGCACCGCTTTGAAGATACTCAGTGGCAAATTGAAGCCGAATCTGGGCCGATATAATGACCCGCCGGATTGGGAGGAGATCTTGAAATACTTCAGAGGGTCCGAGCTTCAAAGTAGGTTTGCAGCTACAAAGATTTTTCAATCACTGATAAGGTGCAAGATTATTTCACGAAAGTTCTGGAAGATGATCTTAAGGCTGTCGTCAAGCCGCAATATGTAGACCAGATACCCAAAGCCGTGAAGGGGCCAGACAGAACCGTGGAGTCGCTGTTGAAAGCGCGCAATCAAATGGACAATATGGACGAGATCATGGATGTTTTAGGTGGGATCTTTAGTCCGCTCTATGGATCAAGCTGATGTCTCAAAGAATTGAATCAAGTAAAGGACAGAGACATTGGCCTGCTAAGTGGAGGCGAATTACAACGGTTTGCAATTGGCATGGTTTGTGTTCAACAGGCTGATGTGTAAGCCGACACCATACTGCTTGTGATTGGTCGACCACTTACGTGTCTTAGATATATGTTTGATGAACCATCATCGTATCTTGACGTCAAGCAGCGTCTCGCCGCTGCAAGAACCATTCGTAACCTACTCAGACCCGACGATTACGTCATCGTTGTGGAGCACGATTTATCTGTCTTGGACTATCTTTCCGACTTCATCTGCGTTCTCTACGGCAAGCCGGCTGTCTACGGAGGTGCGTTTTATCTTGGATTGTACTCTATTCCCTTAACAAACTTTATGGGAGGTGTAGGGTATACGGCCTATGTACTAACTCTTCAAATGTGTCGCAAACCCTCAGCGTATTTGGAATTAAACAGATGCTGATTTCAATATTACCCAGTGGTCACCCTCCCAGCCTCAGTCAGAGAAGGCATCAACATCTTCCTCGATGGCAATATCCCTACAGAGAATTTGCGTTTCCGTGATGAATCTTTAACGTTCCGTATTGCTGAAGTAGGTGAAGATTACATGGCCGACAAAGCAATGAGCTACAGCTACCCAGCGATGGAAAAGACCCTGGGTGGATTCCATCTCAAAGTTGAGCCTGGGAAGTTTACAGACTCCGAAATCATCGTTATGATGGGGGAGAACGGGACCGGCAAGACGACTTTCTGCAGAATGCTAGCTGGCGCGGAAAAGCCTGACGGTAGGGGCTCCGTTCCCCCAATGAATATTTCGATGAAGCCTCAGAAGATCACACCCAAATTCACAGGCACAGTCCGACAGCTTTTCTTCAAGAAGATCAAGGCTTCATTCCTCAGCCCCCAGTTCCAGACGGACGTCTACAAACCTCTCAAGCTCGACGATTTCATCGATCAGGAGGTGCAGAATCTTTCCGGCGGTGAACTTCAACGTGTGGCCATTGTCTTAGCTCTCGGAATTCCCGCAGATATCTACCTCATCGACGAGCCAAGTGCATACCTGGATTCAGAACAGCGAATCATCGCCGCACGCGTGATTAAGCGTTTCATCATGCACGCCAAGAAGACTGCTTTCGTCGTGGAGCACGATTTCATCATGGCCACGTACCTCGCTGATCGCGTCATCGTCTTCGACGGCCAACCATCAGTCGACGCAAAAGCCAACACACCGGAAAGCTTACTCACTGGCTGTAACAAATTCCTGAAGAACCTCGATGTCACCTTCCGCCGCGACCCGAACAGCTTCCGGCCTCGTATCAACAAATTTAACAGCCAAATGGACCAAGAGCAGAAGTTGAGCGGGAAGTATTTCTTCCTGGAGAATGAGAGTTGAGGAGGGCATCCCAAAGAGCCCACCCCAGAATAACAATACCCCTCCCGATATAGTTGTCGCGAAGACTTCGGGCGCTGGTGAAGGCACCTGCAAGCGCAGCGCAGGTCTCCCAAATGAAGAGGCATGTGCTGATGAAGACGACGATGAAGATGATTGACGGTGGCGATGGCGATCTACCTCCTGTCAATTCCTACTGTTCTACTCCCTAATCTAGGGAAACTGAGCAATGGACATGGTCATCCGATCGTGCTTGGAATTGATGGGTCAAGCTAGGTGATCGCCGTCTTATGGTGGATGAATCACGAGTGATTGGAAATCAGCCACGAAATTAGAAAGCGAACAGTGGTACTTGTGTGTGCACTCTATCGTAAGGTTCTATAGCAAAACGAGGGAATGCATATGCATGGTTATATCGTATCTAAGATCCGCTTCCGCACTCCTAGGAAGTTTCCCAACTCCACAGCTGAAAACCTGCTACCGCATAGAGAAAACATGTCGTGCTGCGTATCAATGCGAAAATCCCCCTATTCTACATTCTCTAATCAGCTGCTTCAAATATGTAACTTTTAGAGACGCAAATCTAAGGGCTTCACGAGTAGGATCTATATGAATGTCACTAATGCCCCATGTTAAGCTTGAGCTGTGCAGTGTTTGTAGGCATATGAGAGCTTTTTGCTTTGAATATGGTTCTCTATTGGATCGTAAGGATAGAGTAATCGAACAATCTCACTAGACTGAACAGAGATTGTTGTAGACCGGCTTGGTCATAATGTGTACTTCGCGTATGCTCGTAATATATGCAGTAGTTCCAAAACGTCCCAACCGATTTCACATCGGAGAAGGCGGTCCCTCCTGACCCGGCTGCCCTCCATCATCCGCCGCCTCGACCCCACCCAGTTCCTCCCTCATGAACTTCGTGTTATATCCCAAAATACAATTCACAATGCTCCAATCGCCCTCGTGCCCCACCCAATCACACACCACAATCCCCGTACTCCCATCCCCAACCCCACAGTCATCCTCAGGCATATTATGCTTCGTGCACAAAAAGTCCACAATCGCAGGGTTCAGTTTCGCAGCGATCTTATCGGGCCAGCAGCTCTGCTTCCAGAAGTTGCTGGCGGTGAGGAAGTTGATGTAGAAGGGCTGCTTGGCGTCGGAGCCTGGAGGGGGGCAGACGCATTTTGCCGCTCGTTTGAGGTGGTCGATGGAGTATTGGATTTTTTTCTCGATCGTTTCGGTTTCGAGGACTTCGTAGAAATCTTGGATACATAGATCTCCGCTTGGACAGAGGGAGTTTGGTGTGTTATCTGCCCATGTATCTGCATTGATGCACCAACCAGCACCGCCCCATTCGTTATTGAGGCCTTCTTCGAGTCTGAAACGCCTCACCAGTACGATCTTGCCTCTCGCTTCCCCGAGGGTGGGGATACGAGGGGCGGTGAACCACTTGTTGACATCGCCAGCATAGTGGTCTCGCATGATGCGGCTCAATTGCTCATCAGTAGCATTTCCTGGCCCTTCACGCTTGACGGACATGATGACCGTTTCGGAGGGGTTTTGCTCCAGGAACGCAAAGACGTCGTTGACGACTGGGCGGAAATGTTGCGCGCCTTTGAGAGAGATTGGAAAGACGCCATGGACGAGAATTAGACCGTCTTTGGTTGGGTCGAGGGGTGATTCGGGCTGCACTCGGAGATCGAGGAAGCGGACTCCGTTGTCGAGTTGTTGGCGGACGGTAGTGACTTGGCAACGGACAGAGGGGAGGGCGCGGTGGTGGGTAGGTGAGTTGTGGGTTCCGGGGATGGACAAGGCGGAGAGGGGAACGTTGTCAGATATACTGTGCATCCAAGAGGAGGTTCTATAGCGGGGAAGTAAAACGAGGTGATGTTGGTCAGGATGATAGATCGTAGCGTGATCGTGACGGGGGTTAGGTGTTAACGGTAGGAGATTCTGGGCTTGGGTTGATGACTCTATGATATGGGTTTGATAGAGTTCGCCGTCAATGTCGAAAATAATATTCAGCGTCTGTTTTGGCACATTTGCCGGCTTGATATCGGCTTTGCATGTTTCCAAAGGTGGGAGGAGTACAGACACGTCTTCCAGATGGCTTGTTGGAGGATTGGCGTCCGCAGGTGTAGACTTGAACGACGTGAAATTGAAGCGTCCTCCGAGTGTCGTGTGCTGTAGATCTTGTATTTCATAATGCTTGACCGTAATGGGAGTTGTGGTGAGATTACGGATTGTCATTGGAGAAGCCGCCATGGCTGATAATGAAGGCTGGAAGGCTTCCACTGGAGAATGAAAGATGCGCGCCAGAAAATAACAAGCTGTTGTTTCTTTGAGGAAATCCGCCTTCGAAGGAAGGTATTTAGCACAGAAGATCGCGAGTACAACTTTTTATATGAGAAATTTCGTCCAATGCTAGCTTAAACAAGAACAATTGTACCAATGTAATACACTATGATAGCACTGCGATTGGTGTAGATGCAAGAGAGTATAGATTAGATAATTGACATAGATACATACATGCAAAGGAAAACAGGTTCCAGGATGTTGTGATGCGGGGAGCGGAAACAGTTCCGCCTTGCCCAAATACTTTACCTTAACCTTATTTTACTGCCCCACGTGCCCGCCTAAACTAACCTCTTGCAAGGACTTCTTCAATCGACCCAGGTGCCACAACCTCTCTCTCACTGCATCAACGACTATCAACAACAGACTTTGCTCCAGAACTTCCATAAGACACCGAGCAGCAAACATGTCTCGCGAAGCCTACGTCGCGCCGACTCTTCAACCCCAGTCCTCCCTCGCCGCGATCAGCGATCCTACAACTCAATACCTCTGCGGCGAATGCAACAGCAAGGTGCAGCTGAAGAAAGGTGATCCGATACGATGCAAAGACTGCGGACATCGGGTGCTGTACAAAGAGAGGACGAAAAGGTACATTCACTGTAACGATACTGATGGACTTAGTTGTGTTGTTAACCCTTTGGGTGATAGAATGGTGCAATTCGAGGCGCGGTGACGAGAGGCCAGGGGCAACACAAGGTTGTGGTGTAGCGTGCGGAGCCACGAGTGCACAGGAGGCAGGATGATATTACGAATTCCATTCAACTGGCAAGTGCTTAGAAAGTGGCGTTTGGAATAATATGAAGCTCGGTGCTGTCTGACGAATCACGTGGTACTATCACTGACCAAGCTTCGGTGCGAGAACACTATTCCATCTCGCAGTGACGACCTCCTAAGATATCGTATTGGGAGACAATAGCCCTAGCAATGTGATCCTCTCAAGCTTTATGGATCTGAAGATCACCATTTGTATGCTATCCCCACACCCGGTTTCTGGTGGAGCCGAAGCATTTTTTGGTGGAGCCGAGCATATGTAGCCACCAACGAAGTGCAGTCTAAATACAGTACAGTGTCCTCAAACCTTGGGCCACAGACATCGTCTTCTTAATCGCCAGGTTCTAAACTCAAGGAGCGTTTGAGACACCTGTCCAGCTTCGTATGCTTCCTCTTTGGCCTTCAAGTACTCCTCTTCTGTTGGATGGAGCAGCTTTATTTGGAGGGAGTCGGCGGTGGCTCTCATTTGCTCGGTTGTCCAACGTCTACCCGCACAGTCCGGTATAAGGTGACCATTGTCGGTGAAAACAACAGTGGCATGTTGTATTGGCAAAACCAGAAGCCAAGAGAAAGGATGATCTGTTCGATTATCAAAAACCGGTGTATCAAAAAAATGTGGGGGAAAGCCTGTTAGAGTGACATCGTGGTCAAAACAAATGTGTAGGGTCCGTACCCCTGGCAAATTATCAATGACGGAGGACCGCAGCGCTCTTCTCCAACCCGCCGTCGTCTCCGGAGTTATTGTCGATCGAAAATGGAGCTTCACCAGCCTCGTTTTTTGTATGAAATTCGATGTCGCTATAAGAAAGTCTTCAAATGACCGGGCATCGTTGAACGAGAAAGTGTTCGTGCTCCATAAGACCAATGTCCCCTCCTCGTACACCTGACGGCACACGCTCAGTACCGAGGAGTGTAACCTTATACAGGGAATTTCCTGTCCCAGCACAGATCCTTTAAAAAGAGCACATCTTGAGTGACGTTTTGCACATGTATCCTTGGGATATTCGGCTCCAGCTAGACGCTTTACGGGATCTATGAGGATGCTGGGACATAGGTGCTGGCCCTCCGAAGTCTGTATAGGATGACCTGAACTGGGAAAAGATCCATGTTCGTGTGTGACGTCTTGGCAACTAGTCTTTGAGGCTTGGTACGCCTGATCCTCTGAAAACTGTGCAACGCAGATTGAATGGCGGATAGACCCCTTCTCCCCGGACTTGATATGGATCAACTGCCCACCTACCACGAGTGTGAAAATGATATTGCGCAATTCGGCAGGAAGCCTGAGTAGAGGAGAGGCTGTAGCATTACAATCGGTACTGTACTCCTTAGTAGCGTACTAGAACGGTTGGATTAGCTCACATTGCTTTAATCGGCACCAAGGGCGATACAGCGACAGCTCCCTTCATCCGTAGTATTTGAGAAGCTTCTAGGTAAGCCTTCGAGGATGTCTTTAGGTTAAAGGCATTTCATAAATTCTGGAGCCGTCTTGGATCTCTGAAAGCGCTGCTACTTCAGCTTTATATTGACCATTCCAAAACTCTATCAAATACTACTGAGATAAAGTAATGATTGAGCCAAGTATCGCTGGATACTTACCAACTCGGTAGGTTTCTCAGGCTGGAGTCTCTTTCGTGTAGAATGAAAACACTCACTTTGTGAAATGTATTGCTGGCAGAATTACAAGACGTGACACCTGTTACAGGTATGCTCTACATGGAAGATGTCTAATCGTAAATTAGGCTTCATTTGATCATGCCGGAACACTGTAAAGAATTCGAGGTAATACCTGCACTCTGAAACTAGCTTTGAACTTTAAAACCGTGACTGATGAAATAAACCACAACATAAACCATACATCCTCTATTGATGTTGCTCATCACATGCAAATTTATACCAATACAGAGTACATCAGCGTCAAACTACATTCTTCAGTAGTCATTCTCTCACAATGCCTCCCCGCCTCCGTCTGTGCCCGCAATGCCTCCATCGCCTCAACCGCCGGATCACCTCTCCACCCTCGCATAGATATCTCTCCACCGTCTCAGCAATTGCCTCCGCGCCACCCATTCACCAAATGACTACCTCCCCGCCCCCTATCACTAGATTTCCACAAACACAACCACCCTCCCACAAGCCTCCCGAGTACCGCAAATCGCAACTCCACCGGCAATACACATCACTGCTCCGATCTACACCGCTCATGCTCCTCTTCCAACACAACAACCTCAAAGCTACCGAATGGATGTCGATACGCCGCGAAGTGCACAGCGCTCTTGCGAAAGTGGACGAGAGTCTTGATACAAACCTAGCGCCCTCGATTAAAGTACAGGCGATCCAGGCAGGTATATTCGAATCTGCTCTGCTGGTTGCGGAATACTACAATCCAGAACAACATGCTACTCCATTCACACCTCACCCAACGGACCCATCAACCCAGTCTTCGGCTGCTATAGCAAACCATATACCGGATGCCAAAGACCCAACCCTTACTCACTTCCTCTCCCGCACAGCTCACGATGCTGTTTCGAAACACAAATACACTCATTCTCTCCGCCCCCTTCTGTCAGGCCCTCTCGCAATTGTGACATTTCCAACTGTGACGCCTCAGCATATGCGTGCTGCCCTTAGCATTCTCTCTCCCAAAGCCCCCACTTTCGCCGCCCCGACGAGGAGAGCAAACCCAGGCTATCATGACGCGAGCGTGCAAGCTGGTTTACAAAAGCTGCTATTACTGGGAGCGAGGGTAGAAGGCAAAGTGTTTGATCAGGAGGGAACTAGATGGGTTGGGGGCATAGAGGGAGGGATGGAAGGATTACGAGCACAGCTTATACATCTGTTGTCCTCTGTGGGTGCAGGTGTTACTGGAACATTGGAGGGCGTTGGTAAGAGTCTTTGGTTTACCATTGAAGGAAGGAGAGGAATGCTGGAGGATGAGGAGAAAGGAGACAAGACAGAATCGTGAACTCTGTAGTTCTTCAATTGTATATTCATGGTATGGAGTCGAAGATCTGGTGAACAAAAACTGCATGACATTATCGATGCGCCGAAGTGGGAACCCAGATGGATTAAATCTGCCATGGTACCTCATGGCTCTATAACGCCTACGCTGATGCCTTCCAATATGCGCTGATCTCCCGAAATACCGACAAAGTCGTGCCCATACTCATCACCGCCTTTCTCGATCTGCCCGCCACTTGTCTAAAGTCTCCTGCCATCCCAATCCAGAGTCTCCACACCTCTCTGATACGAGAGCCCAGGTTCTCGATCTTATGATACTCTCCACGCTCCTCTCGTTCCTGATTACATTGGCCAATACCTCAGTCCTAGCTTCTGAAGGCAAGAACCTCCCACTGTATGGATCCGACCGCTTGTCAATCACGCGATCTCTTTCCTTGGCGGTTTCAAGCTCTTTCAAGACAAGATCTGAATCGTTCGGATTCAGCGCTACACTCGCACAGTAATCGAGTACATCCGATCTCGTCTGCCACGATTGGAACAACACTTCATCTTTGAAGCTTCGGCAGGCTTCGGGGTCTGTAGGCCTTCTCTCGACAGGTCGTACTTGACGTTCTGAGGTAGAGGCTGGATCCCATGGTTTTCGAGAAGGTGTCATCAAGGCATTGAGGTTCTGGATTATCGAGTCATCGATCAGGCCGCGCGATACCCTGAGGAAGTCTGGCGGGAAGCACGTGGTCAGCTACGTTTGATCGGAGATAGACTCGAGGGGCTGCACCTCTCAGCGCGGTCTGATTGAAGCAGAATTGGGGCGTAAGGTTCGGCTTGCCAAGCGGCTCTGACATCCTCCTCTTGACGGTCGCACTCACGTCCACGACCTTCTCGCGCTGCTTCTCACTTTTCGCCGTGGTCCAAAAAAGGCCCGCCACCTTGACAACAAGAAAGAAAATAGCAAATGACTCAAACAACTAAGGTTGGAAATGCAGTTCAAATGCACTTGTAGCGTCTTCAGTGCGGAGATCACCACTATAAGGGAGCAAAATACTGTGACAATGAATGGTAATGTTCTCAGACGTACGACCTTCATCATGGCTTGATGATGCTGCCAAGACCGTCAGCGCTAATCCCAAGCGCTGCGCTTATCTCAGCTTCGCGACGCGACTAGATCGTAGATTGACGCGCTGTCAGATCGGATATGAGATATCATTCATTTGGTGTAAATAGTTTGAAACTTACCTGCGGAACAGCACGTGTCAGGGTTGAATGAACGGGACGAAATTCCCACAAGCTTTGAGAAAAAGACGCTTTATCCAAGGCGGCATCCTCAACGGCTTCTTTCACGGTGTCGTGGTATATCGCTTCTTCGTAGACAAAAGTGTAGAGTCATTTCCTCTGGGACCATTACTAAATCTTCGTGGACGAGGCATTCATCATGCCCGAGATAGGGGAGGGTATTGGTTCAATACCCATTCTGTCTCGGATATATGCTAATAAGAGACCATACAGTCGCTCGTGTGGTACATTACATTCGCAAGCATCTAGTCGGCAAGACACTGGCAAAAGTCACTGCGGAGAAAGACGAAAATGTATTTGGCAAAGTGGGCACCTCGGCGGAGGAAATCATGAAACATTTGACGGGCAAGAAAGTTGTCGATGCTAGACAGCAGGGTAAATACTTCTGGTATGTTGTTGTTTATGATAAGTCATTGATCTACATCCTTTCATAAGGTATGCAATAGAGTCCTCAGTTTAAAAATTTGCCGATTCTTCTTGCCCGGTTGTCTAGCAGAGTTCTCAGTAGCTTCCGCACCGTCATGCAATATCGAATAACATATCAAAGCGTGAGAATGATTGCCTTACGCTGAGGATCCTACAGGATGGTTATGTCGTCGCCACCACATCCCCTGATGCATTTTGGCATGGCTGGCTGGTTCAAATTCCGCAATGAAGAAACCTTCTACTACAAACCTAGTAAAGTCGAAGACCCCCTGTGGCCGCCCAAATATTGGAAATTCGCCGTCGAGACTGCAGAAGTACCAATATGCGAGGCTGCATTTGTTGACTTTCGGAGATTCGCCAGGATCAGACTGATCGACTGCGCAGCAGAAGATATCAGAAATGTATCTCCTTTGGTGGAAAATGGCCCAGATCCAGTCATCGACAAGGATGTCTTGACGGAAGAATGGTTGACCGACAAGTTGGGAAGTAAGAAGATCCCTATCAAAGCGTTGCTTTTAGATCAGGCCAATATCAGTGGTATTGGTAATTGGGTTGGGTAAGTCCAAAACTCTGCTTGTACCATCAGACCGTGCAACCCGTTTCCCTAACACCTTCAGCGACGAGATTCTCTATAACGCCAAGATACATCCCGAACAGTATTCCAACACCCTATCCGCCGCCCAAGTGAAACAGCTCCACAAATCAATCCAATACATCTGTAATTTTGCTGTCGACCATCTTTCAGATTCTAGCACCTTTCCAGAAGAGTGGCTCTTCAAACACCGATGGGGCAAGGGCAAGAAGGACAGCTTGACCACTTTACCAAACGGTGCCAAATTTGTCTATTTGAAAGTGGGAGGAAGGACGAGCTGTGTAGTGCCGAGTGTGCAGAAGAAGACTGGACCTGTCGCTAAAGATGTAGATGAGGGGGATGATGAGGATCAGGATTTTGACGAGGAAGAGGAGAAGCCGGAACCGAAAGCTGGAAAGAAGGCTTCGAAAACGAAGAAAGAGAATGTAGACGAGTCGGCGGCTGAGCCTGCAAAGAAATCCACGAGGGGCAAGAAAAGCGGTACTACGCAAGAAGGAGAGCCTGCAGAAAAATTAGCCGTTGCAAATAGAGAAGACAAACCGGTCACGAAAGCCAACCAGAGCAAAAAGCGTAAAGCTAAAAGCGAAATGAAGATTGAGAATAATAGTAAAACAGAAGATCGAAAAGCAAGCGAAGAAGGGAGCAAACCTGGGAGTAAGAAGCGAAAATCAAATGTAAGAGCGGAGGCCGATGATCAGGACATAACGCCCAAAAAGCAGAAGAAGGGAAAGGCCGACGCCAATGGGACTAAGGATGAGGCTCCCGAAGAGAGTGGTGGAAGGCGGAGATCGGGTAGGGTGAGTGGGAAGGGCGTATGATCCATTCGGAGTGAATAAATGGTACGTTGTATATATGTCATCCCTGGCGGAGGAACGTTGTACATCATTAGATCTTCTCTATGGTTGTAAAGAATCTTGGTATTGGGTCGAGTCATAGGCTTTCTTTTAGCCTCATGAGGATATAGAAGGAACACAAGACATCACATCACATCAAATCCACTTAGTCATGGGCAGCCGCTCCGGCACGGAGTAGAGATCCCCGCGAACACAGCCCTCTGGTATAAAGCTACAGCATGTCAAGCTGTACCCGGACTCCAGGAACCCGGGTAAAAGATCGGTATCGTCGGGACTGATGGTATCAATGACAAACAACTTCACCTATATCTTATCATCACGGTCAGGAAAGTGAAGCAGTCATGGCCATGGAAATCTCGAGGAAAATTCGGATGAAAGGAATCCCAGGAAGTTTGACACTCCCATCCATATCAGAAGGGCAACTCTTCTTTCGTTCACAGTCAGTCCTTACGCCCTCCAAACCTATTGCATCGATACCACCACCCGTGCACAACAGCCGATCGATGACGCTCCCAATTGAATATGCAAAACCCCACCGTATTGCTCATTATAGAAACAATCACATAATCGCAACAGCAATATCCTGCCTAATCCGCACAGAGGCGCAATGATCTGCGGCGACGAACTTGGTAACATTCAGACATTAATAGGAACAAGTACTTCTGATAGAGGTAAATAAAGCACAGGAGACAGAGCGGTCCGACCGATTGCTTCCAAAGCTCACAGAAAGGGTCACTGAACCCAGGTGCGTCTTTGGAGAGGTGGACAGAGGCCTCGAGCTCTGGGGTGGCTGAAAATATTGGTGTGATGAGTAGTGTGATACACATTGGAGGTGAGACGATTCCGTAGAGTATGCAGCTATCGCAACGACGGTTTGTTGTAACCCAACAGCAGCTCAATGCGAAGACATCATGAAAGGAGCCCAGTCCGATGGATATCCTTCGATGTTGCATTTCTGTGATGTAATTTCATATCGTAGTCTTAGATAGTAACGTTATTTACCAAACCCATGCATAGTCGTTGTACGCATCGCTGAACTACAATTCGGACCTTCTGAAGAACCCCATCATGCCGATGATTCAATGTATGCCCAAGATTGGCGCCTAAAATGCAAAGAAACGCCTGCCGCCCAAGTCCCAGTCCCAGACGCTTCATGCAGTCTTTGCCAGACCCCTACCAACTCCATTCATTTACCGCTGACGTTCAAGGACGGATTTCTGGGGGCACAGGATCATCAGTCGAGTTGGTGAGCGAAAGATATGCAGTCCAAGCAATGCCAATCGTCGAAACAAAAGGCTAGGTAGAAAGTCAGCCAAGGGTCAAGCGAAACCGAGGGGAGAAGCTCACGATTTGGAACTGTAAAGGAACCACCCTGAAGTTGAGAATTTGCACCGCAGGCCAAATGATGAAGTTCGCCTTCAGTGCAGGCAGGTATACGTCCTGGAACTTCCGTGCCACAGCTCGTCGTCCACCACCTTCCGTGACAGTCATGAAGGTGAAGAAGCAAGCCAGACCAATAGGCGCAAAGATCAATTGGTCAAAGCACACCCTCTGCATCGCAGGCACTGTCGCACTCTCTTTTGTGGTGGGAAACACTCTCCGAAGGAACGCGAACCATTGGTACTGCACTGGCGACATTATAAACCCATAGGACATAAATCTTGTCAACCGTTCAAAGTCGAAAGGTGGTGGGCCTGATGTGCGGTGTGGTATGAGGAACTCAGTGGCATATGGGCTCTTCTCGTCATAGTCAGGCATCTCGATGCCGTCTGATATGTCTCTACCCATTGTCAGGTTTCGTTTTGACTTTGCTCGGATTGCTGTGAGAGATTGGGCCACCGTGTCTGCTATTCCTCCTAAGACCTGTTGCGCATAGAGTTTTAGCACTTGTCCATTTCTTCGATTTCCCAAAAATTCCGTGCGATCTGACATACAGCATTTGTGACCATGATTGTAAGGACTGTGTAATCCAGTCAGTTTCTGTTGCCCATTCAATAAGCCGGCGACTTGCACATACTTGGCTTGTCGGCATAGTATGTATTGAATTTGGCTATTAGCCGCGAGACGATAACCATCTCGATAAGGAATGCGATTGCGTGTAGGAGAGGCTAAGAATATTAGAGTGAAGTTAGTGAAGTTGTACTAAGGTTGGCAGATAAGATGTTGTAGAAAAGATCGCTTAGTGCTATGTCGTGAAGTCATGACATCGAACAGAGAGGAAGGCACACACCACTCGACCATAGAGGTATCTGCTGTTGAGGGTGTCAAGGACTCTCCGCCTCGTTGAGTCAATCATCTTTGTTACTGGAACAACAGGAGTGCTCTAAGCTCAGAGTGGGAGGCGAGAGATGGGCGCCTTCGGAGGGTGGTGGGATTGTAGGAGATGCCGCTCAGCTGTTTCGGATGTTCGCACCTGCTGTACAGCAAGAGCTCATGTAAGTGGATGGAGAGAAGTGATATCTGGACAATAGCAGGCAGTCGCAAGTGGCTATTATCGCTTTGTGGCGCAATGAAGATCCAAGGCCGTTGTTGGTTTCATGAGGCGCGCTTGACGTCGTTTGTCCCCCTCAACCCGGCAATCACAAAACGTCTATCCAATCGTTTCAAATTCTATAGTCCTAGGACCGTGTGCTCTTGTATGTCGACTTTGAACTAAGTGCTATCATTCAGCCATGACTGTCGACACCGATGAATTTATAGATAACTCATCGCTTGAAGTGCTTATACCCGAAGCTACTGATGTAGCAATTGAAGAGCTATGTTCGTACAAGACTACGAACGTTGACAATGCCACCCCTCCTGCCGGGCGTAGGAGTCTTCTGTATTTCGGTATGCATGTTGAACAGCCACGTGTTTCACGGTCTCACTCATTCTTAGGTCCGTGCTAGATGAAACCATAACAGCTTACATCCTCTTTCGGACCCCGAATCATAAAGAAGCTCGTCTCAAAGCCCACCTTTCTCGGCTCGTGGTCAATCTTGAAGTACAAGCATATGGCTTCCCAACCCGACCTTCGAGTGACCAGAATACGTCGAACGAGAGCCTCCCCTCTCGTAATGAAGACACATTATGGTCTGGCCGTATCGACACCTCACAACATCCTATGATGATACCTCAAGGAAAAGAGGAACGCAGTTCGGCGGAGTACGTGCTAGCTCTCTGGAAAATATTGCTCCCTTTGAGTGGGTCATCATACAACTATTACACCTCAAAGACCGCTCATTGATAGTGGGTAGGCCGACCAAGGATGCGCTTGCAATCACCCACTATTGTCTTCAAGCCTACAGCGACTCTTCGTCCAAGCGAAGAGGAGAACAGCAACAAATTTAAGGATCCATACTTGCCAAGCGGCGTTCCAGCATCCACCAATTTGTTGGAGTCCCTGAAAAGTGACCTAGGGATCCAGAGAGCGAACCCCAGACTTTCTGCCGCCAGGCTATCCCGAATCAATCCAGTTGCCAGTGATGCAGATGCTACTGATCGTACCATCAAGACTAGTTCTACGAAAGCATATCGTGCACTTCCAGCACTTTCGAGCCGAGTTCGATATTCACGAGCGAATGGTCGAGCGGGAAAGCCTTCTATCATTGCCTCGCTTGATATTGAGACGGCTCCGTTCTCGAACGAGATAGTAAAACTCACGGCTGTTGACATGGAATTATCAGATGGGTCTACGGAAGATCTTGGGAAATCCTACTTACCGTTCCTGCCTCTCGAGTGCCAACCGAAAGACAATCCAATCTTTTTGTTCCGACTCATGCCTAATGAAACTGTGTCCGACAGCTCTCATCAAAGTTCGGCTCGAACTGTGCTCGTCACAGTACATGCTCTCGTTCTTGTCTCGTCAGTATGTCAGCCTAAGATTGAGATGCGGTGGAAGACTGGGGTTGACTTTTCGACCGCATTGAACCCAACCTACGGTGCCCCCGGTCAATCGATGCAGAGACAACGAAGACCTAATAACCTTTCAAGGACGCTTTCAAGTACCACTCTCAATAGTATGCATGCTCCAACTCGGGAACCAGACTTGACATCAGGAGCTACTCAGAAAGGGCAACGAGCTGTGTCGGTCAGCGACTTTGGCGTCTCTGTAACCTTCACCGCACCAAGAAAAATCCAACTTGGGCATCCCTTTGCTTGGAACGTCCTGGTCCTCAACCGCTCAAGTAAGCCACGACAGCTTGCTCTCACAGTTCTGCCGAACCAGAATCAGGGTTCTACTACAGGCCACACGTCCAAAACTCCCACAGCATCAGCTGGCGACCACTTAGATGTAGGAACTATTGGTGCAGTGATCGATGAGCGCTCCCTTTACAGAATGCATGGTAATGGGGTTCCCGATCGGGGGAAGTTGATAAGTCTGATCACCGATGTCAGGATTGGGTTAGTTTCCATTTACGCTAACACTCTCGTAATGCTGACCTTTCTCTTAAGTACTTTAGCTCCGGAATCTTGTATTGACGTTGAGTTGACATTGCTTCCTCTGGCCCTAGGATACTTGCAACTAGAAGCGGTACGGCTGACCGACCTGATGTCGAATGAATCGGTAGATATTCGAGATTTGCCAGATATTGTAGTTGAAGAGGCGGCTGTCGAAGACTGAGCTGGGCAGCGGTAATGCTTCTGCAATTGTACATAACAGCCCATCAAACACCAGTACATATCATCACTCATTGAAGTATCGATGAGTTAAGATTCATCCTGGCAGCGACTCCAAGTAGGAAAGCGAGGAGCTTGGAGTATTTTATACATCGCATCCAACGATGGTCGCATGGACGTCGATCTATAGGACTGGAGAAATGTATATGTGTCACGTCTGCTTATGGCCCTTGCACCTTATAACAGTTACTATATCTACGCTCACCTCAAGCATTGATATGTCTCCTCTGAGGGCCAGGAAGAGCTATGCTGGCTTATACCTTTGTTACGCTCGTTGTTTTTGAGATTATAGCGCAACCAGTGGCCGTGTTTCCTCACAATTGGCCGTGCAATGGCTGCGTATAGAAGATCAGAGGAGAAGAGTATATTGATACACCATGATGCTTGCAGACGAGAAACACGTAGTGAAGCAATTTGTGAACGTAGCCACGTGACTGAGGCGGCATCTTCCGTTGAACCTTGCCTGGGCCGACAGAAATAAATTAGCAGCTCCACCTATCCCAAACCGATATCACTGTCTGCTTCATATGCAATCTGTCGAGGGTTTATTACGAGATACCATTCGAGCCTTGCGCCTCAGCTGCGCCAAACATGAACGGCATCAATGGTGTTGCGGCACCCCCTGCGCTCTGGTCTGAAGCCCGTAATGCTGAGGGTCGTGTCTATTACTACAATACAGTGACCAAGGCGACGCAATGGACCAAACCTACGGAATTAATGACACCAGCAGAGGTTAGAATCGTAATCTGTCAATCCGTTCCATTCTTTGAGCTGAACGTACATAGCGGGCCTTAGCAAACCAGCCATGGAAGGAATACACCGCCGACGGGGGAAGGTAAGCTATCATTACTATAAAGGAGTTCGCAGAATTGCTGATATAGGGCCCGTGGTATAGAAAGTATTGGTACAACACCGAGTCGAAGCAGAGCTCATGGGAGATACCAGAGGTGTACAAGAATGCGCTAGCACAGAGCGCTCCCACGCCCAAGCCTTCGATGCCGTAAGGTTTCTTTTAATGCCTTTATTAACGACGCTGACATATAGCCAGAGCCCCACAGTTTGTAGCCGGTGGGACGGCTTCGTTCTCATCCTATCCTCAGCAGCGCGACAGAGACGATTACGGTGAGCGGGCTGGGCCGGATCGACAAATTGGCTATGGAGATACGAATGGTATGAAAGGGCCTGTCACAAACGCTCAAGATAGCGCGCCTGAGTATCAGACGTTTGAGGAAGCTGAATCGGCTTTCATCAAGCTCCTGCGAAAATCTAGTGTACAGCCCGATTGGACTTGGGAACAAGCAATGCGAGCGACCATCAAAGACCCTCAATATCGAGCTCTAAAAGATCCAAAGGATCGAAAGGCAGCATTCGAGAAATATGCGGTGGAAGTCCGGATACAGGAGAAGGATCGCGCAAAGGAGAGGCTTGCAAAGCTGCGTGCAGACTTCGGCACCATGCTCAAGAGTCATCCGGAGATCAAGCATTACACTCGATGGAAGACGGCGCGTCCAATCATTGAGGGTGAGACAATCTTCAGGTCCACAAACGATGATACTGAGCGACGGCAGCTTTTTGAGGAATATATAATCGAGCTCAAGAAAACAAACATCGAGCGCGAGGCCGTGACGCGGAAGTCGGCCATGGATGAGCTTGTGGGATTGTTGAAGTCACTTGATCTGGAACCGTACACAAGATGGTCTGAAGCGCAGGAGGTCATTGAATCTAATGAGACATTTAAAGCTGACGATAAGTTCAAGACCCTCAGCAAGTCGGACATTCTGACTGCTTTCGAAAATCATATCAAGTCCCTTGAGCGTACATTCAACGACGAGCGTCAGCGCGAGAAGAACTCGAAACAAAGAAGGGAGCGCCAGAATCGGGATAGGTACCTAGACCTCCTGAAAGAGCTAAAGGCAGCCGGCAAGATCAAAGCAGGAACAAAATGGATGGATGTTCTTCCAGAAGTCAACGAGGATCCGAGGTATGTAGCTATGCTTGGTCAGCCTGGTTCGACCCCATTAGATCTCTTTTGGGATATAGCCGAAGAGGAAGAGAGAACTGTCCGCCTGATCCGAAACGATGTCTACGACGTTTTGGAAGACAAGCGTTACGAAATCAATCCGAAAACCACACTTCCTGAATTCCTCGAAGTCATGGAGACAGATCGTCGAACAGCCCCTGTCTCTCCAGACACCCTCGAATTGATCTTCCACCGCCTGCTCGAAAAGGTCATGCGCCGAAGTGAGGATGATAAGCATGCTACTGAGCGCCAACGGCGCCGTCTAATAGACGGTTTAAGATCTAAGATCAAGCATTTTGACAAACCGCCTGTCACCGCAAGTACAACCTGGGAGTCCATCCGCCCATACATATCCCACTTCGAAGAATTCAAAGCCCTTGATAATGATGAACTTCGCCGCCAAGCCTTCGATAAGGTTCTCCGCCGTCTCAAGGAAAAGGAAGACGACGTGGAAACCGACCGCCGAAGCAGCAAGCGAGACCGCTCACGAACTCGGGACCATCGCGACCGTGATCCGCGTAATGGTCACAATCCTGCGCACCGCCCTTCCAACCCTATGGACCGTCAAGACCGTCGCCGTGGCAGCCATACCCCTGAGGTCGATGCTTACGAGGCGGAACGCCGCAAGGCAATGGCAGATCGAGAGCGGAACTACCACAAGTCAGGATCCACAGGCCTTTCACCTCCTCCTCGGTCTCGCGAGCGTGAACGCATTTCTAGCCGGCCTCCTCGAGTGAGTCATTATGATAGGGAGAGACGCGATAGGGAAGAGGAACGAGAGCGACTGTATCGCACGAGAGGCGATCCTAGAGGATCTAGAGATGAGCTTGACTACGGTGGTGGTGTGAGCTCTGGCAGTAATCGGAGGAGACGCGAAAGCGACGCGGAGAGTACGGGTAGTGCGCTGAAGAGAGCTAGAAGAGATGATGGAAGGAGGAGTAGAAGGGAAAAGACGCCGGAACCGGTTATCCCGGTCAAAGAGGAGCCTGCGGTGCACTCTGGTAGCGAAGAAGGCGAGATGGTGGAGGAGGAGTAATTTCATGTTCTAGAGACAAGTTTGGGGAGACTGCATTTATGGAGGGTGATCTTGCCAATCAATCCAACCCTTGGAGTTCGAATTTGAAGTCAGTAGTGACAGGCCTGCAACATTGCTATCGCATGTAATTTCGTCGATGCATCACCTCAAGCGTCGAATACGTGCAGCATAATTTCTACACTCCATAGCCAACAGAACCACTACAATGACCATTCGTCGTGAGGTATACCCAAGCAGTCATGATACATTCGTCATCGTAAGAACAACTTCGAAAGGGGCCTCATTTAGGAACTTCTCAAATGTCCGACATCGAATTCAGTTCTGGCGTATTGCTGGAGCGCAGACGCCATAGCTACCATTTATCGAAGCAGAGTACGATGAATGCATCAATGTCGCGGAAGTTGTCAGCATTCTCCAATTCGGTCACTTGCATGCTCTCTTAGTGTCATGATTGGCAGCCTTTCTTTGCCACGTCTGTTGGCGTCAATATTCTTTCATGTATCTAGCCATTCAGACGTCTATGTGATAGATGTCCTCTAGTAGCTACATAGACCGTTCATGCCTTTTTATCATTCCTGTTGTGCACCTTGCTGCCACTCGCAAGGTCGTTTCCAGCCTTTGAGGCGCATTGGAACTCTTCATTGATCCAACTTCTCAAGAGACAATAAGCATTGCAGTCTTGGACGCGGGGGATTAACGGGGAACTTGCGCTTGGTCACGTGCTTTAGTGCCCTAGCGCGACCTACCTTAGAATCCTACCATTCAACCGGTCGTGTCTGATCCGCATCTTTGCGCCCACAAGATATGTAGTCAATCGTACCAGATCGTTTCTCCCTCTCATCGTGCAGAAGAAAACTACATCATGTCTACTCTCGCCAATGGCAAGCGCAAATATGAATCCATCGACCTAACAGGTGACGACGACGCGCCTTCGGCATCACAAGCAAGGAGACCACCGCCAGGAGAGAGCGTCACCCAGTCTCAGCGCGATAGTTGGGTGGATCAAGTCGACGAGGATGCTGCAGACGACATTATCATCCTTTCGCAAGATGGCGATGACACGGCGACGGCAACCTACCAGCTATATGGTGGGTTTGCGTTCCACGAACTAATTAGTCACTATGCTAAGACCCTGATCATTTAGGCGTTCTTGACACGAAGATTGTGGGCGTTCAATACTACACCGGATATGCGACGATTGGAGAGTACGTGCTCGTACGAAGAGAGCCAGGCAACCGGTACGACTCCAATGCGCTGCGCGTCGAAAACGTACAGCGGGATCAGATTGGACATATACCAAGAACCATAGCTGCCAAGCTGGCTAAATACATCGTATGATCTCACTCGACTGCAAAAAGCACCGGCGCTAATTCATAGCTTGCCAGGACTCTGGGGCTCTACTAGTCGAGGGGTCTCTTGCAGGTCGCGTAGGAGGCTACGATTGTCCCATCACACTCAAGCTATTTGGTACCAACGAACCTGTCGAACGTGCGAATCTTAGGAGCCAGATGAAAGCGGACAAACTCCCGTCTGAAGTCATCGACCAGAAGGAGAGGGAGGCGAAGAAGCACAAAGCAGAGGAATTGAAGAAGATTGCTGCAGCAAAGAGGACGAAGGGTGGAATTGGAAAGACGGGAGGTGGCCAGCAATGGAGCCAATCAAGCCAGACGAACTATGCCGGGACTATGTCGTCGCAAGAAAATGGCACTTCAGGACCAAGCCTGGAAAACCTGATGGAGACTAGTCAACGCTTCAATCCCAGGGAGTTGGGTGAGGTTACCGAGAAGTTTGGCTCTAGTGAAGACGTCCTGGCTCAGATGCCGATGGCCGAGTGCCCGAAGAAGTTACAAACGCAGCTTCTTCCATACCAGCGTCAGGCACTGGCGTGGCTGTTGGAGAAGGAGAACCCACAGCTCCCGCCTGAAGGCTCGACTGATGCTGTACAACTATGGAAGCGCTCGACTAGAGGCAGAGAAGTCTTCACAAACATTGCTACGAATTTTGCACTACAGAATCAAAAGCCAAAGCTTGCAAGTGGTGGCATCTTGAGCGATGACATGGGCATGGGAAAAACCCTGGAGATGATCGCATTGATGGTTGCAGATGAAGCGATGGCGTCAACGTCGAAGAGCACACTGATCATTGCGCCTGTCGGAGTCATGAGCAACTGGAGCGGACAGATTGAACATCACGTTAAAGCCGAGCACGCCTTGCGTGTCTTGGTCTACCATGGCAGTGGCAAGAAAGTCATGAAACCGGAGGACTTTGCGAATTACGATGTCGTTATCACATCCTATGGGACGCTGGCGACAGAATACATGTCTAAAGGCAAGAAGGATCCTCCCCCGATTCCGCGTCCACAGGGCTTGTTTTCCACGAATTGGCGTCGTGTCATCCTTGACGAAGGCCACATTATCAGAAACCCAAATACCAAGTCGACGCTCGCGGCTACGAATCTCATGGCTCATTCACGATGGGTCCTAACAGGGACTCCGATCATCAACAACCTCAAGGACCTGTTCTCTCTTGTCCGCTTTATTGGCTTGACTGGGGGCTTGGAGCGGCTGGAAATATTCAACAGCATCCTGATTCGTCCTCTGAACCAGGGCGACCCGAATGCGAGCCTGCTTTTGCAAGCTCTGATGGCAACTATCTGCCTCCGCCGCAAAAAAGAGATGAAGTTTGTGGATCTGAAGTTACCAGAGTTGACACAATACACGCACACTATAGACTTTCTTCCACACGAGCGCGAAAAGTACGAAGCTTTGCAAGCCGAAGCAAAAGGACTCCTTACCAATGTCAAGCGCAGCCAGAACAATGGCGGCAAAGTGCAAGACAACTACCGTCATCTTTTGGAAATGTTACTGCGATTGAGGCAAGTCTGTAATCACTGGAAGCTCTGCGGTGAGCGTGTCACCTCTATCCTTTCGGAACTCGAATCACAGAAAGTGGTGGACCTGACTCCAGAGAACCGGAGGGCCCTTCAAGATATGCTGCAGCTCAGTATCGAGAGCCATGAGGACTGCCCGATCTGTCTCGACAACCTTCACAACCCAGTCATCACAGCGTGTGCACATGCATTTGGCTACGAGTGCATCGAGCGAGTCATCGAGACTCAGCACAAATGTCCCATGTGCCGCGCCGAGCTCCTCGACCTCGACTCGCTCGTCCGGCCAGCCGTCGAAATGGGAGAGAGTGCCGAGCAAGAGGACATCGACGTCGACACCACCAGTAGCAAAGTCGAAGCGCTCATGGAGATCCTCAAAGCGTCCGGCAAGAAAGCCGGAACCAAGACCGTCATCTTCAGCCAATGGACATCCTTCCTCAACATCATCCAAGCACAACTAGTGAAGCACGGCTACAAATTCGCCCGCATCGACGGCACCATGCGCGCCACCCAACGCGACGCCTCCCTCGTCGCCCTCGAAACCGACCCGGAATGCACGATCATGCTCGCCAGCCTGGCCGTCTGCTCCGTCGGGCTGAACCTCGTCGCGGCCAACCAGGTCATCCTGGCGGATTCGTGGTGGGCGCCTGCCATTGAAGATCAGGCCGTCGATCGTGTGCATCGCTTGGGTCAGACGAAGCCGACGACGGTGTGGCGGTTGGTGATGAATGATAGTATTGAGGATACGGTGCTGAAGATTCAGGCCGAGAAGAGGAAGCTGATGATGACGGCGTTTCAGGAGAAGACGGGGAAGAGGGCGAAGGAGGGGAGTACGGCTAGGATGGGCGATATTGAGAGGTTGCTCAGATAATTTCGGGGTTGCTTATGGTGGTGGCTGGACGAACACTGCTATTTGAGGAGGGACGCTGTGGCACTGTGCAAGAGCTGACTGGATATTTTCGGCTGATCATACTGTCCTCTGGACGATCAATTTTTTCGCTTCTATTCCATGTATTCTTCTAGATTTGGCTATTGGCCGCTGTCTCGCAAGAGCATTCACTTTCAGATTACAGCCCAATGGCTTCTTGAAAGTAATTCGAAACATATTGGCTTCCCATTACGGGTTTTCGAGTCTGGCAATAAGTTCTTGAGTGGTTGTATACTGACTTGTATTAAAGTACCTGGCTTCAGCATTCATGATATTCCTGGATCGCCTGATCACGAGACTGCTAGCATTGTCCTGGAGGCTTCTATAATCAGTTTTACACACTTTACCACATTTACAAGGTTTCTTCTATATTTCCTACAGTACCGGTGTCCCTATGCCAAGCAGAGATCAGCGACTATCATACATTGATGACCTTGAACGAAAGAAAGCTCCGACGTGGGATTTCTCAGGATATTGACTGATTTTGTCTTCATACGGATTTCCACCGAAGTGCGACCTCAGGAATTAAAACATATATTGGGCATCATAGAAATGGGTGTAGTAGGGAGGGTAGTATTGGCACTTACCAATCTGTAGTTGCGGCGCTGACGTCAGGATTGGTCGGTGTGGATCGGGTTACGTGGCTTCAGCCTTTGATGAATTGAGGAGGCGGGCTTTGGAGACGGACTACAGTCCAATTTCTGCGGTTAGTGCTCTGAGGTCTGATAATTGAATGTGACAGTCTTTGGGCAGCGATCAAGACGCAGGCATGCGGGCGGCATCCAGAGATCACAGACGCATCACAGGGTATCGGTTCATGATACCGACAGGTCCTTGGTGAAGGGGTACTCGGCCAACAGTAGACCCAACAGTGGACGCAGCGCTTCTCTATGGGATTTAGAACCTGAGTGCTAGGGATTGACTGGCGGATCACCTCCGTAACGGCGGTGAGACACAGAGGGGCTCCTAGAGTCTGACAGCTGATAAAGACCTTGCCATGTTACTCTGCGAAGCAAATGAGGATGAAAGGCAGTACTTCCTGTACAGTACTTCCTGTGCAGTACTTCCTGTGCAGTACTCAGGTTCGGCGGGTACTTATGGGTAGCCATGGCTAAAGATCAATCGCCACGATCGCTTTAGCTAGGTATAGGGGCAAGAAGAGCTTGCATGAAGAGAACGAATATGTGCAAAACTGATCACTGCTAGAAGGCGTCGTAAAGGGTCGATGCCTCCATGATATTGGTTGGAATGCCTGGAATTGCTACCTAGCTTGCTCGAATAGGTATTCGGCATCGACATTCGTCTTTCGTCACCTAGACATCTTTCGATAGCGAACTTGATTTTAGGATATACTCTAAGTCTGGAGCAACATGACAACGAAAGAAATGGCAGTTCAGCGTGAAAATGTCTTACGCTATCTCCGTGGCTTGGGATTAGTGGCGCCAAGCAACGTATTATGCGCTTTCGATTGAGACGTGAGTTCACAAACAATGCAATCTCTAATCTGAGGTTTGCCTATCCTTGTCAAGGAGCATGTCATTGGGGGCTGGGTACGTAGTTCTGGATTAAGTAGAAGAGGCGATACATGGGACCTATTTACAGAGAAGCGCCTTCTCCTGCGCCTGTCCTCCTACCTTCTAAATACCTTCTTCCACTTTCATAGACACCTAGATACAAGCCACTGCCTAAAGCCGTCCACGCACCCCTGAGCGCGCCTCCCCTAAAGAGTCCCTTTACCCCTTCAGTCCTCAGTATCTCCTTTCCGACAGCCCAGCCACCAGCCCGCCCACTTCTTGCCGCTTGCTGCGCCTTCTCGATTTCCGCTTTTGGATCTTTGCCTTGGGCCACCACCTCCTTGATAATCTTCTTCTGCTCCTCGCCCCTCGGCTGATCGCTATCGGCTGCACTAAGCATAATCCGAGTCTTGACTACATCAATTGGTGTAGTGACGACAGCTGCAATGGAGCCAGCGGAGCCTGCTGACACGGCGGTGACTATTGCCGTTTCCCATAACGAGCTTGTTGATGTTCCTTTTTGCTTTCTATAGGTATGGATCGATGTACGGAGATGTTCGAATAATGGGAATTGCATGGCGGTAAACGGAAGGTTGCGGCCTGCGAGAGCTGTATACCCTCTCCATAACTGAGTTGGGCTGTTGAATTTTCGAAGGGCTTGGATGGTGGCGTTACCGTCAAAGGCTTTACTTGAGGTAGGCGAGTGATGTTTTCGGGATACCATCTGAGCATTCTGCTTGAGAACTTCGGCCGGGGTGAGAATTAGACATGATACTAGCTCGCCAGTCGAAGACGCAACGGAGTGGGTGATTGGAGTTGGTAGCGATGTTTGACCGAGGACTGTTTTCGTAGCTTCATATGTTGTGAAGAAGGCTCCTGCTTGGAAGAGTGAGTGATTGTTACCAGACCAAAATGAGCGCACGAACAGGATGGTATCGTAGCTAAGATCACGCTGCCGATGCCTTGGTATAAGCCGCGAAAGAGCGAGCGGTCGATGGCCTTGGTCGAGACATTGGTATACAGCTGTTTATATTCTGGAGATTGTACCCTGGTTTTGATCGTGTCCAAAGGATACACAAGCAGATCGACAGTGAATGCTGCAAAGGCACCCGCCTGTAACAATCTCAGACAGTACATTTGGAAGATGCCTAGTGGACTCCATTACCACTAAGATGTCGGTATTGCTATTCTTATCTGACATGGCCCGGGAGCACAAGTCATGCAGTTCAAGAGACTACATTTTGCTGTAGGACGACTCTCGATCGTCATGCTTGCCGAATCGAAGCTTTCATTGGCGGCTCCTTCCGGCGTTAGAATACTATTCTAGCGCTATCTAACCTTGCTAGGCTCGGCCGTGATTGCGCACGAGGGAACAAGGTCGCTTTCAAGCCTTCTTCTTCGCAATAACCAACTTCCAAGTCTCACCGTCCCTCACGGCCACTGGAACGATTAAACGACAACGGTTGACGAGTTGTCAGTCAATCAGGAGCATCTGAGGCGACAAGCGTTCAGGCGCAGTGTACAACAATACCCTTACATGACGTACGCTCCCAACCATCTTCTCCGGCCATAAACAGGCTAGAGGACCTCATTGCGCCCGGATTCTGTGCGCATCATCTGCATGTGTACGTGCAGAGAATAGTATCCTCAAATTTGGTCGGAGGAAACACGCTTGCTTGCAACATCACATCATATTCTTGTTCCCGAAACGTTCCACCTCGTTCGTACATCCTCAAGACGTTTCATATCACACCATTTACGCTTTGAATATTCTTCCGAAATCGACTCACCGATATTCGAGTAACCTAGCTCATACATCGATCAATACTCGTGATCGCGGAGACAACGAGTGAGCATCATAGTCTTTACACCCCGCTAGGTCCGCTGTTAGGCCTCAAAAATCTTTGAGCACTACGATCGATATGTCTGGATACTACGATGACGACGACCGAGACGATAAAAGGGATCGACGACGCGATAGGGATAGAAAGGACAGAGATAGAGACCGTCCTAAAAGCTCGCGTCGGGAGAGGCCACCAGTTTATGAAGAGGAAGAGATCATTGAAGCCAGAAGGGGCCCAGCAAGAGATCCTCGAGATCGAGGAGACCCTCGTGGTGGTGCTTTGATTCGTCGTCCCAAGGACGATGATAGTGATTCTGCTGAAGATATTCAACGCGAGTTCCCTCCAGGTGGGAGTTATGGTCGACGCGGTAACGATCGCGGTCCTCCTAGACGTGCCAAGTCACATGGTGGTGGCCGATACGATGATTATGATGACAGACCGCGAAAGGGGGATAGAAGACGTAAGACATCCATTCCTGGCAATCAATCTCACTGTGCTAACGTACAATAGGGGACCGTCGTAGAGACCTTTCCTCCTCCAGTCTTTCCAGCTCTCCAAGCCCTCGTCGGAAACCAGAACGCCGAAAGTCCTTAGGAGAACAAGCATTGGCCGCCCTCGGTATAGGCGCTGGAGCAGGTGCAGTGGCCGGAAAACATGATCGTGACCGGGATCGTGACCGAGACCGAGACAGGCGAGGAGGAGGGCGACGTCGTCGAGATAGCTCTTACAGCTCGGACTCTCGATCACGATCCCGTGCCCGTGGTCCAGGTGGATTAGATCAGGCGCAGCTGATGCAGGCTGCCAAGGCTGCACTCACTGCTGGTGCTGCAGAGGCTTTCCGGAGCCGCAAAGAACCTGGTGGGTGGGCAGGACCCAAGGGAAGGCGAGTCTTGACTGCTGCTATCGGTGCAGGAGGTATAGATGGGCTCCTCCAAAGTGGCAACAAAGATGGGAAGGCAGGAGGTACAATGCAAACCATCGAGTCTGTCATAGGAGGTCTCGCTGGCAACAGGCTGATCAACGGTAAACGTGGGGATGAGTCGCGCTCTCGTTCGAGATCCCGAGGTGGGCGGGACCGTCGTGATAGAGACGGCGGTGGCGGAGGAGGAAGCGGAGGTGGACTGGCCGGACTAGCTGCTGGCGGATTAGCTGCAGCAGCTGGTAAAGCTTTGATGGATCGTGGCAAGTCGAAAGATAGGGGTCGGGATCGACGATACAGCAGCGATGAAGACGACCGTAGTGGTGGCCGAGGGAAGCGGAGCAAAAGCGTGACCGATTACGCAAGACAAGGTATGGCTGCGCTTGGCATGGGGGGCGATAAGGGAGGTGGTGGGAAGGATGACCGTGGCTCTCGCCGTGGGAACGGTGATGACTACGTACCTCGGCCGCGTGGGGGTGGAGGCGAAGGAGGCGACGGAATCAAATCAGAATCTGAATATGGCAGCCAGAGCAGCTCCGAAGACGACGTTTCTTCTTCAGAAGAAGACCGTGAGCGCAAGAAGATGGGCCACAAGCAACTCATCACAGCGGGCCTAGCTTCAGTTGCTACGATCCACGCTGGCCAAAGCGTCTACAAGAGTATTGAAGCACGCCAGCAACGTGCTAAAGAAGTTAAGAAGGGAGAAATGTCACCCGAAGAAGCCAGGAAGAGGAAGAACAAAGCAAAACTTCAAGATGCAGCATCCATCGGTATTGCCGCTCTTGGTATCAAGGGAGCGTACAGCGAGTGGAAAGAAATGAAGGAGCAAAGAGATGAGGCGAAGGAGTTCGATCTTCGGAGGGCGGAGCGACATGCAAGGAGAGAACAGAGAGCAATCGATGCAAAGAAGTATGGGCATTTGACTGGGTATGGACACGATCAATATCATGCCTCAGCGCCTAATCTGAGCACGGCTGGAGGGCTCCCATACCCCCAAGGTGCAGTCCCAGATGGAGGGACTTACTCGGCCACTCAGAGCGTGTATTACGAAGGTGGAGGATATTATGGAAACCCTGCTGGACCGCATTACACAGATGGAAATCCATACCATACAGGTGGCGTACCTCCCCCACCCATGGGTCCGCAGCCATGGGGATCTTGAGTACACGATGCAACGGTCGCGAGAATATTGATGACCTTACGAGCTGCGTCTAAACGAAGGTACATGAGACGCACTAATTCGTCTGGGAATGGCAAACAGGACACGGTCTTTCCTACATGGTGGGTTAGGCATGTCGTCAAATGCTTATCTGCATCGATTAGACGTGCGAGATCATTTTGATTCCACTGAGAATTCGGTATTGTTATTTTAACGAACAGCTACGATTTCACAAATTCAACGGAGGTTTATTAGCACAATACAATCCCCTTGCTTCCATGCAACGTACTGATCTATTGTCAAAGTCCTCCCAGAATATTGACAAACTCATGAAGGGACAGAAGCGCGCTACGATTAGATTAGATATGATATGATATGTACGAACGCTCGGACCAATTGCTGTACCTGACCTTCACTTTGCATAGTGAAGTCCTCAGCTTGTCTCGCCATATCATCTGTCGTAGACAGCCCTCATAATAGAGGAGTGTCACCTTCTAATAGACTACCAATATGACCAACGAGCTCCTGACTTCGTTCCTTGGCGCAATTCAAGCCTCGTTGTCTGTACTGCTCGTCATCCTATACGGGGTGATTGCAGCCCAATTCGATATACTCTCCAATGACAGCACGAAGCAGATCAGTGCGCTATGTGTACGGATGTTTCTGCCAGCTCTTATGATCACCAACATTGGAAGTCAGCTGCATGCAGATACTGGCGCTAAATATATCCCTATACTGAGTGATTGACGCGTTTACTATGATGCTTATGCCCACCGGTCCTCCGGCGATGAAACTTACCGCTCTTGCCGACGTGTCGGGAAGTAATGAGAATGAGAAGATGAGTATCGCGAAGTTCCTGTGTGTAAGTAGCACCCCCTTGATTGGAAGATCTGCAGTTCGTAATCACGAATCCATGCTGATGAAACGGCTGAATAGATCATGTATACGATCAGCCCATTGATATGCTTCACAGTGGTGGGAGCTGTCAAGGCTTGCAAAGCCCCTATTGCCAGTGCGTAGGCCACCAATGGCACCGTCCCTTGGTGCCGGATCCAGATTGTGAGATTGTACAAGTATGAATCTGCGAAGAGAGGTCAATGAGCAGGGTACGTCTGATAGCCTTGGATCGAATCCATACGGTGGTTGACATGGTGGCTAAGTTTACGACTAACATCTGGCCTATGACCTCCACAATGTCCACTCCTATCGCCCCAAGAAAACCATCGCATCGCCATTCACATCGATGTTGAGACACCTAGAGCATTGTTCAGACCCGTTGGTTCTAGCACCATACTCTCAACCCGTTCGGACTCTCAATTCTCCACCTTACTTTCGTCACCCACGCCACTCGGGGCCTCAACCAGATCCTTCGACCCCGTCGGAGTCTTCACTCGCGCCGCTAGTCCTGCAGGATGCTACTTGGATCCCCCCAAAGTCGGGATTGACGTCCCCTCATACCTGAGACGCGCGTCAGACTTACAGGCATTGGTGTAGCTCGATTACATCCATGGACATACGGATTTCCATATGTAACGAGTGCATACTCGGGTACTAGTTAAGATCGAGCTCCGCCTCAAATTTTAGCAAGCGGCGGTGGTGTTCGTGAGTCTTGGTCTGAAGATGTAATTCTTTCTGTGGCCTTTCGTCACACCCTTAATGCTTGGAATCCAGCGGCTCGTCACGGCTGAGCTTCGGTATCGAGGTATCGTAAGCCCGCGACTGGATAGTGGACGCCATTACGGAGATATCGTACTTAGGTCCTTGCACAACCGGTGGGGGAGGACCATGAGCAAGAGTCAGCCTTCGGTACGCCATATCGAGATCATGTTGATCGACCACAACTCCTGATGCTCAATCATAAGACAACATTGACCTCGTCTCACCCAGACATAAGACTCCGTGCGCTGAGCCCAAATAGGCAGCAAGGAACCTAACATATAACTAGAAGCAAGAAAGAGAGGGTATACTGCTGCTGCAATTTATATTCATCAATCACAAACTCACAACATCTTTCCCGGATCCCGGAGCTCACCAGTGTGCACCTTCTAAACCTCCCTGGCTCCCATACGAATCGCAGAATTACCCTACACGTCATCCCATCCCATCCCATACCCCTCATCACAGTCACGCAACCCCCTCATCGAACCAACCATCCACATCCACTCCCGAAACTCCTACATAGTTACCCACTCTACTCCACTCCCAATCATACTTTCCCAACCACCTATCACATTCCTGACCTTGTCAATCATCCAATTCTGTCCATTTTTTTAAGTCTGAGAGGTTTGAGAGGTTCTACTTTACACCTCGGGTTGTTAACCTGCGCTGAGTATTTGTCTTTGCTGGAGTTTGTGCAAACGTTTCCGTGGGTGCGGATCCATCTCTGTCAGTGAGAGCCTTCGCTTCGGTCTGGGTTTTCGTGATGGTCTGTATTCCAGCGGGTATCGAGCGTCGACCATACAGTACAGTAATAGTCTTGAAGCGAGGGCTTTCTCGCGTACTCGTGCTCAGACGCAGTTTTTGCTTGTACTGTAGATATTTCTCTCTGTAAACTGCCTGTAAATGAATTAATTTAGCGCTGTTATTTATCCTAGCTATGAGAATGCTGTGTTCGAGATTTTGCTCTTATTTGGCGGTCATGGTTCTATAAGGTTATTATGTAGCGATGCGGCGATGAGGATGTTGTCTGCTGTGATTTGTGGGGTGTTTTTGATATTCAGGTACGTGTGATGGAGATTTTAGTTGAAGGGTATGAGGGCGAGGGGGGTGGAGATGGCTTAAGTTAGAGAATGGGATAGTTGAAGTATAGTATATTGAATGTGTGGTACGGATGTTTATGTGGAATGGTCTCTAATATTGATCTTGTCAAAGGCCATATTCCTGGGGTGTAGATGCTCAGAACGAGGAAGGATAAGGAAAGTGGAAAGCAATGCATGCTGCGGGAATTGTGCTAGTGATGATGAAAGTACCTGCAGTTGCTCCTCATTGCTGCAAAGAAGATGGACACTCGCCACATTCGCTTTCCGAGATGAGAAGCTTGCTAGGAAGTCATTGATTGATTGACGACTCAACGCCAGTCCCCAAAAGATTTTGTCAACACTGGAGGTCAAAAAATCCACGAGTAGCGATCCACGCTCACATTCCGCCTAAAGATGGCGTATCCCGCAAACATTTACGACACCATCTCGAAATCGTTACTAGGTTCTCTCGTCTTTCCCTTCCTAATCACTTTGCCATTGCCATTCGCCATGCCATTAGCCATGCCATTCATCATGCCATTCAACACGCCTTTCGAAATACCACCTTCATCGCGTCCAGCTCGAGTCGGTGCTTTATTCACCCATTTGAAGAACCCTCCGCAGTCAGAGTCAACCCACTCGACCTTCAAGAATAGCGGCATCGAAAATTTCTCTCCGTTTTCGGATACCTGCTGGAACATCCTGGCTCCCGGCATGAGCTCCCCCACATCTTTACGAGTAGGTAGGCCTTCCTCTACCTTGATGACTCCGTTTGTCTCGTTTGGCCCAGTATCTGCTGCTTTGGTTTGAGCAGCATTGTGTCGTCGCATGCGTGAGATTTCGAGTTCGTGAAAGCGATCTAGGCTGAGCATGAGGCGGCGGTGCTCGAATTCTTGCTTCTGTGTCGCCTGGCGGTTCTCGAAGTCTTGGGTCTGTATCTCGGCCCGTCGACGCATGGTGGCATAGTGGACTGCATCTTCTTTCTGGATGTGGTCCGTGATGGATTTGTCCCCCATGGTGTCGGCTGTGGTATTGTCGGTCTTGTAGTTTTTTGCTGTGTTGCTTTCCAAGACTTGTCTTCTCAGCATACTCAGCCCGAGAAGCTGCAGGTGATAGCTGCTACCTAACCTCAAAAAGGTCGAGAAGGCGACATCAAGACGTGTAATGGGATCTCGTCATGGCGCAGAAATGGATAAGTGGATGGACTGGCAGATAGTGGTGATCAAATGAAGACATGGTTCAGAAGAACCGAAAGGAAGGTATGTACGATTGGAAGGAACAACGAACTCAGGTACTAAGATGCAATTGAGGAAAGGATGGATCATGTTGTGCAAGAGTGACTTTACGATTCATCGTACAACGTACCCTTCTCAAATCAGATCCCTCGATATGGTTGTCTTTTCCATCAGAATGTGATCAAGTGCTGATCCTGGAGAGATGGTCCCGCCAATGCCTCCACTAGTGCTCTGTATCCCCATACCATCGAGAATCGGCGGAGTCTCAAAACTTAGGGTGAATCGAAGTAAGTAATCCCTTTCAGGCACGGGCCTCCAAGACACATATTGGAAACACGCCAGATACAAAAATCAGTAACCTGATCGCCACGATAGCTTTTCGATGCTGAGAATACCCATCATCGAGCCATATCCCCCGATCAATTTACCATTTGAACTCGCTAGCCCACTAAACCCTCAGACCATCGATGCGGCCCTACCTTCTTCATTGACTCGATCTCTCGTCGTCATCTCAATATCTACAGTCCTGTGTATTCCCATATTCCGCACTTTGTCTTTCTGGCCGCGTGTGTCATTGCGCTCCTCCCCCAATCTCTTGTATGGACTCTTGACTTTGGTCGCAGCCTCCTCATCTGAACTAGTACTGTACGCATCTTTCGACGCTTTAGCTTCATCCATCTTTTTCTTCCAGGCGCGTCCTGGCAGGGAGGATAACGATGATTTGGCACTGGGATACTTATCGGAGATGTGCTTCACGAGACGAGGCATCATGGGGAAGCAGGTGCAGAGGATGATTGTGGCAAGTTCTGCGCCGCTGATAGTACAATAGTTCATTAGCACAATGACAACAATAAGAAGGCGGAATGCGAGAACTTACGCCCACAGACCCGTCTGGGCGACGATGTAAGAGACGTCGGTACTCGTATTGATGTGCGTGGTGTAGACTAGCCGACAGATACTTGAAACGAAAGCGCTATTTACGATCAGTTGCGGCGCTCTGACAGGGAAGTCTGTCATTGGCAGGATAGGAAGGAGTGGGCAATCACAGTAGTCCAATAGCAAAGACGGCAGTGATGCCCGCTTTTCGTTTCGGAGCCATCTGCAACTGCCACGTTGCCCATATCGGAAGTAACAGATTGAGGAAGTCCGAGAACACGTTGACCGCTCCAGAGACGAGGAGCACCAGGTTTCTATCGATGCAATGGCCTGCAAAGTACAGATTCCAGACCTCGCTGATTGGATGACACTCGAAGATGAGTGTGAATAGAACAGTGATGTAGAAAACCAAGTTACCCCAGATCAAGGTGTGACAGGCCCAGTAAACAGGTCCAGACTTCGTTGGCGAGAAGATCCGGATCAGCTGGAAGAGCAAGGCCGACTTTGCTAGCCATATTGCAGGCACGTAAAGTATCTCAAGAGCCCAGCTGTACTACAGAAAGTCAGAATGCAGCCGTCTAGGATTCGTCAAAGAATGACAATAACGTTGCTGATTTACCTGTGCTAGCTTAGGATATTCGATCGCTCGAACGTTCCAGAGATGACGGCCAAGTCCAGCCAGCCCCGCTGCGAGGAGGATAAAATCATAGGCCATATTGATTACCTATTCGGTGTTAGAGGGGTTGTTCCGTACGATAGTGGGCTACGCTTGATCGAGGATGTGCTCACCCATGCCAGAAACAACATATCTGGAAGGCTCTTCGGGTGAGTAATTGAGACAATCAGAAGTGTTCATTTGATACTCACAGTCTTCGACGTTGTAGGTTGACACCAATCGTTTGGCGATCAGGCGGGCAGCGGTAAATATAGTTGTCAAAATGCTGCATAAAAGGACGGTTGCTAACAAAGAAGGGAAGAGAGGGTTGGTAGAGCCAAAATGAGGCTGCAGCCCAAGCGGAGGTTTATCTGCCGGTCCGTTCTCCATTGCAATGGCCAATCTTCTTATACTCTAGTGGATGGAGACTTGACAACAGAGTAGAAAATAATAAAGGTAGACGGAGGAGAGTTTTCCCAGCAAGCTGGGAGGATGGTAGACTTTATTACATACTGCACCTCTGCGCATACTCTGGGGACAAGACAATAATAGATAGTAGCAACATTAGCTGCAAAAGGGTTCACATCTTCCATACAGCCCCAGGCATCCGTGTCGCAAAGGAAGAAACATATGTACATCAAATGAGAATATAGCCTTGGGACGAAGAATAAGAGGTGGAACGCAAAGTTTCTACGTCATGCTAGAGGCACAGGCGTAGTCAGCTGTAGTGACATGCTTAGAAAGAGAGTTATTCTGTCAGGGTAAGCACCCACAAGATTGTGCATGAAGGAAAGGCTGAAGAATCTGCACCAATACAGAGACGCGGCTGAGTCTACGTACAGTGACCCTAGCGGGCTGTGGGCCACAGTGCATAATGCAGCCATTGCGGCACGTAAGGTGGCAACGAGATAATGTGGATATGGATCCCATTCGGTCAAGGGTGTGCTGCATGAAGATTACATATCTTGCAAGGACTGTCTCTGGGGCTGTGACATGTAGTTCTAGCGCATGGGGTGATCTCCAGCAACAGCCAATGATATCAGTATAACGATGTAAAGGCGATCTCCTTCATGCATGGGGCTTACCTACCGCTCCGAGTCCACAGTTACTCCCCAAACGATAAGGTAGACTTGTATCCTTGTAAAAGCAAGGCGAAGGAGCAGCTATGGCTCTAAATGCCGCAGCCCCCTCAATATCTACCAATCACGGCGGACCTGAAACAGATCTCAGCCTTATCTTGAAACAAATGATATCCCTGCATTCTGTTTCTCCATGAGCTGACAGTCAAACGTCTTAAAACGATGATTAGATCACATAGCCTGTCCAATGACTCGATTCAATTGTTTGCGGCTGAATGCATCTCCTACTCAAGGTTTTGCGCAATGCGTGACAGCAGATAGGATGCCTGGGCCGTGAGAAATTTCGTCAAAAGCCCAGGGATTGGGAGCAGAGCTGAGGTGTTGTGATTTGGCTGATACTAGAATGGAATCAAGTATCACATCTATGGTAAGATATGTGAAAGAATCTCGTACGGAGTACCACAATCAGCCGCTAGCCCGGCACGCCCGGGTGCCCGGGCAGCGGAAACCCTAGTCCTGTTCAGCTTATTCTAGCGGGTCTTGGCAAATATCAGTGTAGCAGAAAAGGTGGGATATCTGTTGTCGTCGTCTGATATTGTTGCTGCTATGGGGGTTGCTAAGGAGTAGGAAGAATAGGGGTATTCGCCTCCCTAAATACATGATTCCAACGCTAGTCCATTTACCCCTCATCAGTAGCTTACCTTACGCAGCAGTGGAATTGTCTTTGAAAGATAAGGTACAGTTCATTGTGTACGTTACACTGTTACGGTAGATACTGGCCCATATGTCCTTCTATTCATCATACACTCCTGAATATTATTGCCGATAGAGGCTGCTGTACCAAGGGTCCTTCGGACCCAGCTCTTATCTTGCAACAGGCAAACGTCTGGCAACGCTGTATACCCCAGCATCAAGGTCATGCAAGGACACAGTGACGCATCCATAGAGATATCGTGACAATCTTCATGCCCATCAGACTTATATGGCAGCACGAAAGCTACCTGCAGCTTACTTATTGGTCAAGCGGAGAGCGCTACTCCTCACACGACTCAATCACCCAATGTAGGATGTGGTAATATCCAATCTCAACTATTCTGGCCACTCTTTAACTTATTTGCTACCCTCAGCCACATTTTGGCATCAATAGAGCTTGAAAATGGAGTTTCATCAGAGTTTCCTTGACCATATGACTGTTTGGTACCTCCTAGGGTCACTCTGCCTCGTGGTTTTATCAAACTTCGTGCTGAAGCTTTACCATGCACGGAGCACCATGCTAAAATTGAAGAGTCAAGGTCTGGTCAGGCTTCCAAAGACAGACGCCAGAAACCCGAAACATCTTGCTAATCGATTCAAAGCCAATGCCCCCATACAACCCGATAATGGGCCATCTACTCTTCTGTGCCAAAATGGCTTCAAAGGTCCCGAAAGACGCCCATCCCCATTACCTGGTAGACATGATACGACGCGAACTACCTGATCTTGGACCTGTCTACTATATAGATACTTGGCCATTTGGGCCTCAGATGCTCGTAGTAGGGTCTGTAAGCACACTCTATCAGATTGCACAAGAACACCCCCTGGCAAAGTATCACGCCCTGAAGCCGTTCCTACGACCCATTACAGATGGACTGGACATAGTCACCATGGAAGGGCAGCAGTGGAAGACTTGGCGAAGCATCTTCAATCCTGGATTTAGTGCAAGCCACCTGACAACCCTGACTGGCGGAATCCTAGAAGAGACGGAGACATTCTGCAATATCTTGCATACACATCAACAAAAGGGGACACCATTCCGGATGAAGGACCTTACTGACAACCTGGCAATGGACGTGATTGGAAGAGTGGCACTGTAACTCCAATCGCCCAGCATGTCTAGCGAGTACTGACATAATCCCAGAGACACACAATTGGACTGCCAGAGAACGCCAAATTCCTTGGTGGATGGACTGCGCATGCAGGTACGATGGCTGACCTTTGGAACCGAAATCAATCCATTTCGCCGGTTCAACCCACTACGACCACTAGTGCACTGGTATAATGCGAGAAGGATGAATCAATACTTGTCTCTGGTAGTAGATGACCGTATAGCCAGGCACCAGAAAAGAGAAGATCTTCAGGGCGTCAAGTCGACGAAATCGATACTTGATCTTGCGTTGGCCGCGTATCTTGGAGACGAACAGGACATCAACGCCATGGACAGTATCTTCAAGTTGTTTGCAATGAGCCAAATCAAGCTCTTCCTATTCTCGGGCCACGATACAACGAGCAGTTCCATCTGCTACTTATTCTACGTTCTCTCCAACAACCCTACGGTACTCAAACGCGTCACAGATGAGCACGACGATGTGTTTGGCACAGAACCTAAGAAAGCCGGCTCAATGATCGCGGAGAAGCCAAGTCTGCTGAACCAGATTCCTTACTCCCTGGCGGTGATCAAGGAAATTCTTCGGCTATATCCTCCGGTCTCAAGCGTCCGCGCCGGCGAACCTGGCTTCAACGTGATAGACGACGACGGACGTCAATTCCCAACAGATGGTTTTATGGTCTGGGCAAATTCTCTTAGTGTACAACGCGATCCTGCATACTGGGCTCAATCGGACGAGTTTGTTCCGGAGCGTTGGCTTGCGCCTCCAGGCAATCCTCTTCATCCGGTGAAAGGTGCTTGGCGTCCATTTGAGTATGGGCCTAGAAATTGCATTGGCCAAGAGCTGGCTGTGCTTGAGATAAAGATCATCATGGTCTTGGTATTACGAGATTTCAGCATCAAACCTGTGTATGAGGAGTTTGATCGCAAACATCCAGGTGGAGGAGAAAGGACTGTCTATGGTCAACGGGGCTATCAGATTCAACGTGCTCAGCCAAGTGATGATCTTCCATGCCGAGTCACTTCAATCGTTAGGTAGATGGTTTGCATTGCCATCCTTACTCTTTCGTTCTTGAAGGTGCCGCCCCTTATGTGACCCATTGAATAATATTTCGGATACAAGGCTGACATAGCATCTTCGTCAGATGATTGGCTACGAAAAGAATGGCTGGTGGACTGGTGTGGCTTTGTCCCGTACTTACCGACGTTATGCAAGGAATATTGTCTATCATCCTTCAACACTTCCGGCCCATCGGCAATACTAAGGTACCATGATTGCTAGTACGGGAAGCTGACACATCGTCTACCTCACCATGCAACGATGATAGCCGTCAGTCCGGATACAGGCGCCGCTATGGAGTCTCAAGCTGAAAGCCCTTGATATCCTGAAGTATTTTGGGACACATCAGGCTTGTCAACGGTCACAGCACAGCGAACATTTTGCTTGCTTTGGGAAAGCCTTGTTTCAGATCTGACTTCTCCACAATTTGTGCAAGAGCCTCAGAGGCTATGGGACTCTGCCATGATACGTCTCGAGGCTACCGTGATGTGGCGTGAGTTGTGGGCGATTCCGTTACCACGCACCATTGGAACGCAGGGAGGCCCCATCCGGATATCACGGGCTCTGGATATAGCGCGGTAGAAGTGATTACGGACAAAGCCCGCTACACATGGGCCATGGAAGCACTCGCGATCAGGAGGGCCCTCGTGGGCTTGGTACGACGACTTTATCTCTAGTGTCCGTGGCCCTTGGTAGATATCGCGCTCGTTGAACGGCACGAGCGGCAGTTCCACACGGCATTTGGTCGGCCCGGTCCTAATCTATCCGTGGGTCATGTCCGTATCGATTATCCTTTTGTCGTATTCGTATCACCTTGGAATGCCAGTACAGTTGGCTCCTGGTGTGTTCCAATCCTGTACCATCCATCTTTCACATACACAAAGCCATGGAGTCGTCAAGTAATCAGTTTGTGTGTTCGCCTTGTGCAATTCGTTATTGCCGGCCATGGATGCGAGCTCAGACGCTCTTTGGAACTTGGTCTTTGATCCGCTGGCACGTCTCGTGAACTTCATCCATGGCCCTTCCAAGGGACAGAACAGGGAAAGGTACCTTGCGCGTATCCATTGCGTTGATCAGATCTCATGTCTACCTCGCTACGCCTATCAAATTGTCCTACACAATTTCGATTCGTCATCTCTATATGCTCGTGCCTGACCGTGGCACTTGATGGATAATCTCATCAGATCCCGTCCGCATTCTGCAATGCTTCGAATCTCGAACCGGTCGCTGTTGACAAGAGATTCAATGATCCCGTCATCCAGAATTTGCTCAGCGTGACTTGACAAACTCTTTCCAACTTGCACGGACGATAGAGGATCAACTAAGATGGGCAAAGTGTCGGCCGGAAGGGTCCAAACATCCCCTGTGACTACTCTCATGGGTATGCTGATACAGTTTCTGTGGACTCTTAAGCACTTGGTGACGAGTTTATGACTGACATCTGATAGCTGGAGGTGGCGCGGGGATGATGGAGGCACTCGTGTGTCACCCGCTTGGTACGTAGTAGGCCCAGACCTTGTATATGTCTCCTAGTAATGAGCGAGTATTGACGCTCTTTTTCAGATACTGTGAAAGTCAGCATGCAGCTGGCTCCAGCTTCGTCCAATACCAAAGTAAGCGATCTGACCTTTCTTATCCACACCACGTGTATTATATACACGAGCACAACATAGCTTGATATAAGTGGGTGAATTTTAACATGATTAAAGGGTTCAAATTCAGGCTTGCTCAAAAACGTCACCGCCATTGCTCGACAATCACCCCTTGCTTTCTACAAAGGCTTCAGTCCCGTCTTCATAGGCATTATCCCAAAGATGGGCATTCGGTTCACGAGCTTCGAAGCTTACAAATCGATGCTCGCCACTATGGCCCTGGCAGACCCAAATAGCGGCAATCTGGGAAACAAGGGTACATTCATTGGTAAGCCGTACCTGACATGGTTTCCCATCTCATCCCATTATCAGCTTACTGCGACGATCCTGGGTCATTCGCTGAACCAAGATTCTTCGATGCAGCTGGTCTAGCGGCTGGAATCACAGAGGCCGTCACTGTCGTAACACCCATGGAAGTAATAAAAGTGCGGCTGCAAGCTCAGGACAGAAATAAGGCACAGACCGGCCATGAGCCAAAATATCGCAACGCGGTGCACGTGGTACACCATGTTGTCAAAGAAGAGGGGCCTGCAGCTCTGTTCAAAGGCATGTCTCTAACCGCATTGAGGCAAGGAACGAACGTATCCGGTCCGTCAATCCGATCTCCTAGATGTGGAAAGGAGGCTGATAAGAAGTGAACAGTGAATTTCACCGCCTACACCAAATTAAAGCAGTACCTCCAAGCCCTCCAGCCGGAACTCGAAGGTCGAGAACTCCCCAGCGTCCAGACGGCACTATGCGGTCTCGTAGCAGGAGCCGCAGGTCCCATTTCCAACGCTCCAATCGACACTCTAAGTATGTACATCCCCCTTCCCCTCCCAAAATCCTCTATCACTAAAACCCCCCTTCAATCTCCACCCACTCTTCCATAATCCGTACATACACCCAACGCCCCAACTAACCATTCCCCTTTCACCACAACCCACAGAAACCCTCATCCAACGCAATCCCACACCACCCGGCCACTCCAGCTTCTCCTACACCGTAGCCGTGGCCCGGAACCTCTTCCAGCACGAAGGCTTCAAGGCGCTCTACAAGGGCATCACGCCTCGCATTATGCGTCTTGCTCCGGGACAAGCTATTACGTATACCATGTATGAGTATCTGAAGGGGAAAATGTCCGCGTGACCTAGACCATTTAGATACGGCGTCGAAGACGAGCAGAAGACGGAACGGGCGGCGTGATACGTTGGCTCTAAGTAGCAATGGTCATTGAAATTGGAACTGGGGGCGTCACCGCAATAGCATATCAGATAGATAGCGGCTCATTCACGACCTAGCCGATAGAAAGTCTGCTTACGATAGATCTTCTATCTATCTAGATGAGAAATCAGTCAAATCAATCAATCTACCATGCCATCAACACCGACCTACCTTTTATTAACAATCGCCCTGCCCTTACAAACGTCCAACAATGATATAGATAAAACATCCCATCTTTTTGCCGGCGACAATATTCACTTCAAGTCTCTACACTCCACTCCACCCCATCCATAACCTACATAAAAACCTCCCACATCCAAAACCGCCCCACCTACCGATCCCCATCCCCATCCCCATCCCCATCCCCATCCCAACATCCCCAACCCCCACCATCCATCGCAGCTATCTTGCATCCGACAATAAAAAACTATATACACAAGCTCAAACATTAGCATTTCCCTCACATATAATACCCAGATATCATATCTTCGCTTCACACTAGGTAAAATCCGTTTTGGGGGACATTGTAGCATCGGAATATATCGATAACGACATGCGCAAATCTGAGATGGATACATACATACTTCTTAGTGGCGTGGCGGAAGCGGACGAGGGGGAAAAAACTTAGTACTTCCTTGTCGAAGAGAGAAAGATATATAGGTAGGTAGCTTCTTCGTGGACTGCGTATACTGATTGATGTGATGGAATGGGAACCCTGGCTAGCGGGTACTCGGAGTGGGAACGAGATGTTATATTTATCTAGATGCAAGATAGACGCTTTCGTCACCTGCTAATGGTCGAGCCGCACGATAATGTTCCCATAGATAATCATGGCACCCGCTCGCTAAAAAGCACTACGAAATCGCTCAGGCGGTCAACATGACCTTGCCCTCAAAAAGCCTCTGCGCAGTGCGATCTACAGTCACACCTTCGACGTTCGGCCCGAACGGGCTCACCTGCACATCCGCCAGCATCTTGCCGCCCCGTTGCCCAATGCAGATCTCTCCTCCTACAAGGCCAGCCATCTTTTCGCTGATCTGAGGCAGGTCCGCTTTGCCCGGCGCATCGCGCCTCTGGGATCGTGGCCGACCGTCGCGGGCAAGTTCCGATGCAACGGTGTGGGAAATGCCCGTTGCCGCACCGAGACAGACGGCGCCGGTGAGCTGCAGCGAAGGGTGTACTTTGCCCATGCTGTAGGCGGTGACTTCGATATCGGCTTGGCGCTCGTCATCTCCATTGGTGTGGGCATTGACGCGTGGCGGGGCGAGGACGGCGATCTTGGGGATACCGCGAGTACGAGCTGCAGCTTTCGTGTCGGGTGCGAGGCCGAATATGACGGCGCCCTCGCGGCGGATGTTCTCGATCATTTCCATGGAGGTGGGATCTTCGGGGCCGAGCTGATGATACACGGGAGGAAGGGTGGAGCTGTCGACAAAGATGAATGGGTTCGCGGCGTCGATAAGGGTGGCTCGGACGGTAATCTCTTTAGCAATGCCAGGAGATGCCACGGTAATATAATTCTGACGAGATCCTGTTGGGAATAGCTTGCCCGTCATACTGCCTCCGGGCTTCTCGAATCTGATTTTGATGCGGGAGCCGGAACCGTTGAAACCGCTGATACGGTGATCACCCCGTTCTTCAAATCCGCCGTCGGGCCGAACTTGGAGAGTTGAGGTGAGAGTACGACCAGTATTGGTGTTGTAAATCCTAACGTCAATCTACGAAGTCGAAACACCCAAGTCAGATCGTGAAAATTTATAACAGGAGGAGAGGAAACTCAGGAATCGAGGATTCTCATAGAGTGACCGGCTAGGCTGACCATACCTCTTTCTGCCCCGGACGCGTAGTCACGAGTCCTTCATCAAGCGCAAAGGGACCGACTCCAGATGCTATATTACCACAATTTCCACTCATATCAACTATCTGATCGCCGACCGCGACCTGGGCAAAAGTATAGTCGATATCAGCATAATCACGCTCGCACTTTCCCACAATTGCGACCTTGGACGTTGTGGATGTAGCACCGCCAACGCCGTTTAGCTGCCGTTTGTCGCCAGTGGCTGAGCCCATAGCTGACAAGAGAATAGGGCTCCAGTCGTCCACTGACTCGGGTAAGTGGTCGCGGTGCAGGAAGAGGCCTTTGGAGGTCCCTGATCTCATCATGACGGCAGGGATGGAGCGCCGATAAGGCTCTTGCTGTTGATCGTGGACGTAAGGCATTGAGACTGAGGCAAACGTTTGATGAATCGCGACAGATCTCTTAATTAAGGTCAAGGGGGTCGTGAACCTAGTAAGTGTCCGTCCTGCGAGCATAGACATCTGCTGATAGAGAAGAGCTGAGAGTGTATCGGGTAGCACATTTTCTTTATGTAGACGGAAGAGACCCAAATACCAAAGCAAGTCGAGAGGACGATTCTTTGATAGAGGAGATGCATGCTGTCCATGGGCCAGATTAGACACTCATCTACAGCCACGGTGGAGGCGAATGGCCAGAGCGATCTGCCTGCCACTCAAGTCATACTTGTAACAACGGCACGCGTGTAATTCGTCACTTGCGGCATTGTGACATCAACGTATATTGTACCGCAATGGCCCAGTACCCATCCTGCAGAGAAAGGCAGATATCATTGGGGAAGCATGAGAGCCGATAGCAGCGCAGTAGGATGTCGGCACTAGCGCCATCCACGGAAGATGCAGGCAGCGGCCACTCCAATCGCATGCGTTACGCAAGTGAGCGAGCCATGGGAGGAGGACAACGGTGGTAACTGCGAGCGGGCAGCGGACATAGCGGTACTGGCGCGATCTGAGTTGTAACGGCATAAAAAGGCTGAAACAGCCAATGATATCGTGATCATGGACGGGGGGAAGGTAGGGTCTATGTCAGGACGATTGACAGTAACAGAATATTATGATAAATTGTAAAGTACTCTATGTTGTATGTTGTATATAGCGGTGCACGTCATCCGAGCCGCGGCCCGTGGAAGTGAACGCTTGGCACCGAGCCATCACGTGACCATATCTGCTACGGCGGGCTAAAGAGCTCGAAGCGTACTTGTCATTAATCATCTACCGGTCTATGAGGACAAGGAAAGTCGGGTTCAGGCGTGCCACGCTCGGAGGTTCGCAATAGGCGGCGACATTAGTCGTGTACAATGATGATGGTACCGTTGCTGCTCACGAAAGGGAATCCTCGTTCTCTATCCGTGTCCCTTTCCATCCATTTCGCGCTGTCTGATACTCATACATCCTCGCCCAGGGTTACAGATGCGCTATTACCATCTTTTGTTCCGTTCTTCGCAGTAAATCTCTTCTCACGAATCGAACGGCCCCCCCAAGCGACGACTGTACTGCATCGATCTTTCGAAGCCTGGCAACTCATTGTACATGTTGAGCAAGTCGCCGCCTCCGAAGCTTGCTGTTCCGTAGTCTGCGCCAGCTGGATCGAGCAAAGGTGGTTCGAACGAGCCAGCTGCTGGGAAAGCCAGGCTATCCTGCAACAAGGGCGGCTGATAGTGCGCGGGAAGTATCTGCGTATTCGTGGAAGAGTTAGTGTGGTTTAGTGCCGGTTGATCTTCGAAGCTCTGAAGCATACTGTCCACGTTGAGATCTGTCATCGAGTGATGCGAGTTGATCCTACTGTTAGCTGGTGAAGATGTCGCAAGTGAAAAGCCGTCTTCAGGGGATGATTGCAGTGTTACATATTTGGAAATGTTTTTATTATCGGACAATTGGCATGAAGACGGATGAGTGATGTGATTTGGGCTTTCGAACGGATTCGGGCTGTCCAAGATAACGCCTAATCGGCTCATCAAATTCGTTAGCGAGGCTATTGCATTGTCGACACCCGGGTTAGTGGCCCGGTTTTGACATAGAAGACTGAGACATGTTCGCAAGTTGTCGACGCTTTCCTGCGATGGGTTTCGTCGAGCTGCAGCTCGCGCGTGAATCGTGGCGCTCACGTATGTCGCGTATGCAATTAAGTAGGGTGCTTTGCGAATAGAAAATGTGCGATCGTAAGCCACAAGGATGCCCATGATTTCTTTCGCGGCCGTGACGCAGACTGCGATTGGATCTTCCAGTGTGGATGGGATGCTGTTCGCTCGGGCGATGAGGGGGTGGTGGAGCTGAATAAGCAGGACGTAATACATGCATCTAGGATCATGTACGCTTGTTAACATGCTGTCTTAACATCTCAAGTCACGGAAATGGAAATACTTACAAGAGCGATAGCACCGACGGGGGTGGTAGGACGTGGGCAGAATCGGATGCATCGAATTTCAAGTGGATCCCCAACCCTTTGAACCACCACTGGAGCTTTGCGTGCAGAGCCTTAATTTGTTCGGCTAGACTATCCAGTCCTTGCTCAGCTTTTCGCTTTGCATATACCGTATTCAGCACTTCTTCCATGATAATACACAGTTGACACAGCTTTGTGAATGCAGAGACGCTATACGTTGGTGTCTGAGGGTAATGCCGCGTTCCGAACTCGAACGGCTGCCATAATTCTTTTTCTTCATATTGGTCGAGGAAGACCAATGGAACACTGCAATCAGCCCATGGAAGGTTGACAGGTCTACCTTGATACAAAGATTGAATCTTGTCCACAACTAGTATTTCCGATTAGCAGGTGTTTCACTCGGCAACTGTCCAAGAATATTGTACCGTAAGCCGCCCAAAAGACCCGTCGGCGAACCTCTATATCCTCATCTGAACCCGGGCAAGAAACCAGACCTGACGATGACGACTCGACATGCATCCCGAGGTCTATGATCATCCTGAACGCGATGCCAGCGTAGTTCCATGCCATACTCTTCTCCTCACCAAGAGCGAAGAGAGAACGAGCCATGACCAATAGAGCTTGCACGGTGGTAATCTCACTTTTCTCCAAAGCTGTCACTAGAAGTTCTTTCACTCTCTTTCGAAATTCCCAGCCTACCATATGCTGGCCTCGTACGTTGGACCCTACATCAATCCTTGAGCTAAATTTGGAGGCGCCGAAATAGATAGCATTCAGAAGTAGCTTCGAGAAGTAAGGGCCTTGGCATGCCATGTCTCGCATGAATGCTGGTCGGTATGTGATGAGATAAGAGTGGTGCTGACGGTTCCAGTGACATGAAAGAAGGTGCATGGCCAGATCGGGATCAACACCGTCGAAATCTAGCTTACCTGAATAGTAGTTGGCGGCTTCAAGTCGACCTGAAATCACAATTACTCATGCGACTCCACCACTTAGGCGACAACAGCAATACTCACGTTGTTCTGCGGCCTCTTTCTCTAGGCCCTTACATGAAAGCTCCGTATCCATGATAGTAGGGATTCCGAAGGGATGCGATACATGATCATATAGGTTTCCCGGAGCGTCTTCTAGCACAGAGGCTGACGTCAGGCCAAAATATGTAGAATCGGCTTTTGCTGATTGACGGCTGCCTCCAGCACTGTTTTGCCAGCTACCAGTCGTGCTAATAGGACTTGGTGCACAGGAGCTTGTCTCACTGGAGAGCATGCTGGAAGCCTGATCGCTCTGCGCTGTCTGTGCGGCATCTTGGAATGATGCTTGATCATTGCGAGCTGCCACAGCGTCATCCGGCTTCGATATACGCATGCGTAGGGTACGATTCTCCTCTTCAAGTTGACTTTGCCGATTCTCCAAGGATACTTTACGATTGGCCGTTGCTCTGACAAAGTCAGTATGATGTTACAGTCCCTTGAGTAGCAATTGATGCATACCTCTTCTTCTTTGCGCTCTCTACATAGATGCACGTTTGCTCAAAGACTGTACAGTTCATGCACCGAGGCTGTTCGTTGTTGCATTTCATCTAAAGCTTGTGAGCATATTGAGAATTCATTGGAGCAGCGGATTGCACCTTTCGCTTCCGACAATAGGTGCATGCTGCAAGGGCTCGTTGACGACTTCCATGCCCTGAGGATGTTTCCATGGTGAGTTCGAGGGTACCGTGAATCCTGTGTCGGCACAATGGCAACAAGTCTTCAAGGTGGTCGTAGAGATGCTTAGATCCCCTGTCTCTTGACAATGTTCAAAGTCATTGTCAAGGCTGCAAATCCTTGGCAACGGGGATATGGATGACCACATATTCGACAAGACCGGAGCAGGCCAGCGTGTATAAGACCGCTCATGGTGATTAGGGTATATCCGGAGTCAGGATAACGGTACTGGAGTATGCAGAACTATGGTACGACATGGGAAAAGGGAAATTCGGTGGCTCGGGCGTTACAGATCGGACCCTTTGCTGCAGGAGGCGATTAAGCGCGGCGATTGGGCCAAGTCGGGTGCTGCCATGCACACACTTTATCTTCTCATTACCTATCCAGGCTGTGCATTTCTTGGCTGACGTTGAAGGGTGGTGGATAAGTGTAGCTGTGGCAATGTGCTGCCTCGATATTGTAGCGTAGCAGTCGGTATAAGCCACTCAGGTAGAAGATAGTGGTCCACAGAGCAAGTGCTAGTAACTCCAGCCTTATGTGACTTGACCACCCAGACAGGCTTCTATATCGAAATATTTCGTGGTTTCCCTCCAGAGTACTTTGGGACCTGGGAAATGAGATCCTGTAATTCAGTAGCCAGGCAAGTCCTAATACAGGTCTTATGATGGAAGTATTCATGCCTGGAAGCGTTGTAATTTTGTAGGCGGGAGCAAATAGACGTAGCTCACTGGTAGGCGACCCCTTCTGGCGGGTCCGGCAAAGGGCTGAAGGATTCGCGGGCCGATGCGCAGAAGGGAGATCTTAGGCGAGTGAGCAGCAACAAAATATTCTAGCCTTTTGCTAGCTGAGGTGTGGAAGTCTTGATGGCTTTGGTTGGGCGGCAACGAGACAATGGATGACGATGCTGACGATGACTGAGAGGGTCGGAGGGAACGTGGAAGTAGTGATTGGTAACTGTTGACTGTTGATACCCTGTTGTTTGATCATTGATAGTAACTGATAATCAAGGCTGATCTCACCACGCCGATCAGCGGAACAGGCCCGTCCCTCGTCCATTAGGGCTACCAATCACGATATATCGGGCCATGCTCCTGCAAAGACTAGAACCTCGGATATACGGGTGGGCATCTATGGCGTTCCTACCTGGCAGATATGGATGGACCCACCATTAGCCTGGCTAATCAGATCCCATCATCACACCCTATCAGCGGGCACTTACTATAGTGCCCGCCGCACGTCGCTATCAGCGCTACTTACTATACATAGTATAAGGTATCATTCCGCTGTCTTCTTTCTATTATGTTCGCCGAAGAATTTCCGATAGGTTGGGTTCTTATCGCGCTGCATCATGGTGGAGGTTATGTCATTCCTTATTTCCATATACGCACGGTCAGCTTATATAGATACTTTAAGGGCGCTGGGGGGGTCGAACAAATGGTACCAGGACGGTCGTTCTTGTAGGGAGGATCCGAGGACCTTGTTGTACTAGTTATCTTACTAGAATCCTCCTGATGTATCAATATTAAGGGTAGAAGAGCATTACCTAAAGCATAGTTCCTAAATAAGATAGTATCCTAGTACCGTCAATAATAATAGATATTTTAGCGCTAAGGATATCGTTACAGGATGAGTATCGCGATGTAAACCTTAATTCTAGGCGCGCCAAGCCCTTTTCGGGTAGCGTATACCTCGTTACCTACCAACACCCGTAATTTTCTAATGTCAGATTCAGTCGATTCAGGTAATTTTCTCGCGGGGGTGACCTCCTAAACACCGTGCGCATGGTAGTGGTGATCGGTACCTCCTGCGGGGAAGGTACGGGGTACGGTGATTAGTAGGGTAAGCCTAGTCGATAGCGTAGTACTATTAGCGCTGTTTTAAATACAGCCTAGTCGCCATTTATAAATGCAGAGATTTCCTCCTCACGAGATTTTTAGTAAGAAAAGGGTCTTGGTAGATCGTATAATACAGCTATCTGTAATGGGATACTGTATGTATGTACCCCCAGATGATCTAGTTGTAAAAATACCTGTTTTATAAAATACTGCCTAGATACTGCATGTATGATTTGGTTCACCCCCCCAGCGCCCTTAAAGTATGATTCAAAGTATGTTGTATTCGCGGCTCATATCCGACAAGCTTACTAAGAGCTTTGCAATCGCTACTTCAGCCACGGCATTGGAAGAGAGTTCCAATTCAACCTGACTTTTGCGCTTCGACTCGGAGCCTTCGCTCTTCTCTCCATTTCGGTCCCCACCTCGTCTCCACCCACAGCATGGGACTTGCCACGATCAATACCCCTGCGATGAACGTGAAGGACCAGCCCCGGCCCATACCTTGGATCATCTGAATGATGGTACCTGTCCCGCCAGCCCCCAGCAGACAGCGTACAAGGTTGTTCGCGGCACTAGCTGTAGCAGGGCTTTCGGGATACAAGTCGACCAGCATTATACACATTACATCGTCTGTATAGTTTCATGGTCAGCCAAAGGACTAGAAAGAAGGATCGACGAGCAACAGAGCGTCAGCTTGGAGTGGCTCCGCTTCCAGAGAATGCCAATGGAAAGATCATCTAGTATCGTAGGGTTGGGAAAGAAATCTAGCCATCACACTTACATGACCCAACTAGACACATTCCCATCAGGAATTGCAATATCAGTGGCGCCGCAAGCGGAGCCTCGAACTCCAATACCCATCCGTAGCAGATGAGAGAGACGATGCCAAGCGCAAGGATCGGGTACATGACCTGTACGCGAGCTACTTCGATTGGGAAATGGCTGAGGTCATCACCTCTTTTCCGGTCGACGGTGATATTGTTGGCTTTGGCGACCCGCTTGTAATTGATGTCGATGAGCTTGCCACAGAGCAGGGAGGCAACAACGCACCCTACTCCATAGGGGATGAAGGAAATCCCGATTTGGAGGTCGTTGAAGCCATAGATTTCACTGAAAAGACTTGGTAGACTTGTGGTGACGTCAAAATAGGCTGTGTACACGAGCGCATTATAGATCAATATAATCCCGACATCCTTTTCCATGATAATCTTCATAGCTTTAAGTGGGTTGGGCCACTTCAATTTCCGTTGGGAAGCGTGTATATCGGTCACAACGACTTCGCATACAATATTTTCTTGAAGTTGCTTGGATTTGCGTGTCTTGATGTAGTCAAACAAGGACATGTTCCAGCGTTGTGGAGGTATAGAGCCGTTTCCAACAATGTGTCTCGCCGTCTCAGGAAAGGCGATCAAGAAAGGAACGAGGTAGACCACGGAGAGAATCACCAGGAACCAAAACATCGACCTCCATCCTAGGAATTGACTGAGCAACCCTCCGATGATAGGCCCTATAGCAGGACCACTCATAGTTCCGGACACCACGAAGCCCATGTAGGTGCCTCGCTCCGCCATCGACGACACGTCCGAGACAATGCCGTTGCCTAGTGCTACAAAACCGCTGCTACCAGTACTCTGCAGGCATCTCAGGAGAAAAAGAGCGGCGTAGCTATTCTGGAGGGCCAATCCCACATTCGCCGCGATGAATATGACAAATCCCACAATGTATACAGCTCGACGGCCAGTCATGTCGGCCAGATCGCCATAAATGGTTGGTGCCAGTCCCTGAAAGACCATGTAAGAGGTGAGCGTAAGGTTGATAAGCTCGTCGGAGACATGTAGCTCCCTCGATAGTGTATTCAAGGCGGGAAAGTACATATTGGCCGACATGGACGAGAAGAAGCCTGCGAAAGCGGCCATGAAGACGACATAACGCTTCTCATGGATGCTTAAAACAGAATACATAGACCCTTGGCTCGTCGTTAGATGAACAGATTCAAGGTCCTCGACGATACTTTCAGTATCATATGCGTGAGCCGGCTCCGGCTTAGACGGCAACGCCAATTGACTTTTTGTTGCGGTCGTACTGTGGAAATGAAGTTCTGGTTGAGTTCCATCTCCCAATGAGGAGCAGGCAGAAGTCTCAATGATTGGATCTAGGTGAGACTGCCGGAGAGGCGCCATAGGGGATGATGTTACGCCCGAAGAAGAGTAGACAGATGACAAGCCTTGAGTGGAATTAAATGAATCTTCGACAGTGATAGGGGCAGAGGCGAAGTAGGTAGAATCACAGTCCCGATAAAAGCTTGGAGTGAGAGGAAGCAACAATAGAAGATGACTGGGAAGGGGGACAACATATTACCAAGAGCCTGATCAGTAGTGTAGCGTATCGTGCGCTGTACTAAGGATTAAGCCCGACTCTTTCGCATGCCATTCTAAAATTCCCCTCAAACCAAGCGAACCCTTGCGAAGAAGAGTGGAGACACATATCCATCAACGGAAATTTGCTTCGGCGCGATTGGAATCTCCATCTCTCCTTTACTAGGTCGGTACCTCGGCGAATAGCCTACAGGCGATCAATCAAGGACTCACCGTAGTCACTAGAACAGGACCAGGAACAGAAATATTGTAAGACCGAATGGCCATCAGCAGTACAGCGACTAAAATCATAGGCTGTAGTAAATTCGGCTGTAAAGAGAGCCAATCTCACTTTCTCGGAATACACCCTGATGTCATCCCATGGTCGCTAGTATGACGCTGTGTGAACCTCAAGGGATATTGGACGTGCTGCCATTCGATGTGGAACCCTTTTTGACCATCATCTAACGTTGTTCCACGGGTCTAGCGGTTGCTGATATTGACAGCCGCACGGGTCAGTTTCGGCGACTATTCGGCCCGCGGGCCGCGGCCTGCCTAACGGCCCGCCTCCAACCCGTTTGTCCAGAACTTCTCTGCTTCTTTGCCGGCTCTGTGCAACGGAAAGATGAATCATGAAATTCGCAAAGCACATCTTTTGGTGGTGGTGCGAGAACACTGATCCTGAGTCGATGATTGATTCGTGCGAGCTGTGGCTAAGGGCCACAACTTCGTCACCGATGGAAGGTCAGAAGGCAAAGAGCGATCAATTTGATGCTCCCAAGAGACATGAACCGCGGGATCAGCATTGACAGATCCATAATTTCTTCACACGTTCAGTATATGCATAGAGAACTCCCCAATACTCCCTTTGTCCTGCAAGAGCTCTACTTGACGCACAACTTGTTCGAGTACCTCCTATTCTTTCTCCAGAACCTGCTTCCCTGCCCTGTTGCTTCCAAATTGTCAAACAACTATCGATATGATAGACACCAGTCATTTGGCACCTGCCAGTGCTCCCGCTGGCCCTACTGGCAAGATGTGCGATTTTGTCGCCTCCATTGAGCTGAAGGATGTCCCTGAGCAGGTGAGAACGAACGCAAAATATCTGATCCTCGACGGGATTGCCTGTGCATTGGTCGGAGCCCAGCTTCCATGGTCGCGCACAGCAACGAAAGCTATCCTCGATATGGAGGGACCTGGTCATTGCACCGTCATCGGCTGGAATCAAAGGCTCAGCCCCATGAGCGCCGCCCTCCTGAATTCGACCTACATTCAAGGCTTCGAGCTCGACGACGTCCATGCTGATGCTCCTTGGCACGCAAATTCTGTCATACTACCGGCCCTCTTCGCCGCTGCGGAGCACGCGAGCCGTGGTATGCAGGGTCCAGCCAAGTTCGATGGCTCTTCGTTCCTCCTTTCTACAATCGTTGGCTTTGAGATCGGTTCGCGGGTTGGACACGCTTTGTATGGTTCGGAGATGCTGAGTCGCGGATGGCACAGTGTGAGTATCGTCACAGCCTGCACGGATATCACGCTCAACCACTCAATAGGGTGCAGTGTTTGGTCCTCCAGCTGCGGCTGCCGCCGTCTCGAAGCTGCTTGGTCTCTCCCCTGAGGAAATCGAAGATGCGTTCGGCACAGCCTGCACACAAGCGTGTGGTTTGACAGCCGCTAGGTACGAAAGTATGGCCAAGAGGATGCAACACGGATTCGCCGCTCGAAGCGGTCTCTTCGCTGCACTCATGTCAAGGGAAAGTTACACTGGAATTGACAAAGTCTTTGAGAGACCCCATGGAGGCTATCTTTCAACCTTCGGCAACGGATCAAAACATGATGAACATTACCAGACTGCCAAACTTGTCGATGGCTTGGGAGATGACTGGATAGGTATGTCTGGGATGCGGATCAAACCAGTAGCCAGCCAGATCTCGACTCATGCTCCTATAAACTGCATCGAAGCACTGCAAAAGGAGTATCCTAAAAGATTTGCGAATCTGGACTCGATCCACAAGATAACCATCGCATTGGCCGAGGCGCCATTTGCGCATGGTGGCCACAGTGTACAGCGACCTTTGAACGCACTGTAAGACCCACTCATTTATCCCGTCTCTTCGCTATCACATGGTGTACGCTTGTCGTGTGGAACTCCTCTATCTATTCTGCGAACCCGGAGGTCCACGAACAGCTTTTGAAAAAAGTCCATCTCCAGCTTCCAAAACTTCCTTGCTAACTTCACCACCCCACCCAGTGGTGCCCAAATGAGCACACGCTACACCGTCGCCGCCCAACTCCTAGACCGCTCAGTCCTCATGGACCAATTCAACTCCACAAACCTCGACCGCGACGACGTCTGGAAACTAGTAGACAAAGTCGACTGCATCTGGCGACGCGACTTCGACAAGCTCAGCCAATGGCACACGAAAGTCACCGTCGATTTCGGCAAGGGCTACACCGTCTCCCACGAGGTGTCGGGCCCGAAGACGTACGACGAGGCGCTTTCGAACCAGGGGATCAGGAACAAGTGGTCGATGTTGGCGGATACGGTGCTGAGCGCGGAGAGGAAGGGGCAGATTGAGTCGCTGTTGTTGAATATTGAGGATGTGGATGATATTGGGCAGCTTGTTCGGTTGTTGGAGACGCAGGTTAAGAATCCGATAGCTTGATGGTGTATACTTTATTCATGATTTTGTTATGATTCCTCGCGTTATCATCCAGAACAATTAGACTGATCCTACCTATATCCGACAGTCCGAGTCCATCGGTGTATCACAAGCTTCCTTAATCGTCACGAATATTCTAGGTCAACGATCATCTTACCCCCCCAAGATCGCCGTGTAAGAAAGATAATACAGGTCGACCCAACTGATACTCAACTTCTCAATCCTGCCCTGTATTGTTCTTGCTTGTACCCGTTAAAGTTGCCGGATGTTGACAACGGGGAGTCCGTTACTGGCACGTAGGTATAGTCATTTGACGATCAAAGTTTCATCATTGTCACTGTAGGACCGTAATGGCAAGAGGGATCCTGTGGAAAATAATTGATTGGTTGACCGACCTATGACGAGGGTCGCGACGAGTGAAGATGTCGTGCTACTTTATTTCTAAAACATGAGTGGTATCTTAGTACTTTTCCCCGCTAAAGCTCCTGCAAAAATGCGAAATGGCCAGCATGCCCCTGCAGCAAATCTATGCTCTTATCAATGTCACCGCTGAAATTGTTGCATCACAGCTTTCACGCTACCGTAGACTTCCACATGGCCACCAATCTCGGCTTCTCCAATACCCGTCGCCGTCCCATTCTCTAGCCACCGCTGCAATAGATCATTGCTCTCCTTCGGCTTGATATCCTGTGCCGCAGTCCCCACAGTCACATGAGCTACCTCATTCGCAGTCTCCCATCCCTCGTCGAGCAGCCGCGCTACTATACACATAACGCGGTCATCCCACACCACTCGCTCGAGACGTACGCGGCATTTACCGATCGAAGGGTCGGCCGTCCGAGTCGAGGAATCCTGGGACTGCTCTGAAAGGGTGCTGGCGTGGAGCGTGGTCAAGTGTGACCAGAGCTCTGGATTCGATGGGATCGAGGCACGGTGCATCAGTGTGACGTGGAAGGAGGGTTGGACGCGACGAGATTGCTGGAGATGACGATACATTCTCGCCCTCTCGGAAGTGAGGCTGCTGAAGACTTTGTCAAGGGCGGATACGACTTCACTTGTTGGAAGTTTGATGGCGAAGTATTCGAGTTTGGGAGGCTTGGGCTGGGAGTCCGATGGATTGGGCTGGCCATTGGGAGCTCCGTTCCTCTGATTTGGCTTGTCTCTCTTGTTGCTGTTGAAACTTAGATCGTGCTTGATGTCCGGTTTATAGTCGCTGAGTGCTGCCTCTATCGCTTCATCGAGCTCCTCCGAGCTTGGCATGTTCTCGACAAGCTTGGGATACATAGCATGGAGATTTGATATGACAGTCTCTAGGTTTTTGCGTGAGGATGACGCAACGTCAAGGTCGATAATATTGTCAAAGCCGTCGTCCGGGTCCGAGTTGGGATTAACGGGTTCGAAGCGGGTTAGGAAGCCATCCATGATACTGATGATCTCATGCTTTGACTTGCTCCCTGCTTGGATGGTCTGATGGTTGTCACCACGAGCGAATATTCGGTCTTGCGTCACCTGGCGTATGATTGGTAGCATATTTGGTTTAGGGTCGTGAATGTAATGTAACGCGACGAACCGTGCATCGGGGACAATCCTCAGCACGTCGTCAATTATCTGCGTCCTTTCTCGTTTCTGATGGTTATTCCTATCCGCAATCACGACAGGGTGGGCAGCGAGTGTGTTACAGACTAGAGTAGTAAATTGCTTTGGACGATTGGCCTTTCCAGTAATGTTGTCGTTCTGGATATGACCCCAGTCGAAGAGTTTAGTGAGAGCGACTGCCATGGTTGTCTTGCCACACCCAATGCTAGCAACGGGGAGCAAAATGAGATTCTTGGTGATAACTTCTCCCAGACCACCCGTCTCGTTTTCCTCTTGCTGAATGATGCGGGAGCCGGTCAGCCCCAGTTCCTGCAGAAAACCGTCCCGCATGGCAATGATGCCATGGTTTTTTTGGTACTCCTTACCAATCGAAGGATTCTTTGCAAGCTGACGTCGGGCGTAATGTAAATATTGTCCTGTGACCTCCTTGTGCTTCTTGTATTTTGGGGGCCTGTTACTAATGATGGCCTTGGTGCATTCGCGCCATTGGCGATACATCAAGTAAGGCTCCTCGAACTTGTATTTGAAGAACCAATCACTATAACTTCCATTTGGCTTATGGTCTTTGCGTCTGCATCGTATGACAAAGCCTTCCGTATCTCGACCTGCGTATGATCCAGTCTCAGCACATCCGGATAGGAACATCTTCATTGACTCCGTGTCATCTTTCATGAGGTACTGTGCCTTCTTGAATCCCCATTGGTCGGCGAATTGATGCACAAGCTCGCCTGGGTATGTTGCGAATTCTGGTAGATTGAGATTCATACCATGAATGTAAAGCCCCGCATCTTTAGGCTCATAGGCCAGCACATGCTCCTCGAATTGATCATCACAAAGCTCGGCGACCAGGGTGACGTTCCGCTTCCGCAGCTCTCTCGCTAGATCAGTTCTCGTCTTACCAATTGCTTCCAAATGCCTGTCGACCCAACGCTCTCCTGCGACAGCATGACTCAAGTCGGCATCGGCGCGCGCTCCAGTGGAGTGCTTGCTGCAGACTAGGAGGATGTCCCCTTCAAGACCAGAGATGAAGATGATGCATCCATTCTCTTTGACACTGAGCTCGTAGGGCCCTTGAGTCATGGTATCAATGTTCTCCCATCGAGTCTCGTGCACCTCTCCGACATTGAAGAATTTGTCGTACCCTCGTATGGCGATCTCTGGGGTACCATCCTTTTTTCGGTAGGTGAATAAGCCGCGAGCATATGTTGGAAGGTCACGACGCTTGTAGTCCCAATCTCTAAATTGCCATGAATCAACAGTACCAGCACCCTTATCGAACCCAGCGACTGCGTAGGTATGTTTTTTGGCAGCAGCGCTGTTCCGCCCTCCGCCTTTTTTCGTGCTAGATTCTAGACTTTTCACAAGGGCCGCAACCTCTTGGACATCCTGTGGAGCGTACGGCCCTGACCTCTGAGAAGCCATGCTTCTCTTCGCTAACTTTATGTTGGATACACAGGCACAGGTATGTTGGGAAAGTAATGGCCGTTGTAGAGATGCGGTGAAAGATCTCCGGATCAATGTGAAGCAGCTGCGGTCAAGTACATTGCCGACGAGCATCACCTTTTATGAGTCAGAACCTGCCTCAGAAAGGGTTTGGCCAGCCGCGGAAAGGAAGCACCCTATACTAGTATTTGTTCCTCCACAGCCTCAACAGAGGATGACTGTGGCCGCCAACTTTCCTCCGCAGCAATTAAGGTATGAGTCAAAAATAACAGTTGAGTGCAAGCCCGGGGTTTAGCCGCGGGCGGGACCAACCCCGCGCCGCTTAACGGTGTTAATAATTCATGTACACCAAGTAAAATAAGCTAAAATAAGTAATCGGTTAATAATATATATTCTAGGATTTTCTAGATAGGAACTATTAATAGACTACCTAATAGGGTTTTTATTAACTAACTATTTTTTACTCTAATAGCCTACCCCTAATTAGTTTAAGCCTTATCCCTAAGGCTCTACTAGATAACCTTTATACTTTAACTACTTTTATACTCTAACTAACTTATACTTTAATTAACCTATACTTTAACTACTTTAATTTATACTTTAATTAAGCTTTTACCTCTATTCTTCTTTAACTTATACTTTAATATCTATATATACTATTATTATAACCTTATTATAAATCTCTTATCTTAATATATTCTTTAAAGCTTATATTTCCTTTTAATAAACTTTAAATTATATCTATTTTATTAGGTCTCTTTTAATATATATTATAATTACCTATTAAATCTTAATTAGATAATCTACTTTAATTTCTTTTTATATCTACTTTTTTAATACTACTATCTCTTCCTTTTTAAGCTCCTTTAATACCTCCTATTTTATAATCTTATTAATATTAAGATTATATCTTATATATTTATAAATATATACTTATTTATTATATAAGAGTTAAAAGAATATAATAGGGAGTTATAATATATTTAAAGTATAAGGTAGGATATAACTATTATTATTAAAGGGAAAGGTATTATTAGAATTAATTTTAACTTTAATTTCTTTATTAAAAATTAGACTTAAGATTTTACTTAAATAATATAAGGTAATTACTTAAACTACTTTAATAACTCTATTTACTTAAATTAATTTTATAACTTTATTTATTTAAACTACTTTAATTACTCCTATTATTTAGACTATTATAACTATTCTACTAACTCTAATTTAAGTTTAAATTTATATAATTAATACTTTTATAATATAAGTATTATCTATTATCTTATTTATAACCTTAATTATTATTATTTTATAAAGAGTAAGCTCCTATTAATTATTTTTAATAATTATTATTATTACCTAGATTTAGGCTTATATTTATATAATATATTCTTTTATTATAATAGTTAGGGTTAGACTAAGCTTAAGTAAATATTAAAGGATTTAATTAGAGAGTTACTCCTTAAGGTTATTAAGAATTATATCTTTACTTAGCTTATTAAAGAGAATAATATTATAATCTCTAATCTACTTAATATATAACTTAAATTATTATTTTATTATAATTTTCTCTTAAGTAGTCTTATAATTAAGTTAACTTATATTTTTAATAAGGCTTATATTTAAAAAGAGATTAACTTATAACTTAAGGTTTAATATACTTAGTTCCTTAATTAGGAGCTTATTAATTTTATATATATAGTTTATACTTAGATCTTATAATATCTTTACCTATTTAATTATATTTAATTAAAATTCCTATTAAAATTTATTAGAATTCTTAGTATTTTTAAATTAATATATAGATCTATCCTCTAATAATATCTTAATAGGGATTCCTACCTTTTCCTAAAATATATTTAAAAGATCTAGAAGGTAGTTAAGTATATTTATCCCCTTACTTAAGCCTAATTACTTTACTCCTACTTAAGTAAAGAGGTAAGCTACCTTATCTCTTAACTTTATTAATCCCCTTCCTTCTAATTTTATTAATATAGCTTCCTTACTTTAAATATTTAATTTCTACCTTTTCTAAGGTAAGGGTAAAGGAGGTAGAATTTTATTATTATTATCTTTATTATTTTTATTATTATTAAGAGTTTATATTTAACTTAAAGGGCTAGTATTTATTTACTTTAATTCTAATATTAGTATTAATTAGGTATTACCTCTATTCTTTAATCTCTTCTTTAAGGTAAGAGGGGTTATAAGGTTTAAAGCTACTTTTTATATTAAAAGTTTAATACTTTTCTTTCTATCTTTATATCTAGCCCTTTAATAATATATTATAATTATAAGCTCTTTTAAAGTCCTATCTATTAATATTAAGATAGGAGTAGTCTATAAATAGAAGCTTTAAGTAAAAAGTAATAAGAATATATATAAAAATATATCTATATAATAATAGTATTATATAAAAAGGATAGTAAAAGTAAGGTAAAAAGTAAGAGTTATTAATTAGCTACTTATTTAACTTTTATTAATACTACTACTTTACTTCCTATAAATTAATATTAGATATAAGTTATATAAGTAATAAAAGTAAGTAATAATTATATTTATTAATATAGTTAGTTTAATAGTAAGGTAAGAATAGAGCTTACTACCCTACTTAACCTCCTTATATTCTAAATATACTAGTATAATTCCTTTACTTAAGGGGGGTAATAAGATAGATCCTATAATTATTAGGTCCCTTTAATAGTATAATAGGATATTATTAATATAATATTATTTTACTTAAGTATATTTATATAATTCTTTAACTTAAATACTCTACTAATAGTATATTTATTTTATAAGAAGTCTTAGACTTAATTACTTCTTATTAAGCTTCTATTTATATTACTTATTATTAATAAGGTCTTATATAAGTACTAGGTCCCCCTTTTTAAGGATCTATTACTCTCTCTATATCCTCTTAGAGTATTAATAGGTATATAATACTACCTTACTTAATATTAATTAACTTTTATCTTATAAAGCTATAAATAGCTAATATTAATAGCCTAGTATTACTTCCTCTACTTTATTTAACTCTAATAGCCGTACTAATTTAATATTAAAATAATATTACTTTAATTTAAATTTAAGTATAATAGTTAATAGGATATATCTATATATCTTTATAATTTTTATATTTATAATTAATATATTATCCCTTATTATAAGTAATTATAAATTAGTTATTTACTACTTAATATACTTCTTACTTATTAGTATTAATATCTCTTATATATTCTATTCTAAAAGCCTAGTACTACTTAAGTAGCTAATAGGTCTAGTATAATAGCTTACTTTATAATTATAAAGTAAATATTATATATTATAATTTATAAAGGATAACCTATTATTAATATATAGGCCTTAAGGCTAACTAAAGATTAGGGCTATATATTCCTAAAGTATATTAATTATCTTATAAGTTATATAATAAATATATACCTTTACTTAAATAAATTAATTAAAGAAATCTATAAATAATAGTATATATTAGGCTCTAATTATTATATAAACTAAACTAATTAGTTTAAGTTAATTAGCCCCTAGTATAATTATAGGTATAAACTATTAAATAGTTAGTAGTAATATCTTAATTAGCTTCCTTATTTAAAGCTAGTATAAATAATAGCTCTAATATTATAAATAGATATCCTTTATTTATATTAGTTAATATACTTATCTAATTAGGTAGTCTAATATAAAGGCCGTTATATAATATCTATAATCTTTATAAGTACTTCTTAAAAAGGTTAGTATTTCTAATTTTATAATATAAATACTTTAGGCTTTAGTTACTTTAATAAATCTAAGGTACTTACTTTCTATATAATATAGTATATAGAATTTCTTTACTTAATATCTTAATACTTTCTTTCTCTCCTTTAAAATTCTAAGCTTATCTAACCTTACTTTACCTCCCTTTATATATTTAATAAGCTAAGTATATATAAGAGACTACTAGTACTTTTTTAGCCCTCCTCCTTCTATAATTTATAAAGGGTATATATACCTCTTAACTTAATTTACTTTAAATAGGGGTATTATAAGTTTCTTAAAAAGGTTAGTTAAGCTACTAGTTATAAGATAAATAGGTATATAACTTAAGCTATTAATAATATTAATATACTAATTTCTTAAGGGTTTATAAAAGAGTTTTAGATTAAATTCTCTTAACTAATTAAGCTAGGTAGATATCCTACCCTTCTCTATTTACCCTATAATAGATATTAGTTTAAGAGCCTTATAGTTAGTATATATAAATATAGGGTACTTATTATAGATAATTAACTATCTAATCTCTACTAAATATTTTATAATTATAAAATATTCCCTCTTTAAGTTTAAGTACCTAGTCTTAGTATCCTAGAGTTAGAATAAAATAAATATAATTATTTATTTATTTAATAGCTATTTTAGAGTAGCTTTTATACCCGCTACTAAGTTATAAAGCTAAAATAAGTAACCGCCTAGGGTAGTCTTACTTATATCTATAGTAAGGTAGTACTATAAATTAGGGTTAGCTCTAGATATTATATTATTACTAATAGCCTTCTTAACTACTTTAAATAATTCTTATTAATTTTTACTTTAGTTAAATATATCTTTCTTAATCTACTTTATTTTTATAATTTATTTCTTAACCTTATTTATTTTTATAGGTTTTATTAAGTCTTTATTATATACTTTAACTTTATTATTATAGATCTTATATAGCTTTAGTTTATTAAATACTTACTTAAGATAAAATTTCTTTATTTTAAGAATATATATAGCTCTACTTAATATAAAGATTTAGAGGAATAAAGTTAATTAAAGAAATATATCTAGCTCTAGCTAACTACTAGGTATAAGCTAGTTTTAAATTTAATCTAGATACTTAACTAATAGTTTTAAGCTAGTAGTACTTCCCTAAAATCCTAATACCTTAATTCTATTTATAAATAGGTAGGTCTTAGCTCCTAATAAATAAACTAGTTTAAATATATACCTTAGGAAGTAGCTTATATAAAGAAAGGTATATAATATATTAAAATTAATAGCTAAAGTATTATAATTATCTATAAATATTAAAAATATATAACTATTATATTCTCCTATTAAGGTAGGTATTCTTACTTAACCTTTATTATTAGCTAGAAGGGGCTTAAAGACTAAATCTATAAATTATATATATATATAAAGAGTACCCTTTAAGCCTTACCCTATTTAAATATAAACCTATTAACTATTTAAGGTAAGGAATCCTATTTTATTTTAATCTTCTTCTTTTATTATAATAGCCTAGTAGCTATTTAAAGCGTCTAAGTAAAATAATACCTTAAACTTAAGTATAATTAGGGTATTTAATACTTCCTCTAAATAATATATTAAATAAGTAGACTTTATAATATATCTATTAAGAGTTATAAAGTTATAAATAACTTAAAGTAACTTAAATCCCTTTTTCTTTAAAGGGAATTTTATCTTTACTCCTTATAAGGAGCTTTACCTTATTATAATTCTTATATCTTCTATTTCTAGAAATATTTAGTTAATAAATTCCTATTCTACTTAGGTATATTTAGGGAGAGTACCCTAGAAGGGTTAGGTATTTAATTTAAGGTTAATATTATACTTAATTAGGTCTATTATTTTTATATTATAAATACTCTTAATAAAGTAGTCTCTTTAAGTATATATTAATTACTTTACTACTTTTAATTATTCTATTATATCTACTATAATTCTAATAGTAATCTTACTTTATTAGAACTATTCTTCTACTAATTCCTTACTATTATTACTAATATCTCTTTATTTAACTTAGTACTAGGTAGGAAATCTATCTCCCTAACTTAATAAATATTTTATTACTAAAGCTATAATATTCTTAAGGTCTTTTAATTTATTTCCTTAGACCTTTTATATTAGTTAGGATCTAATAGATAACTCTACTAATAATTCTATAAAATATTTAAAATTATCTATTTAATTAAGTACTTTATATAATATAAGAGCTAAATATATTATATTATAATACCTAGGGCTCTTAACCCCCTAATATTACCTTAGTTAGTATATTAGAGTTACTAGTTTCCCGCTTTATTAAGTAGGATCTAGTAAGTAATATTAGCTACGTCCTCTTTATCTTTATTTTCCTTAATTTCTATTATAAGTAGATTTACTTATATTAGGAAGATCTTAACTAGTACTATTTATAATATTATATTATCTCTACTAATTAAGACTTCCCTTATATAATAATTAGGGTAGAAGCCTACTTACCTTATCTAAGGGATTCTAAGTAAAAGATTATACACCTAATTCTTAATAACCTAAGCCTTAATAACTACTTAGATACCTTCTATATTAATAGGTAAAAATATATAATTAATAAAGGTATAAATTATATCTATTATTAGGCTAATATAAAGGTAACTATCTTTATAGACCTAAGGTAGTAGATCTATTATTTATAACTTTTAATAATTTATAAGCTTAATAATTACCCCTCTATTAATTAAAGTCTATATTAACTTTACCTACCTAATCTAGGAAGTTATTATAAGTGGCTATAATTACCTATTATCCTTAAGGGTATAAGCTATTACTATAAGGGGATATTTCTAAATAGTAGTTACTATTACTAGGGATATTAGTCCTAGTATATTTACTTAGGTACCTACTTAAGTATCTTACTTAAGTACTTTCTTTACTCTATATTTAAGTATAGAATATTATATAGATAATATAAGCTCCTATCTAATAATATTTAACTTATTAAGGAACTACCTAACCTCTATTATAAGAAGGAGTTTAAGTATTAATTTAATAGTAAATCTCTTATAATTTATTATTCCTTAAATAGTATCTAATTATCTTAGTACCTTTATTAATATTAACTCTTATACCTTTCCTATCTTACTAAGTTAAGTCTAAGGTATAGGTCTAACCCTTCCTTATAATACTTATACTTAAGGGCGTAGCTATTAATTTTAAGATATACTTAGAGTAGGTTAAGGATTTACTTAAATAGTACTTAATTTAAGTTAAGGATTTACTTAAATAGTACTTAATTTAAGTTAAGGATTTACTTAAATAGTACCTAGTCTAGGTTAAGGATTTACTTAAATAGTATTTAGTCTAAGTTAAGGATTTACTTAAATATTTCTAGGAGTAGGTTAAGGATTTACTTACCTTATATCTATCTCTTTATCTTTATCCTTACTTATAAGCGGACTAAAAGTAGGACCTTAAGTAGGGTAAACTACTTAATATTTATTTATTTAATTAAGGATTCCTTAAGATAGATAGTTTAGCTTAAAACTTTAAGCTTCCTTTTACTTTCCCTTCTTTTAAATACTAGTTAGTTTCTAACTTACTTACTTACTTAATTCTCCTTACTTAATTCTAGGTTATTATACTACTATTATAGGATTAATACTATATTCTCTAATAGGGAGTATAATAGTAATTTACTTTAGATAATAATTAGCTACTTAATTACTTCCTTCTTTAATAGGCCTTTATAAAATATATAGTAGTACTAGTAATACTACCCCTATAATAACTATTAGACGCTAAGGTTAGAATAGTAGGTTATTATAAAATATTATATGTTAAGGCACGAATAAACCGGTACGATTTATAGGTTATAAGAGCTATTATTCTCTAGACGTTAAGACGTCTAGTCTACCTATCTAAACTAAGCTATATTAGGCTTAGCGCCCTAAGTAGATTACGCTAAGCTATATTAATTAGTAATAAAAGTATATTATAATATCTCCCGCCGTTATAAAAAAGCTTATCCTAAGCTATTATTATAGTAATCTATTATCCTTATCTATTTTAATATAATCCTCTTAATTAAGCTAATTTCTAAGGTTTTAGGTTATAGTTTTACTATCTAGATTATATTCTAATACTAGGGCTTTTAGAGTAGGGAAGTATTTACTTAGAGTAACTACTATATTATCTAACTTCTCTAAAATCTTATTAATATCTAATTCGTATTATTCTTTAATAGCGTTATTATTAATAATAGTAAGTTCATTAAATTTATTAGATAGTAGCTATAGTGACTAGTCCTATTATAACCTAAAAAGGGTTAAGGCCTTAACCTTTTTATCTATAAATATAGTAAGCGCCTAGAGTTCTATTACCTATTAGTTAAGACTATCTACCTATTTTTATAGTTATACTTTATACCTTTCTAGGATTCTAGCTTTTAGAAACTTAGGTAGGTTTAGTAGACTTAATTAAATTTACTTAGGATTTAGGATAGTCTTTTAGTTTAATGATAAATCTATTAGATTATCTATTAAGAATAGGTTTTTACCTTTAATCTTTCCTTTCTTTTAGAATATTAGTAATCTGGACTTTATACCTAATACTAGGAAACCTTTATATTTTCTAGACTTAGCCGCCTTAGTACTCCCGATTTTTACTCGCTTTCTTAGGGGTAATTTCCTAAGCACGTCCTAATTACTAGGTATTATATATATAGGATAGAGGTCCTCTAGAACCTATACCTAGTCTTTTTTTAATATACTAGGGACCTCCTTTTCTTTAGTAAATTTCTAGTAGCTTACGCTAATTTTTCTACTCTTCCCTATTCTTTCCCCTATATCTCTATAGAGTTAAAAACCATTTTAAATTATAAATTAGAGTTAGCCTTTATCGTCTTTTATAAGGGTAGGAGCCTTATACGGTTAAAAATTGCCTATAAGCTATCTATTAATATTAAGACGTATAGCCTAGAAAGCCTAAAAATCTAGTAGGACTATAAACGCCTAATAATATACTATAAAATTATCTCTATTAATTTCCGCCGCTAGGTCTTATATAACTTTATTAGGAAATATATTTATTATAGGCTACTTAGGGTAGCTATTATAATCTACCCGTTCCTATAATTTTAGGCTTATAAATTTTTCCCTAGTATTTTTCCTATTATAAACCTCCCTTTTAATACGGCCTTCTAGATTATAATAGGTAATAGCTACGTCCTCGTCTATAATCTTAGCGTACTCCTTAAGTTTACTTATAGGTATAGTATAGAGTTAGCTAGTTTCCTCTATATTAAGCTTTATAGTTAACCTTCTTTTATCCTACCTAATTTCTATAGCGCTAGTATTCTTAGACCCCCTACTATTTATCTTAAGATTATTATTTTTTAGGGTACCTACGTTCCTTAAGTCTACTTCCTAGTTAATACTTAATAATAGGCTACTTATACTTCTTAACTCTACGTCTTAGTTAATATTTAATAATATACTAGGTCCCCTTTCCTAGTATTCCTTTAATTTATTAATAGAATTAAAAATATTTAAGGTTAGATTTACTATTATTATTTTTCTTTTCCCTATATTCTCGTTTAATACCTTAATAATACTATCTTTTAAGTATCTAAGATCCTAGTTAACTCTAAAGACTTAAGATAGAGGAGCTCTTAGATATAATTCTAAGTAGTTATTAAGGTCTTAAAAGGAAAAGTTTTTAACCCTGTTCTGAAGACTAACTACCGCCTTAGCGGCGATAAAGTTAAATACTTAGAATCTTTTAAGAGCTTCTAACTAGACCTAGGCTTCTTCCTAAGTCTACTCTTATATTAGTATAAATACGGCTCCTTAAAGGTATTTATTATAGTCCTTAGAGTATATAACTAGAGGTATAAATAGATATTAAATAACGTCTTCTTTTACCTAATAAAGGTTTTTATTATATACTACTAATATAGCTATATTTAAGGAAATTCTAGTTAGCTACTAGGCCCGCTAGATTTATAATTTCTAGGTAGATTTCCTTAGAATTCCCTAGAGTAGGAAAGAGAGGTACCGGTTATTAGGAATAAGATAGATAAGGTTATATAGAGGTAATAGCTTTTTAAAAATATTACGTTAAAGGAATATTAATACCGCGGAGTCTAAATACTAGTCTAGGTAGATAGGTCGATCTCCTACTAAGTAGTCTAGAATCTTAGCGAGTTTAATTTCTAATCTCTATACTTAAAATAGGCTAGAAGCGTTAGGTAGATATTTAAGAATTTCTTTAATAGATAGTCTAAATTTATAGAAGTCTATAATAGGGAAGCGCTAGATATAGCCTTTATTTACCTTAATCCTTAACTAGTCTATTAGGTAGGCCTTAATCTACGCCTTAGATAGTTAATAATAATAGTATTTATCTTCTTTATAATTATAAAACTAGCGTAGTAAGGACCTTACTTTAGTAGTAATAGTAGTATAATAATCTATTATTATAAGTAATAAGTTATAGTTTAAACTAAGGTATAAGTAAAAGAATATATATTAATACTAAGTATAGGGGTACCCGTTTTAGTATTTTTTAGCTATTACTATTTTTTTTATCTAATAGTAATTATTTTTTATCTAATAGTAATTTTCTTATAAAGCCTCTATTTTATTACTATTTATTAATTTAACGTCTTAGTATAGATATAGATTATTTAATTCCTATCCTAGTAAGTATAAGCTTTTTTAAATTTTTTAATAACATCTAGTATATCTTCTTTAAGCCTCTAGGTAGGCTTATAGGTATCCTCTTTATAGCCTTTCTACTTAACTTAGTACCCGTTTTACCTACCCTATTTTTCCTTCTAAACTATTCTCTCTACTACGAACTCTTCTTAACCCTAGATAATAATTAGAGCTAGTAGGGGTATATTATAGTTATATAGGTTAGCTTTTAATTATTTAAGATAGATAACTAAGATAACTAGGTAAATCTTTATTATACTAGGAGGAAGTATTATAGTATAAGATTAGCTGAGGTTAGGCTAAGTTAGCCTAACTTAGCTACTTAGCCTAATTAGTTTATTAAACCCCTTTTAGATTTAGTAAACCCCTTTTTATCTAAAGTTAGATATACTTTCTTAGTTAGATTAGATTCTTAGTATCTTAATTTCTATCTTATATTTCTATCTTACTATCTTTCTTTCTTTATCTTTTATCTTATATACTAGATTAGACCCTACTAGTTATAATAATATATTAAGTAGCCTTATTTAACTATTAAGTAGTTATCCTAACCTTATTCCTTAATATTATAAAAGACCTACCTTCTTAATAGTACTTCCACGTACTAGATTAAGTCCTTAATCCTTAATAATCCTAGTTACTAACTTAAAATAGAGAATTCTATTAAACCTACCTATAAGGAGGAGCGTATATAAGCGTTACTTACTTAGATAAGTAGTAACCCCGTTACTTTCCTAAGATACCTTAAGAACCTCTAGTAATAGGCTATTACTACTACTACCTCCGCTACTAATACTCCTATAATAGCTAAAAACCTATCTCCTCCTCCCTAAGCCTAGAATTTAGTTATAGACTTATAAGTCTTAGTTATAATAACTAATACCTTCGCCTAAGTACTATATAATAGTACTTTACTAGCCCCTCCTTCTACCTCTTTTATTCCTACTATTCCTATCTCTAAATCTAAGAAGCTCCCTAATATTATTAAATATAATAGGGATATAAATAAGTTAGATATATAAGAATAAAGTCTTATTTATAAGATATACGTAAACTATAATTAGTACCTAACTAATTAAAAGAAAATTAAGTATAATAAGAACTACCTTATTATTAGAAAGAAAGCCTATAACCTTATAGGCTAATACTATATTAATAGGCTTTATACCCTAACTAGCTTTAAGGACTAGTAAAAGAAGCTTTATAAGACTTATAATAACCTATTTAAAGTTAAAGATACTTATATCTACCTTTATAATACCCTTAGATAAGATAGTCTAAGCTTTAATAAATATTATAACCTTTTCTCTTAAAAGAAGGAATATTTCTAGATAGAATTAACCTCCCTAATTAACGCTTTAAAGAAGAATATTAATTATACTACCTAAATTAATACTATATCCTAGCGAACTTTAATAGGAATAAAATTATATAGCTTTAAAGAGTAGGTCTAAGCCTACTTAAATATTAATAAGGAAATCTAATAACTTAAGTATTATATACTAAGATAGGTAAGTATTCTAGCTAAAATAAAAACCTCTATAAGTATAAGTTATAAGTTAAGGAGGAACTCGCCTATACCTAATAATCTTATAAGGTTTAAGTCTACCCTATCCCTCCCTGTTATTCTTATAACCTCTATACCTATTATACCTTTCCTAGGAGGTAAACTTATAGACCTTAATTTAATTATAACTTATATTTAAGGCTAGTAACTCTAGACGCCTAGAGTTAAAGATATTTATAATAAGTAGAAGTTATACTACTATTATAAACTCTAATACCCTAATAAGACTACCTAGGAATATCTTAATAAGGGTAAGCTAAGGGTCTTATATTCTATAAATATTAATAATACCTTTAATATTAATAGGGGGGTACCCCTCCTATTAGAAAATATCTAATCCCTATATAAAGTTATATATAGGGACCTAATTCTATTTTATTAATTTCCTTCTACCTCTTAGCCTCCTTATTCTCGCCTCCTTTATAGTTATATAAGAAGTTTTCTACCTATTCTACTCTAAACCTATTTAAGATTAATCTAATATTTTAAGATAGCTATATAATTATCTTAAGTACTTTATATTAAGCTTAGTTTAGAATACTAACTCTTATCCTTATTAATTATAAAGCTTCCGCCTATACTTTTATTAATAAGACGTTTATATAATAATACTATTCTCCCTTATACCTAATTAAATACCCCTATTATCTCTAAGGGTTTAATAGATAACTTACGCTTATAGGTAATATTACCTATATAATAAAAATAATATTAGCGCTTAATATTTATATTAAGAGACTTTTCTTATATATTATAGGATTAAAGTATTACCTAATAGTCCTAGGTTATTTATAACTCTACTACTATTTTATTCCTATTAATTTTAGATTAAATACCTTATCTTTATCCTTATCCTTCTACCTTAGCTATTATTACCTAGAACCTATTATAATTTAAGCCGTTATTAAGAAGGAAGAAGAATTCCTTTCTATTAAGGAATCTTAAAAAGTTTAGGAGTTTAAAGATTAATAGTCCTAGTCTTAGCTTTAAACTACCTAATTATTTAGCTTAGCCCTAACTTAAAAGAAGTTACCTACGTCCTAATCTTTAGTATAAATTTAAGATTTACTAGTTCTTAGCCTACCTTAAAAGGAGGTACCTAATCTAACTTAAAAAGAGTTACTTAATCTAACTTAAAAGGAGTTATTTAACCTACCTTAAAAGGAGGTTCCCTATCTAACTTAAAAGGAGTTAATTAGTCTACCTTAAAAGGAGGTTCCTAGCCTAACTTAAAAGGAGTTACCCCGCCTTAGTCTAACTTAGCCTAAGTTACCCTAGTCTCTATCTTAAGTCCTAAGTTAAGTATTAGACTTACCTACGCCTATACTAAATTTAAAAGAAGACCTTCCTAGTTAAATTAATTAAGCCCTTTAGAAAGGTTATAATTCTAAAACTAAGTACTAAAGTCCCTTATCCCGCTAGATATCTAGTTAAAGACGTGCCTAATAAATCTAAAAACCCCTAATCTACCTAGATATTTATAAAATTAGAGCTTATATATTTAATTATATTAGCTAGTCTAAAGATATAAAAGTATTTAGTATTACCCTTAATAAAATTAATTATTATTTTAAGATCTAGAAACCTTAATCTCCTTATTTAATTATAGGGAATCCTAGTTCCCTTATTTAAAGAAAAGCCTTTACTATATCCTAATCTAGAAAACCTAGTACTTATAAGGGTAATTATAGCCTAGCCTTATAAAAGATAGAAAAGGAATTCTATCTTACTACTATTACTACCTAAGAAGATCTAGAGGCTTATTAATAAAGTAAAAATATTAATCCTACTACTAAGCTCCCTTAGCGTTATTATAAGTTCTTAGACATCTTTTTAAAGAAGGATATTAATACCCTATTAGAGTACTACTCCTATAACTATACTATTAACCTTAAAGAAGGTACCTAGCCCCTAGCTACTACCTTATATAGTATAAGCCGTAATAAAACTAATAAACTCTATTAATACCTTAATAATAACCTTACTAAGGGCTTTATCTAAGCTAATAAATCCTAGTCTATATCCCTTATCCTATTTATTAAGAAGCCTAGAGGAGGCCTCTACTTTTATATTAACTACCGCGGTTTAAATACTATTATAGTTAAAAACTACTATCTCTTACCCCTTATTATTAAGACCCTAGATCGCCTAAGCCGCGCTAAGGTATTTATTAAGCTAGATATTATATTAGCTTTTAATTACCTTTAAATTTATAAAGGAGATAAAGAACTTATAGCCTTTTATACTTATTTTAAATTATTTAAGTATCTTATTATACCCTTTAGACTTTATAATAACTCTACCTTATTCTAGTATTATATTAATAATATCCTTTAAGAATATCTTAATAATTTTTTTACTACCTACCTAGATAATATTCTAATTTATAATAAAATAGAAGTAGAATATAAAATTTATATTAAGCGTATCCTTTAAAAGTTAAGGGCTATAAGACTTTAAGTAGATATTACTAAATATAAGTTCTATATCTAGTAGGTCCTCTACCTAGGCCTAATTATTACTATTAAAGGGATTAAGATAGACCTATTTAAAGTTAATATTATTATTAATTAGCTAACCCTAATTAATATTAAAGATATTTAAAGTTTCCTTAGTTTTATAAACTTTTATAAGAGGTTTATTTATAATTATAATAAGATAGCTATACTACTTACTAACCTAATATAAAAAGATATACCCTTCCTCTAGAATAAAGATTACTAGAATACCTTTAATATCCTTAAGAAAGCCTTTACCTCTAATATTATCCTCTACTATTATAATCCTAATAGGAAGATTATAGTAGAAACTAATACCTCTAACTTTATATTAAGTAATATCTTATCTTAGTATAATAATAATAGTATACTCTACCTTATAACTTACTTTTTTAAGAAGTATAATCTAGCTAAGTATAATTATAAGATTTATAATAAGGAACTTATAATAAGGAACTTATAACTATTATTTATACCTTCTAAGAGTAGTATCTTAAGTTAGAAGGCTTATTTAAACCTATTAAAGTAATTACTAATTATAAAAACCTTAAGTACTTTATATTAATTAAAGAACTTAGTTATTATTAAGCTTATTAAAGTAAATTCCTATCTTAATTTAATTATTAAATTATTTACTATCTTAGTAAAGTAGGAGTTAAACCTAATTCCCTTACCTATTATTTAGGAGACCTCCTTAAAGAGGGGGATACTTCTAACCTATATTACTAATATTAATATTAAACTATATTAAAGAAGTACATCCTAGACTTAAAGATAGTTAAATTATAATATTATATTATTTACCTTAATCTAATAGAGCTTTATCTAGAAACCCCCTCGCCTTACTACCCTATTACCCTAGCTCTTATAAGTATAGAACCTAAGCTAGAACTTAAAGTTATAAACTATAAACCTTAACTTAATTTAAAAGTAATTAATTTTAAGGAAGACCCCTAAGATACCTTAACCTAGACCTTATAAGACTAAGCCTAGAGTAATAACTAATTTACCCCCCCTATTCTTAAAGCCCTTTATAGTAGAGCCCGCTATTATAATAAAATCTAGTTAGCTAAATATATAAAATAAGATAGTTCCCTATATTTTTAAGATAGAAGATATATTTTAAACTTAGCTTATCTTTACCTATAAATTATCTAGCTTACTTATAATAGTATTTTAGGTAGATATACTAGAAGAACTAACTATAATAAGCTAGTTAATAAAGTATATTAGTAGTTAAACCTATACTATTTTATTAAGTAATTTATTTATAATTATTATACTTATACCCGCTCTAAGCCTTTTAGATAAAAACTTTAAGGCTACATTAGTAATCTAGGGAATGGAATAATGCAGAAAAATGCGCTTTTAGCAGACTACATGAGCTTTTAACGGAAATAGCACCTCTATTTAATTGATAGCGCTAGCCCTAGTAGGGCTACGCTAGTAAGAATTTAACGCGCTAGTATTTAGTATATAAGCTAGTAGATTTTAAAGTTTAAGCTAAAACGGACTAGTACTAGCCCCGTTATTAATTATTAGTAAAATAAGACAGGATTAAAACTTTAATAATTAAAAACGGGGCTAGTACTAGTCCATTTTAACTTAAACTTTCAAATCTACTAGCTTATATATTAAATACTAGCGTGTTAAATTCCTATTAGCGTAGCCCTACTAGGGCTAGCGCTATTAATTAAATAGAGGTGCTATTTCCGCTAAAAGCTCATGTAGTCTACTAAAAGCGCATTTTTCTACAGTATTCCACTCCCCCAGATTACTGATGTAGCTTTATCCCTTACCCGTCCCTAAGCGCTAATAGCGTAATATTTCTATAGACTATATAAGTCCTCTTCTACCTAGTACCTTTATAGGAATAATATACTATTATATCCTTATCTTTATTAATTATCTTACTAAGATAAGATACCTTATCCCTACTACCTTTATAAAAGTAAAAGAAGCTTTTTATACCTTCTACGCTAATATCTTTAAACTTTATAGAGTATCTAAATATTTTATAACTAATTAAGGTATATAATTTACCTCTAATATTTAGGAATATCTTTACTAAATCCTTAAGATAGATATTAGACTATTAATTAGTTACTACCTCTAAACTAATAGCTAAATAGAATAGGCTAATACTATTATAAAATATTACCTCTAAGCCTTTATAAATTATAAATTATATATAAGATAATTAGGTATTATAATTACTAGGAGCTAAGTTTACCTTAAATAATATTCCTTTTATAATTATACTTATATTACCTTTTATAGCTAATTTAGGATAAAATCCTTACCTTAGTTTTAAACTACCCCTTTTATTACCCCCTTACCTTACTACTTAGGCTAGGGTAAAGCTAATAAATATTAAAGAGTTTACTAAGAAACTTAAGGATATTACTAACTACCTTTAGGAAGAGATATTAATTACTTAAGCTATTTATAAATCTTTAGTTAATTAGAAGCGCTATCCTTACCCTTATTACTTCCTAGGAGATCTAGTTTAGTTATATACTAAGAACTTAAATACTACTTACCTTATAATTAAGCTAGATAATTATAGCGTAGGTCCCTTCCCTATTAAATATATTTTTAATAATCCCCTAATTATTAAACTTAACCTTCTTAAGTTTATAAAGATCTATCTAGTCTTCTATACTAGTCTCCTATAATATATAGCCTAGGATCCTCTATCCAGATAATACTAGGAACCCCGTACCCCTATTATTACTAAAGATAGTAAATATAGCTAGTATATAGATAGTATACTAAATTCTAAGCTTAACTAATATTTCTAGCTACTACTCCTTAAGTATTTTATTAACTAGGAGTCTTATATCCTTATATAAGAACTATTTAACCTCCTTAAGAACTATTAATAAGCTATTAATAAGTTCTACTAAGCTAACCTATTAACTACTAGGCCTTATATCTTACCTTATTAGGTTCCTTATTATTAATACCTTAACCCCTAGCCTTAATCTACGCCTAGTCCTATTAACCCTCTTAAGTTAGACTAGGATAGTCTTAAACTCTAGCTTCTACCTTCTACCTTCTTAAGTTAGATTAAGATAGTCTTAGACTCTAGTAACTACCTTATCTATCCTAAGTTAAGCTAAGATAGCTTTAGACTCTAGTCCTATTAACCCTCTTAAGTTAGATTAGGATAGTCTTAGACTCTAGCTTCTACCTTCTACTTTCTTAAATTAGATTAAGATAGTCTTAGACTCTAATAACTACCTTATCTATCTTAAGTTAAGCTAAGATAGCTTTAGACTCTAGTCCCCTTATTAACCCTTCTAAGTTAGATTAAGATAGTCTTAAACTCTAATACCTACCTTATCTATCTTAAGTTAAGTTAAGATAGCTTTAAACTCTAGTCCTATTAACCCTCCTAAGTTAAATTAGGATAATCTTAGACTCTAGCTTCTATCTTCTACTATCTTAAGTTAGGCTAAGATAGCCTTAGACTCTAATTCTATCCTTTACTATCCTAAGTTAAGTTAAGATAGTTTTAGACTTTAATCCTATTAACCCTTATCTTAAGTTAAGTTAAGATAGCTTTAAACTCTAATCCTATTATCCGCCCTCTTAAGTTAGGCTAAGATAGCCTTAAACTCTAGTTCTTACCTCTACTCTCTTAAGTTAGGCTAAGTTAGCCTTAGACTCTAGTTTTTTATTAATACCCTATTTAAATTAGATTTATAATAGACTTAAGAGTTACTCTTTAAGAACCTTATCCCTTATCCTTTTATATCCTCGCCTTTACCTTTATTCTATTATACCTACTAACGCTTTACAGGAGTTTAGCCTTTAAAAGGGGAGCTATTATTATAATATAAGATTAATTAAGATTAGGCTAAGTTAGCCTAACTTAGCTACTTAGCTTAATTAGTTTATTAAATCCCTTTTAAGTTTAATAACCCCCTTTTTATCTAAAGTTAGATATACTTTCTTAGTTAGATTAGATTCTTAGCGTCTTAGTTTCTACCTTATATTTCTATCTTACTATCTTTCTTTCTTTATCTTTTATCTTATATACTAGATTAGACCCTACTAGTTATAATAATATATTAAGTAGCCTCGTCTAACTATTAAGTAGTTATTCTAACCTCGTTCCTTAATAGGAAGCTTTAGCTTATAAGCGAGTAGGCTTATTTTTTATAGAATTCTATAAGGCCCTACCTTCTTAATAGTAAGGGATAAACTTTTAGGGATATAGTACCTAGTATCCCCTATTTTTACTAGTTTTAAATAAGCGTATCTAGATAGGTCTAGTACGCGATGTTTTAAATCCTACTTATAAGCTATTCTAGCCTAGGCTAATTTAATAGTATTAAATATATCGTTCCTAATAGTTTCTTAGTTACGAAGAAAATTTCCTATTATAGAGTTAAATTCTAGTACTACGGCTAATAAGAACCCTCTTAGCTTCACCTTATATAAAACTTTAAATAGTATTATAATTATACTAGTATTCTCTAAAGTATTTAACGCGTACTCGACCTCTACTAGAAGGGTATCCTAGTTTTCCTTATACTAGCTAACTAATAAGTAATATAAGGCCGTCTCTACTATTTAATTTATTTATCTAACCTAGCCGTTAGCAGCGGGATAGTATACGGTAATTATTCCTAGGGAAACTCTATATCTAGTAAATAGGGTTTTCTAGAAGGTACTAGTAAATTTTAGGTCTCTATCTAAAATAAGACGGCTAGGTATACCCTAAGTTTTATAGATAGTATTAAAGTATCTATTAGCCTAGTCTTATACTAAATCTATTTTATTACCTAATACTAGATAAATAAACTTAGAAAATTTATCTATTACTATAAGTAAAGAATTATAGCTACTAGCAGTTAAAGGAAGGCTAATAATAAAATCTATTAATAATTCTTCTAGTAGCTACTAGAATACCCCTACGGGTTAGAGTTCCCTATATAGTAGTTATCTAGAAGGCTTAGATAGTTAGTAGGCTAGACACCTATTAATATAACCTTAGATAACCTTACGTATCTTTAGAAAATATACTAAACTCTATAAGCGGTTATATATATAATGAATACCTCTATATATATAATAATTATATCTATACTTTAAGATTTTCCTTATAAGTTTTTTAGGAATATATAAGTAATCCGGCCCTAGATAGTCAACTATATATAGTAGTTAAGAATTAATATTAAGCTAGTATACTTAGTAAATAGTCTTTAACCCTATTTCTAGTTATTAGGATTCCTAGACCTACTTCTAGACCTACTTATAGATTTACCTAAAATAAGGGTCTTTTAGTAAGGTAGCCGCGATTTCCTTAAGAAAATCTCGTTCGGCCTAGATAACTACTACTAGGGATATATTAATTAGATTAGGTTTCTTAGTAGGAAGTCTTAAAAGGCTATTAGCGTTTTTATAGGATTTCCCTACCTAGTAAATAATTTTTATCCTTAGTTAGAATATTAATAAATATAACGCCTATTTATTTAGCCTAGTAGACTACTATCTATTTATCTTATTCTATAGTACTAATTTTAATATAGTATAATTAGTAATAATAATAAAATCGCTATTATTAAAGAATTAGGGAAGTTTTATAAGGGCCTAGACTAGAGTACTAGCCTCTAATTCTATAACCTAATATCTTATTTTAATATCTAAAAGGTCTCTAGAAAGAAATAAGATTAGTCTTTCTACCCTATTAACCTTAATTTAGTATAGCGTAGCTCTATAACCCTTCTCTTTACTACTATCTATATAAAGAATAAAAGGCTTACTAAAGTTAGGGAATACTAAGGTAGGCGCGTTATATAATTTATCCTTAAGTATTTCTTATACTTTATAGTATTAGGGGCTAGCGTATAACCGCCTAGATTTAAATCTAGACCTATTAGGTTCCTTAGATTTATTAGGGTCTATTATTAATTTTAATAGTAATAACTTCGCTAGTAAAGGGCTAGAGGTATCTACTAATAGACGCTTCTTTTATATATAGTTCCTCTAGGGGCGACCCTTATTTAAGCTACCCCTAAAACCTTCTATTTTTAGTCTAATAAGAGGTCGCGTTATTATAATATAATATTTAATAAATTTTTAATAGTAGCTAAAAAATCCTAATCTAATTTTAAGTTCCTAGAGATTTATTAGGAAAGTTATATTTTAAACTACTTTAACTTTCTCTTCTATAGTACTTAATCCTAGTCTAGAGATATAATATCCTAAAGTAGTAATACTAGAATAAGTAAAATAATATTTTATTAAGGATAATATAATACTACTTTTCTTTAATAGCCCTAGGACTTAGTCTAAGTACTTAAGATAGTTATTAAGAGTAGTTAAAAAGATTATTATATTATTAATATATATTAGAATAAATTACTATAAGTATAAGGATAGGAGTATTTCTATCTAATATTAGAAGAAACTTAGAGTATTTACTAACCCTATTATAGAGACCTTTAGCTATTCTTAACCCTAGTAGGGGCTAATAAATATTATCTTCTATTAGTCTAAAGGGCGTATACCCTATTAAAAAAACCCTTTTATAAGGTTAATAGAAGAGAATATTATTAATCTACTAAGCGCTCCTAGGATTATATCTTATTTTAGGAGGGGATATATATCTAGGTAGAGCTTAGTATTTACCTTATATAAATCTACTACTACTCTTAGCTTCCTATTCTTTTATACTATAAAGGCCGGTGATAATATAGTAGATAGTACCCCTAGAGGAACCTTTTTAATTTAGCCCTACTCTACTAAGGGGTCTAGAATTAAATCTATAACTTTATAGTCCCTTTAAGAAAGGTTATAAGGGTTCTACTTTAATCCTACTACGTTAGATTTATCCTTAAAGGGTATTAATATCTTAATACTATTATTAAACTTTCCTAGGCTATTTTAAAAAAGTATATTATACTTTTTAAGTACCTTTTTAATATATTCTTAGTAATTAGGCCCCTAATAGGTAGAGATATCTACTTCTAGAATTACTACCTCCTCTAGGAGATCTACTATATAAGGTATATTAGGCTCCTCCTAGAATTTACTAGTATAGATATTAGTAAAGTAGAAATCTACCTTTATAGGCTTTACTAATTCTTATAATATTAATAGTCTACCTAGTAGCTATCCTTTACAGATTCCAATAGAATATTAACTAAAATTTACTATTAGGTAGGCTTAGGGATTATTATTAACTACCGCTTAAATACCTAATATAAAGGTTCCTAATTAAAAATTAACCTTTAGTAGAGGTTTAAATAAGTAGTTATAGTTTATTACTAATAGGTAGTATTTAATTAGTATATTTTATCCTATCCTAGAGTCTAATATTACTACTAAGTTAGTATAGATATTAACCTTTTTACGTTTTAGGACCCTTAGCCTTTTTAGTTTAATTAGTAGTATTAATATTATTATAGATTCTTACATATTAGCGTAGATCCTTAGAATTAGATCTAATTTAAAGGTAACTCTAATTAGAATAGAGGTTTAATATATTATAGCGAGATCCTAGTATTTACCTTATTAGATATTAATTATATTTAGTTTTATAATATCTATACTAATAATTATATTATATAAGAGTCTTAAAACTATATAGATTTCTCTAGATATTTTAATAGGTTCCCTAGTTAGACTATATATCCTAATATCTACCTTAATATAATCCCGTAATAATAACTCCCTAGAACTAACTCCCTTATATTAAAGCCTTTTCCCCCTAGTTATAAGGTAGATATTATAACCTTTAAAGAATACTAGATAGTAATACTTAGAAATAAGGGATACTAGGGATCTAGTATTAAAATAAAACTCTAGTATTTTACTATCTTTACTAATATACTAGTATATAACGCTAGAGAATTGCCTAAAATCTATACTAACTCCCGTTAATATAGTAGGAAAAGTAAAAATACTAGGTTCTAATCCCCTTAGAGATAAAATAGTAAGGTTATTAAGATAAGATAGTTCTAAAGTTTTTCTAGTAGTAATATTTAAGCTATTAGTAGAGTTTAAAGTTTTTCTAGTAATAATATTTAAGCTATTAGTAGAGTTATTACCCTCTAGTAGGCCCTAACTACTAGTTAGGAGCCCTAAGAGGCTTCCCCCTAAAGCTCCTTATCCGTAAGGATCTTTAAAGCTATATAGGTCTCTAGATTATATAGATTAAGATTATTATCCCTATTATAATAATCCTTATTAGTTAGGTTAATATCTATCTCCTCCTCTAACTTAACTTTTAAGGACTTTTTCTTTTTATTATTATAATTACTATCTTAATAGTTTCTATTATAATACTAGGAAGGATAAGGTAGGGTCCTTTTAGGTTATTAGTTATTAGCTATTATTATTTTTAAAGGATGTCTTTTTATCTTTATAACCTTAGGGTTAGCTAACTAGATAATCCCTTTAACCACTAGATTACTAAATAATTACTAGACTTAGGCTAGGGATAGTACTTATAATACTAGAGTTACTACTAGTTTCTAATAGGGTCTATTTATCTTATAAACCCGCTTAGCTACTACCTTATTATTTTAGACTCGCCTATTAAAGTTTTCTATAATATCCCCTTCTTCCTATATTAGGGTTATAAGTACTAGGTTTAGCTTAAGGCCTTATTATAGATATCTAATAATTATATCCTTATTATTAATACCCGTATTATATAAGTAGTTAGTCTTTTAAGTTAGATATTAGTTAAGGGTAAGTAATAGTTAATTAAAATAGAACTTTATTTTCTTAGCTTCCTTTATTAATTTAAATTAATTAGGCTAATATTCTTAAAAAAGTTTATCTTCCTAAATAGCTAAATTATAATTTATTTCTTAACGGACCCTTATAGAAAGGCTATTATACTATTCTAGAGTATCCCCTTTTAGATATATTAGGAGTACTCTAAGGACTAAACCGCTACCTTCTAGTTCCGTTATATAATAAAAGTAGTAGATAAAGAAGGCTATAGAGTATTTTTTAGGATTAAATATTATAATTTCTTAGGGTTAAAGGTTTCACTCCTTATACTCCCTTAGTTAGGGTAGATATTTATTAAGGTCTTTATATTAATAATAGTTATAACTATTAATATAATTTTAAGGTAAGTCTAGTTAAAATTCTTAGGGAAAGTCTTAAGGAGGATTTAGATATCTAGCCTTAAGTAGTTTATTATAATACCCTAATATAGACTCTAACTAATAATTTTCCTAAGAAATAAACCTAGGTTCTAGGCTAAGGTTATAATTTTAATTATAATAAAGTTCTACTTCCTATTAGGTGACCTTCGCGCGTAATTATATTAACCTATTTTACTCTATTAAAAAATATTATAGCTCGGGTTTTTATTAATAGTAGTTAGGTTAGAATACTCTAGGCTAATCCTTTATAAAAGGTTAGCGAGGAATAAAAGTCTCTAGCTAGGTATCCTAATAGGGTAGTACTAGGGTATTTTAACCTTATAGACTAGTTATAATTAATTTAAAGCTAAGAGTAAATAGGGACCTACTATATTATACTCTTACTAGATCTTCTTTAACTTCTTAATTAAAAGGGTCTTTTTATTCTTAATAGGCTTTATCTAATACTAGATACTAGATTCTATTAGCTTATAACCCTCTTCCTAGAGGGCGAGCTAGCTTACGCTATATAGGTAATAGATAATAGCTAGAGGTAACCTCTTTAATTACTTATTAAGAAAGATTAAGATTATCCTATTTACTAGGCCTATTATATAGTTTATTTAGCTACTCCTAGAATATTTCTTTATTTTTAATAATAAAGTATAGGTAGCTAAGAAGTTATTACTTAGCTTCTAATTAGAAAGACTTCTTCTTAGCTTTTAATAAGAGTTAGTAGATAGCCTAAGTAGCCCCTATATTAATATTACTAATTAGTTCTTAAAGGAATAGGGCTTTATATCCTAGGGTCCTCTTAGTTAATTATCCTATAATAACTAGTACTATAATATAGTCTCGTTAATATACTATTTTTAAATACCCTATATTACCTAAATTCTTCTAGATTCCTATAGCTTCCTTAATCTACCTAGAAATATATTCCGTAGTACCTAGATAAGGTATAACTCGTTTCCTAGCTACTACTAAGGATTTACCCTAGGCTACCTCTATAGATTTAGGTAGGTTAATTAGATTATTAAGGCCTAAATTATTTCTCCCTAATTTAATTTAATTAGCTATCCTTACTAGGGTTATTCTAGAATCTAGGGTTCTAGTAGATAGAAGAGCCCTTAATAAGCGCTAGGTAGTCTTAGTACCTTACTTAAAATCCTATAGAGTAGCTAGAAATATCTCTAGCTCTAGTCTAGACTACTAGGATTCCGGCTAGGCCGATCTTTTAAGATCTACTACTACTCTATATTAAGCTAGTCTAAGACTATTCTAAGTAAGATACTTAATAAGGTATTAATTAGGATAGTTATTTAGGTCAACTTATTTAGGTTTTATAAAGAGGAAATTATATAGATAGAAGGTAAGAATAAGAGTATTATAATTAGTTATAATAGTAGATTAAGCTAGGTTAGATAATATAGAGGGCTTTTTAGCTCTAGTTTTAGAAGAAGGGTTTATACCCTAATAATAGAATAAAAATAAATAGAATTATTAAGGCTAAATAAAAATCTTTAATAGGGTAATAGGATAGAATAGAGTAGAAGCGACTTTTATACCTTATAATCCCCTTAAGAATAGCTAATTACTTATAAAAAGACCTAATTTAAATAGATAACTTAGTATATCTATTTAGGATCTTCTAGTATTACTACTAGCTATTAAGGTATAAATAAACCGGTATAATTTATAGGTTATAAGAGCTATTATTCTCTAGATATTAAGATATCTAGTCTACCTATCTAAACTAAGCTATATTAGGCTTAGCGCCCCAAGTAGATTAGGTTAAGCTATATTAATTAGTAATGAAAGTATATTATAATATTATATAATAGCTATATTTATTATATTTAAAATACTAGACTTAAGAGATATCCTTTCTTAATATATACTACTCTCCTTATAATAGGGCTTAATTTAAGTTTCCTCTTAGGGCTATAATATTACTTATTATAATATTTAAGCTTCTTAAGCCTTATAAGATTATTAGGAATACTTAGTTAAATAAGATTAACATCTACCTTATTAGATTATTATTTATTTAAACTAGATAATTAAAAGTAACTAGTATCTTAGTAAATAATGTATAAATAGTATTAAATAGATTTAGTTTACCTATTTTACAATAGGCTACTTTAATTAACCTCTTTATATTATTAAAGGAGTAGTCTACTCCTTTATTATACTTAAAGTTTACTTACTTATATTTATATTAATCTTATATCCCCTTTAAGGTAGTTATTTTAATATTAATAGAATTACTTATTATCTTCCTTACTAGATTAGTTAATCTCTTAAGGTAGTTAATAATTAACTCTTTACTATCTTATTAAAGTTATATTATTTATATTTAAAGCTTAAATTACTTTACTTAAGTATCTTTCTCTATAATTTTAAATTTAGTTAGAAAGGCCTTTTTAAGCTTTATTTAATTAAGCTTAATATCCTTACTTAAATCTTAATACTAGGTATAAGTATTACTATCTAGGTACTACCTAAAGATTAGCTTATATTCCTTATTATAATTAGTACCTTCTTTATTAGTATCTTAATTATCTTACTTATAAGTATAATTAATATCTTTAAAAAATTTGATTAACTCCTCTTAACTATCTTAAAGATTATAAAAGGTTTAGATCTTTACTTAAACTATTCTTACTTAAGGAGTACTACTTAAAATTAAAGTACCTAGTAGGCTAGGTTATATACTACTTATTAATATAAATACGTCCTTAAGAATTAAAGGGATATTTAGTTTTTATTACTTTCCTTTACTTACTTAAGAAATAATTCTAGATAGGTAATTTAAAGAGGATTCTAATAAGGATCCTTTATCTAGTAAATTAGTATTAAACTTATCCTTACTAAAAAGTAATTTACTTAATAATAATAAAGGAGTTCCCTTCTTTAAAGAGGTTAATTATACTCTACTTACTTTAATACCTCTTTAATATAATAGAATAATATTATAATATATAAATAATATTATACTTAATAAAGATAATTAAGTAAATAATATTAAAGAGATATTTAAGTCTTTTTAAGTTACTCCTTTAACTTCCTATTAATAACTTATATCCTTTTAAGTTATTTTAAACCAGTACTAGTCCTTTAATACTAGCTTATAATACTTACTTATAAGGTTACTTAAATTATTAATAATTAAGATAATCCTAGCTAAGCCCCTAGATTATTAATAATTTATATATACTAAGTAAAATAAGCTAAAATAAGTAATCGGTTAATAATATATATTCTAGGATTTTCTAGGCAGGAACTATTAGTAGACTACCTAGTGGGGTTTCTGCTGACTAACCATTTTTCACCCTAACAACGGCTCGTTACGCCCGAAATCTTTGGGAGGCAACGTGAAGTGAGGGGTCCTCGGGTGTAGTAATTGTGCCTGAGAGGGAAGAACAGAGTCGATTGTACCAAACCTCTGCTGCACCAGAAGTTTCTCGCTTTAGTCTGATCAAGGACAATCCCTGAAGGAATTCGCAGGGTTTGGATGATATTTTACAAACCTTTGTTCCTTCACGAAGCTCTCGACCACTTACACATTGACTGATGATGGCGAACCCCAATCCCTTCACTCTCGCAGCTGACAACAGCCCTCGCCTCCTACAACTTCTTCGCTCCAATCCTTCTCTAGCTTCGTCACAAGATGCACACGGCTACTCCATTTCCCACGCGGCCGCTTCTTACAACCATCTTGATCTGCTCAGGACTCTAGTCAACGAGTTCCATGTTGATGTCAATATCAAGGATGAGGACGGCGAGACCCCTTTGTTCGTAGTGGAAACTGTTGAAGCTGCGCAGTGCTTGCTCGAGGAGTTGAAGGCCGATCGGACGGTCAAGAATAGTGAAGGTATGACTGCGGAGGAGAAGATCAAGGCAGACGGGGAGAATGTTACCATCGCGGACTTCCTGAAAGAGTCAAGGGTTAGAGGTGCTCCGGCGGTTGGCGCTGACCCTATGGAAAATCCAGCGCATGTGGACCACCCGCCACCTCTGCCTCCGAATGTGAAAATGCACCTGGGAACTGTGGAGGACGAGCAAGTGATTGGCGACAGCTCAGAGGTCGATCCTGAATTCAGGCAAAGGATAGAAGAACTTGCGGCTAGGGAAGACTTTCAGGGAGATGAGGGGCAGAGACAGCTGAGAGAGTTGGTCAAAGACGCTGTCAGAGGTGCTGGTAGCGACGAAAGAGTTGTAAGGCAACGATTGGAATGAATTTTCAACCATGGCAATTGGATGACGTTCAGCCATGTACAACGATCCCAAGCAGCCATCTCTCATCCAAAGCGTCGAAAATATTGCAGAAAGTGTGCAACGTGGCAGCCGTCATATGTCGCTTCTTATCTTCCTGAAGAAATCCATGACTCCCGTGAAAACGACCAACAAGATACCACCACCGGGACCCAGCCTCAGCACCTTGGGCAGGAAGCCCTTATACAGCGCGCCGAAGCCCTCCTCTTTCATTACCGTTCCAAGGGCAGGCCAGGCCCAGTTATATTTCGGCACCGAGCCGGATATCTTTGGCGAATTTTGTATCCTGGACTTGACTACATCCATGGGAGTATTGAGAACGGTACCAATTGTTCCCCCAGTTGCACCAGCCATCAGATCATTCCGGATCTGTTGTCCCTTGCCGTTTGCCTCTGGTAACAGTGACTTGACTTGGAAAATGCAGCCAAAGTAGCCAGCATTCCATAAAATGTGCCGCCATAACGTACTCTCAAGCCCGTTATACATCGCCATGAGTCCTTCCTCCTTGACGATCTTCATGACGCAGTCGACCATTCCGTTGTATTTTCCAGCAGACGCACGATCTTGCAGTCGAATCTTGACGAGCTCAAAAGGGACCACGACAAAAGCTTCCGTTGCACCGGCTGACGCCCCTGTCAGGATGGATAACTGTTGATTCATCTTCGCCATGCCAAACATGTTGCGATAGTATTTGCCCCAGGCGTCATTTGCTGCGAACTTGGTTGCTCTGGTCGAATTGCTCAGCTCTTGGCGTCTGAGGCATGATCAGAACAATACCTTTTGGGAGCCTCCATCAATATAGGCGCCGTGATTCCTCGATACAGCCGAGAGAAACCTTCGTTCTTGACGATCTTCCTGAAGCAGTCCACCATGCCATTATAGTATTCCTCTCCAACGCCTTTGCCTTGTTGCAATTGCCTGGCATGGCGCATTAGCCTAGCGATCATCTCAAGGATCATTCACAGCTTACACTCTAGTCTTGACGACGTCGAGCGGATACCTAAAGCCCCGTGAGATTAGCTGTATTTAAAGAGTGCGGCGAATTGTGACCTTACATCGTCAGGATCTGTAACGAATTAGTTGCTTTTTCTTGCAATGGTAGATTGAAGTATCACAGACCTCAGATACTCCGGCTACAGCACCGGCTGCAAATTGGTAGACGAACGGTAAAGGCATTTCTTCCGACATGATGGCGATACAAGAAGGAAACTTGAAGATTCTCGGTTGTCTATGGTTAATTGGGTTTGGGATGGCCCAAAGCCTCGGGGAATACTTTCAGGGTCCACCGATAACTGTCACGTGCAGACGCGATACGTGCCCGACTAAAGACGCGCTTTTGGACGTGGATCACAACAACTCGCCGAAATGGCGGGGGATCGTCCACCAAGCCTGCCAATCAGTGGACATCACGCTGTACACTAAGCCTGGCCACAATGGCGAATCGACAGAAGTCTTTCTTTGATCAGGACACAAAGGTAAGCTTCAATCTTCGACACAGCCTTACTGAAAACGCTGAGCACTCGGGCAGGTTCGTCCATACTGGCGTCAGGATAGGAAGGCAAACAACATTGTTCGAGCAGCCGAACCTCTTTCTAAAATATCATCCAACATGGCACCGATAGCAGCATCATCACAGTCAAAATCCAAGCTCAAAGCATTCCGGTACGAGCAGAAAGACGCTAGGTATTCTGCAGTGACGGCCGAGGCTGATAAAGAAAACGCTCCTCACGAACAAGACGCTGCAGAGTTACAGATGATACCTCCGCCTCAGCCTCTGTCGCAGAGGTCTGCAACGAAAGATACCAGAGAGTGCCCCCAGACCCCATTGGGCAGGCTTCCCCTTGCGGACCTTCTTGCTACTGGTGAAGACACGTCCCGTGGACACCTCAACCTTACGCCCATTGAGCGAGTGTTATGGAACAACTCGCCTCCAGACTCGCACTCCTCTACTTCTCTATCCGCCCACAAAGGAAGAAAGAGAGCGCATAGCATATCGGCCTCCTCGTCTCAGAATGAGACATCAAATCATTTTGCGAACGACTTGAAGGCAAACGATTTGCAAGCCTTACAGAAGGCGTTCCAGACACCTAAAGCAGACCCTGCAGATGATCTATGGACACGCTATTCCTTGAACACAGACACCGCTGATCGCCGCTCACTCGCGATTCCTACTGGAGGCGGATTCTCCCAATTGATGCATTCGTCATCACCTCAGACACCCGCCAGTCATTTGCAAAAGGATAGCGGCGGGCTTCGGAGATCTCTGAGTTGTATAGAATGGCCTACCTCAGTAGCGAAAAGGCGGAAGTTATTTCATTATAACAGCCAAAGTAATCCGGCCCTTGAACTCACCAATACGGGTGCTAGGGGTGTCACTATTGAGAGGTCGAAGATGTCTAGGGTCAGCTTGCTAGTCGACAAGATACATGACGGCCTCGCGAAGCCAGCCCCGCGTCAAAACCACTATTCATCATCCGTGCCCACTGGATCCTCACCTGGCGCAGATAGAGATGACTCTCCGTCGTCGCCTAGGAGGGAAGATGAAGTTCCACGTCAAGCGAGCCAGGCAGCTATTGACGCTGTTGCGACTGTATTAAGCCAAACGGCTGTCGACCCCAGAGAGACTGTTGTTGGACCACTTGTACTATCTGATGAGGAGATTGCGAGCCTTGAAAGGGCTGACTCTTCAGACTTCTATGACGATGACCTTGATCTTGAATTGATGGAGAACATCAACACAAATCTCGAAACGGACAGGCCAAGATTGTCAGAATCAAAGGAGCCAAGCTGTGCTCTCGGAGTGTTAGGACCGACGGTATTGCCTACGAAAATCGATGAGTTCGACGATGACGAGACCGACATGTTTGTGGCAGATCTAGAAGATGTCTGTGCCATGTACGATTCTCATGTACAATTCCAGCAGCCCCAAGGCCGAGGAAATGCAGACTTGGCTGCGGCGCATACCATGACAGATTCGTTTCAAGGTGCTGAACCGATGGAGAAGAGTCTAACGGTGCCTGAAGTCGAGGTGCTTTCTGACGATGAGGACTTTGGCAACGACTCTGATTTTGAGCAAATCGCTGCCGAGTGTGCTGATGCGGCCAAGAGTCAGCAGGTATTACAACCTCAATCGTCTGTATGTACATTCAGATCTGGCTCATCTGTTTAGCTAGCTGAATGACGAAAGCATGACAGAAAGCCTCCTGCAATACAACGATATGTGATTAGAGCCGTAGCACAATCAACCTATGAGGATAACAATGGATGTACACAGACAGAGAAGGTAGCCGCACCCAAACTTGCCATCCGACTGAGGACTGACTTAAAAAGGTTCTCTCGGTCCAATGTGAGAAATCGAAGTTGAGCAAGGTAATCCTACTACGACAAGTGTGGATTGAGACTCCCTGCGAGCCTGAGTCTTTTGTACATCTGATTGGGGATTTTGACCGATATGGCCAATGCATCGTGGACAACGCTCAGAATCTGCTCATTCTCCATCCCGATTATCTGATCTCATCTACTGTAGTTGGGGATTCTTTCACATGTACTCGGAAGGCAGTACTACAAGACCGCGTCAAGGCCACAAGTGATGCGAGTCAGTCGACGATATACGGGCACATGCTCCACGAAATCTTCCAAGAAGCGATGAGGGTCAATCGGTGGGACGATGAATTCATGGCCATCACTATTGAGAGTCTAGCTACCCAGTACCTGGAGACACTGTTTGAGGTCCAAATTGGGCATGTCATGGCTGTTGAACAGCTCAAGGCGAGGGTGCTCGACTTGCAGGCGTGGGCAGAGATTTACGTTTCCGCAAGACCTCAGGTAAGCGTTGTGGCAGAAGGTCGTCGCTCATCTAATCTTGGTGCAGCCGAACGCGTTCGTCAAAGATCGAAATGGGGCGCGATCACTCATGGCCGTAAATAAGCTTCTTGAAGTCGAAGAGAAGGTCTGGTCGCCGTTGTATGGTCTCAAAGGAAATGTCGACGCAACAGTGCAGGTATTCCTCAAAGACGGGGATGATGAGAAGACATTGACGGTTCCCTTCGAGTTGAAAACGGGCAAGCATCAAAGTGCAGCACACAAGGCGCAAACGTCGCTCTATACACTCCTGTTGTCTGATAGATATGGTAATGGATATCCTTGCCCGTCTTGATCATCGTACGTGCTAATAGACCCTTATACAGACATTGAGATCGCTGCTGGTATTCTATACTACATGCAGACCTCCGAGATCTCTAATATTCCTACAATGCGACAAGAGCTGGTGCCCATGATCATGCAGCGAAATGGTTTGGCGACGTACGTTCGTCATCGCATGGAGCTCCCTCCAATGATCAAACGGCCGTACATATGCGGCAAATGCTACGCACAGACTCCCTGCTTCATCTACCACAAAATGATCGATGATGGCAACGGCGAGACGAGCGGTATGGGAGAGAAGTTCGACGACCTTGTAAAGCATCTCAATTCTAATCACCAGCAATTCTTTCGCAAGTGGGATGACCTGTTGACCAAGGAAGAGAAAGACGTTGTCAAATTCCGGAGAGAACTATGGACCATGCGGAGCCTTGAGCGTCAGAAGGTTGGGAGATGTTGGGGCGAAGTCGTGATTGATCCAGGTTCTTTCCACGAGGTCGAAGGCGCCGCAAAGATCAATCGATTCCAGTACACCTTCGTCAAACGGAAGCCACTACCTAGCTTCCTTTTCACAGAGTCACAAATCACACTTGGAGAGCCAATCGTTATATCGGATGAAAAAGGACACTTTGCCCTGGCCAATGGATATGTGACCAAGATACGAAAGCATCAGGTCCAAGTCACTATCGACAGGCGTTTACATAACGCTCGGGTGAAAGGCAATAATTTTGATGAACAGAGAAATCAGTCATTCATTGGTATCATGGAGGTTGTTGAGGATGGTATCAGTCAATCCACCACAATCCCAACCCAGCCAGAGGAGCCCGTAGTCTACCGAATCGACAAAGATGAATTCAGTAATGGCATGGCAATGGTCCGCAACAACTTGATACGACTCATGGAGAAAGATGTATTCGGCGTTCAGGCTCTTCGAAGACTGATCGTCGAAAATGTGGCTCCGACTTTCAAGCCCACTGCGTCTGCATATGGCTCCGCAGATTCAGCAAGCCAAGCAAATTTGAACGTCGATCAAAAGGCTGCTATTGAGAAGGTCATGAGTGCTAAGGACTACGCCTTGGTGCTCGGTATGCCTGGGACTGGAAAAACGACGACGATCGCCCACATCATTCGAGCTCTTGTAGCACAGGGAAAAAGCGTCTTACTCACTTCTTACACGCACACTGCTGTAGACAATATTCTGCTAAAGCTACGGAACGACAATTTTGGCATCTTCCGCCTTGGTGCCGTTGCAAAGGTGCACCCTGAGGTTCAAGAATTTGCAGACCTTGCAGCCAAATCTTTTAATACTGTTGAAGATCTGAAGAGATGCTACACTCGACCCATCGTCGCAACCACCTGCCTTGGAATAAATCACCCTATCTTCAATCAGCGAATCTTTGACTACTGCATCGTGGACGAGGCATCCCAAATCACCCTTCCTGTCTGCTTAGGGCCCATACGAATGGCCAGGACTTTCATCCTTGTGGGCGATCACTACCAACTTCCTCCTCTGGTCCAAAACAAGGAGGCGTTGGCCGGTGGCTTGGATATAAGCCTGTTCAAACTGCTGTCTGACAACCACCCTGCCTCGGTCACCAACCTCGAGCATCAGTATCGCATGTGCGAGGACATCATGACATTGAGTAACACTCTCATCTACGACGGACGTCTCAAATGCGGAACCAACGCCGTCGCCTCTCGCTCTATCAGCATCCCAAACATGGCCGCATTGAGACTGCACCATCACAGCACTCAGAGCATGCTCGCAGCTAACCCAAGAACCATCTGCGCCAACGCAAGTCGCAGCTCATGCTGGCTCCGTGACCTCCTCGACCCCTCCCTAAAAGCCTGCTTCGTAAACACCGACCTCCTGCTCCCCCACTCCCGCGAAGTCCTCGAAAACGGCTCACGGGTCACAAATCCCACCGAAGCCACCCTAACCACACAACTCGTCGAGTCCCTCCTCACCGTCGGTATCCCCCCAACCGACATCGGCGTCATCACGCCCTACCGCTCCCAACTCGCGCTCATCAAACAATCCCTCCGACACCGCTCCGGCATCGAAATGCACACCGCGGACAAATTCCAAGGCCGCGACAAAGAAGTCATGATCCTGAGTCTAGTGCACAGCAACGAATCTCAAGTCGTCGGCGAGCTACTGAAAGACTGGCGAAGAATCAACGTTGCGTTAACGCGAGCGAGGACGAAGCTATTAATTTTAGGCAGCAAAAGCACGCTAACCGGCAACGACCTCCTAAAAGAGATGATCACATTAATGCAGCGAAAGGGATGGTGCTACGATTTACAGCCCGGTGCGTGCGAAGGCCATGTGTGGGAGGAAATGGCCACGCTTTCGTCTGGGAAAGCAAGCGCCGAGACGACGTCCGAAAACAAATCACTATCAACAAGCAAGACTGAATCTTTCCCAAGTGCCAGTACCGGCAAGGAAAATCAATACGGCAGAAGGATCCCAGCTAAGCAGGGGAAATTGGACATGAATGCGCTGTTGGGGAGAAGACCGGTGTTGAGGGATATCATTAATGATTCGGCTTGAGTATGTACAGCCAATTGGGAGACATATTCTTGTATGCAAGCGACAGGAAGGTCTGCGCTGTTGTGTATTGGGTATTGGATATTGGATATTGGATAGTGCAGCATGGCGATCACAACGCAGTTTATTAGATTACAATTACATTTACAAGTACAATCTCAACAAATCTTTCCATAAATCCAAATCAAATCAATCAATTGAAAAGAAATCCCTCAATTAATTCGCTTTCTTCTTCTCCGTCCTACAGTAATACCGAATCACCTCAAACCCACCGAAGAAATCCCAATAAAAAACTCAATTTACGAAAAATGAAGATATATTGCTATTCATGTCGACTCCACAACCCACAACCCACAACCCACAATCCACCCACATCGCCCCACATCGCCCCACATCACCCCACAAAAAACCACACAACCCAGCGGCCAAATTCACAAATCCAGCCAAAACTCCAAGTAATTTAAAAAAGTTTTCAATTTTTTATTGATGTTGTTTCTATCTTGATCTCAAGACATTGATACTATGTACCCGTGCCCATCCTTAACCGTACACGAAAAAATTCAATCCAAAACCCGCCATCCAACACCCAAACCCGCACCCAATAATCTGCTGCATTGCTGATTTTCATTCCCTCCCATTATTTCCACCCAATCAATAGTATCGCAAACAGTAAACCACGCCCCAATTTTATTTTTGTCGATGAGTGATTGATATAGAACACACGATAGTGCTGACGAAAGAGTGATGATGATGCTGGCGAAGGAGTGACGATGTTGCTGATGATGCTGACGATGCTGACGATGACCCAATGAAACAATCTTCATAATCTCAATTCTCCTGTAAAATATATTAGTATCCATGACGAAGTCTTGATTGAAAAGAGGAAGATGAGGAGAGATATACTTACGCGATTCCACTAATCCTCCATCTCGCACACTATCCCCATCCTCAGAAGGAGCCAAAGATGTCGTTCCCATCAATCGCCGTATGTCCATCCATGGCGTAGTCAGGAACGTCCGGGTTGTCGGTATCTGATGCCATATTATAGTCTTGAAGTGCCTTGAAATCCTCCCAGTGTAGATCGAAGTCCGTGTATCCGGCGGTGTTGAAGCTATCCTGGGCCATGGCGGTCAATAACGGATCGTCCTCGGATGCAGACGAAGCTGCTGCGTCGTCCGTGGTGGCTGTTGATGTCTGCGATGATGATGGTTGTGATGATGACATCTGTGATGATGAGGGCTGTGATGATGATGTCGGTGATGATGGTGGATGTGCTGTCGGTCCTGATGAAAGATATGGGGCGGCATCGAGGTCGTCGATGGAGAAGAAGCTGGTGGTATCGGGAACGGGGGTGAGAGGGCTGATTTCCCGCTGTGGAGCGGCAGCTTTCCTGGACATTCTGGCGGCCTCTTTTCTGGGGTCCTTGAAGCTGTAGCCGTTCCTTGGTTTTCTATCCAGGACTCCTTTCGGGCGGCCTCGTGGCCTGGACGGCGGCTTCTCGATATCCTTGTCTTTGTTTTTGGAGCCTAGGGGTCGGCCACGTCCTCTCTTCGCAAGGGCTGGAGGAGTGCTGTCATTAGTATTCGAGGGGTTGAGAGTGTCCAGGGAGGGTTTAGGGTTGGCTTGTTGGGCAGGGTCAGAACCAGGGGGCGTCGCTTGGGGGTGTTCTTCGTATTGAAATGATGGATTCTGGATGTATTCGCGATCGGAAGAAGCCTGCGTAAGAGCATGAGTGGGTGAAGATACAAACGGTGAGAGTGGTGAGTATACGCCGTATTGAGGATACAGCGTAGATGTCTCCTTCGACATTGCTGCATATTGACCTTGATAGTAAGGCCCATCGGTATTTGTATCACCGTTCTGGGAATTATGATAGGAGGTGCTGGGTTCAGGGTACATTGTCGGATTGTTTCCTATTATGCTTGATTGATGCATGCTGGTATATTAAAGAGCATGCTGTGATGGTGATCCGAATTGGTGCGTTCAATTGATGTTTAGAAGTTGATATCAGTAGAGAATGTTGTAGAAGAGTGCGTGCCGAGCCCCTATCATGTAGTTGCAAACAGGGGCGCCATTGATATACTGATGATGGACCGTCCGGATAGGCTGGGCACCAAGGGCAAAGGATATATTGGAATAAGTCTGAATAAACCCTATATCGACACGAGGGCTAGTGACGCCGAGGGAACCTTCCAAGAAAAAGGCGTAACCACAGCGGAAGAGATGTTATGAATCATTACTTTCGCACCAATAGCTAGGTAGACATGTGGAACTTCGGAACAAGTAGGGTTGTCAGGACAGGCTTCCATAGAAAGCAACACAACAATTAGCGAGTAGTTGGAAGCAACGATGCTGATCGAGGAGAGGAAGTAGCGAAGGCCTAGATACTATCGTTTTATGCTCGTTCTTAGCAATCGAGGAGGAAGGAGAGAGCGGCCGGTCCGCATGTATCATATCATTTCCCACAGGACAAACCTCTTCATCCCTCGGACATCATTTGGGACGTCCGCCTCTGCCGAATTTGAAGTCCGCTCGTTACTCGACTGTCCATCAGACAGACACAATACGGTGTACCCTGATTGGCGTCCATGAGGGTCCATGGTGAAGCCACGGGCACTCATGGAAAAAAAGGCTTGGCGCTGGCTTACCCCTTTCCCGATATGGACGCATTTTTCACTATTTATTAAGCATCAACAACCTTCTATGAGTGATTGCGGAGCTTAAACCTCACATGACTTTCAAAAAGAGTTTGCGGACCCATTGTGCGGGCAGTAACCCTGCCCAGGTAGCGCTTACCATGTTGTGAGAATTGAGGTGGTCCCGCGATTCACTTTGGGGATATGGCAGCCGGTATCGACAGAGAAAGGGGTCGACTGAATCGTCAGCGAGGATACGAGGACTCTCGATTCCTACTAGACTAAGCCATTCGTACGTCTCCAGAGCCCAGTCATGAAATTCATCATCAGAGATGACCGAGAACGCAGGATCGAAGTCGGGAACAAGGACTGCCTTGGTGATCTTTAATTGCGGCGAAACGTGGGCGGTGATAGGGTGGTGCTTGGCGATTGGCGTTTCGACTGATTCTACATCAGACTCTTATTACCTGCTCTGTCAATATTCACGTACGGATGGTAGGAAGTACCTTCCGATGATTTCTCAAAGTCATGGAACAACCACGTTACAGATCGATTGAGCACGTTCTTGAATGCCCATACAATCCTTTCGAAGCCCTTTTTGCCGTGCAACATAGAAGGTTGGCGAAGGTCAATCTCGACAGCTGATCGATCAATCAATGATTCGATGTGCCCTCATGCGTATGTACTAACGTACCATACTTGGTCTTCACATGCTTCCGTCCTCCATCAGGCATGGCCTTTCCGACAAGTCCAGTGCGTTCGTAATTTTCCTTGGCAAGTTCAAGACGAAGCTGACCTAAGAAACAACCATTTCAGGAAGGAGCGATGCTGAAATGAGAGAATTTTTCAAGACATACCGTCCCTTAGGAAGTATCTATCGTCCACACCAGCTCGACCCTCGGAGATCATCAAGATGTTGCCTTCATTCGACAAAGGCAAATCAATGGGGTGAAACAACGTCCAATAAGATGGTATTGAGCGGAGAGAATATTGACGACGGAAAGGAGATTACCTACCGGTCTTGATATATGAATTGAAGAAGACTCCATCAAGTAAAGCAGACAGTGGCATAATGGCTCGCGAGTACTGTAGGTGACTGATCTCGTCGCTCAGATCTTTCCAGATTATTGCATACAACTCCTCGGGAAGAAGCATTTCAATCTACAATTACTCTTTCAGTAGCTACCCTTGATCACCTCCGTGAGCAGCCATTTACTTTATGCGTGAACGGCTGGTCCATGATTGCACTAAACGGTTTCTTCTTGCTTGGCGGTTGCTTAGGGTCCACCGACTTGGGCAGCATCCCCGTCGACACCATGGCCTTTGAGGAGGGCGTCTGGGATTTTGCAAAACCAAACATGACGATATTTAATTCTAATTACTGGATGATTATAATTTTGGATGTTTTATTATGAAATTGAGTAAGCTGCCAGTTGAGAACCGAAAGGAGCACAGAATTAGTGCCGAGGAAAGCCGCCCATAGCCGAGGCTTTCTTTGTGGTCAAACATTTCCTCATCTGGAGGAATGAACCCAATATCACAACCAATCTGGACCCGTCACTACTTATGCTTCTTAAGAATCTTTCGTACCTTGCAGCTCATCCTGTGGAGCTTTCGGGAACAACCCTGACTTGACGACATTGCTCCACAGCTCGCTCGACGTCAATTGACCATGGCACCACCATATCCTCGAAGACCAATAGCCAAAGATCGCTTCGCCGCCCTCTTCCCGACACTGAAAGCCCAGGCATACCATGACCCACCTCCTCGAGGCTCAGGCTCTCACACGTACGTCCACAGCTCTCTCAGTACATCCCGGCTGCCAGTGACCCTCTCGGCAGCATCCGCACCATAGCTTGGAGTCCAACGGGCCACCTCATAGCGACGGGCTCTGCAGATCGCACGTTGCGTGTATGGAACCCAGAAAAACCGCAAGTGAAAACCAGTACGGAGCTGAAAGGTCATCTCGGAGCTGTGGAAAAGGTGGCATGGAATCCCATAAAGGAGGCTGAACTCGCCTCCGTGAGTAGTGACGGGACTTGCAAGTTCTGGGATGTGAGGAATAAGAACTGTACCGCGACCGTGCAGCTAGGTGGAGAGGGTTTGACCATAGCCTGGGCAGGAGACGGCAGTGTGGTCATGGTCGGAAGCACTGTGAGAAAGGTATGACTCTTTCGGTCCATAGATCATCATAACACAAATTGAGCGAGACTAAGACTTCGTACAGGAAGGCGCCGACTATCTAGTCCCAATCACCATCCACCCAACTCCCACCGCCAGCACACCCATACAACAACCCCTCCAAACGAACCAGGTGACCTTCAACCATTCCACACCACCCACCTACCTCCTCCTCACCCGCGGCGACGGCTCCATCACCATCGCAACCTACCCTTCCCTCCAAACCATCCACACCCTCCACGCCCACACCTCCTCCTGCTTCTCACTCGCCCTATCCCCCACCGCACGCTACCTCGCCATCGGCGGCTCCGACGCCCTCATATCCCTCTACGACACCACGGATTGGGTATGCAAACGAAGTCTGACGAGCGCAACGGGCCCGGTCAAGAGTGTAGGATTCAGCTTCGATGGCAGTTTCGTGGTGGGAGGAGATGATGAGGGGAAGACGTTGGAAGTGGCACATGTGGAGAGCGGAGAGTGTGTTGGGAAGATTGAGACGGGGGGTGGTGCTGGAGTTGTGGCGTGGCATCCGGGTCGGTACTGGATAGCTTATGCGGGGGAGGGAGGGGGACTGAAGATTCTAGGAGCGGCCGGTGGACAGATGTGAGGGTGTTGGGGTAGGTAGGGGTGTTCTGATGATGTTGGAGTTTTTGGGGTAGCTCTGAAATATCAGACTATTGATTTTCATACCTAGAGGTCTCGACTGCGATACTGCCTTAATGCATTATATCAATGCCGCTCTAACCATGGTAGTTCCGACGCTTTGAATGTTACCCAGGTACCCAGCGGCGTATGTGCCCTTCAAATCGCGCAACAATTCGCAACGATTCGCAGCAAAAGCCGCAAACCGTCTCTCACAAAAACAGTTTCACCAGCTACTGCAATCTCTTTCAGGTCCAGCGCACGGCAAGGTTCAGAACATGGAGTTATTGGAACAATTGCTGGCACGCAAACTTGAGCAGTTCCATTCTACAGAAGTTGGAATTTCCGGTGAAGGTCGCGATAGACTTGCCCGCCCCGGTGGTCCAGCGGATGCTACCCTAGGACTGATTCTACACGTCCAAAGTGAGGATGATGTCCTAGGTGGGTTCTGGGATTCTCGTAGCGCAACTATAAGTCTTCTCCTTGGAAAAGGAATCCATGAGACCTTCGCATTCGGCTATTCCAGAGGGGACAGTCCATCCGCATGAATGTATCAGCGGTGGTGAGGCAGGCGATCCAGCACATCGTCTCAGCATCCAAATCAGATACAGAACCATATATGAGAATGCACAGGAGGAATGTTGATACAGAACCTCAGCGCAAGGCAAAATCAAGAAGCTCAATTCCTTAGTTGACTTCTTGGAGGATAAGGATGGAGATTGGACAGCTAAGCAACCACGGCGATTTCTTGATAGAGATTCCAGCCGCAAGAGGTTAACCTCCGTAGATAGCTTCCCATTACAGTTAACTATAAGTCTATGATAAAACCATTACAGCCGGGACAGCTTCAATTATAGGATTGGACTTACCGAGGGATAGTAGTGTTAAGGAATGCGTTTATGTCTAAATGTCTACAAAGCTTAGAACTATAACTATGTAGAGCATATAGTTGAAATTTTAGTATTCCATCCATGGCCTCAGTTGTCTATGGGTTAAGATTCTAGCCATCCACCAATTATAACGAGAGTTAGAGAACCGCGTTCGAGTCGCGGCTGAGGCATCTTTTTTCACACTTTTGATCGTGTTCAACGTTAAGAATTCTATGCCCCCGATTCTCGAAACTAGGGAGAGGGTTCTATTAACTGAAAATTCAAGAATGTAGCCAGACCTTGTAGCTGCACCTTAGGTTCCCAGTTTGTCTCCGTCTCCTCGATGGCTTCATACTCTGTAATCAGAGTACCTCTTTTCAATCTCTTGATCCTTTCTTCCTCAATTTGTATGGTGGGGATAGGGAGAGTGGTGATAAGATAGATCAGATGGAGAGGAATAGGGGGAGCAGATTTCTGCTTGGAGGCTTTTCGGGGAATATGAAATGTGATGCCCTTCAGAGATATGGATCAACGAACGTCGTGAAATTGCAGGTGACTCCAAGACCCGGTCATTGATAAAGCATTTCCATTGTGCCACAAGATATGCACATTGCAGGCCCCATGTCCAAAGTGGAGCCATCTTTCTATGGAAAACCCCAGAGCGAAATGTGATGCCAAAGCCCAATCGTATGTAGACACCAAAGCTTCAGGGACCAATGTGCACCAGCCAACCTAATTTTTGCCTTGTTGTTCTACTTACCAATGACCAATAAGCTCCGTTGATACCAGTTTGTATACCCCGTCGTTAACGCAGATGCAGAGTAGGAAATTCTCGTACCCCACCGGCGCCTGTTAAAGATGTGATGATGCCGCACGCAACCGCTGAGGTGGTGATGGTGCTTGGGAAGAATGCAGGGGAATGATGGGTGTTGGACACACTACCTTGATGTCCTGAGAATCATGTACAGCAGCCTCATCCAAATGTTGGTTATGTTGCGATAAAGGAGATTCGGATTCAAATAGTGTGATCGGGATCGCCACGTAGGGTTTTTGGGCATCTCCGTTGCTCATGCTTTGTTGTTGTGGTGGTTCACAGGGCCAAGACCATTCGTTGTGGCTGGCTGAGAGCCGGTGTCAAGGTAGAGGCTGTAGAACTTTTTGGCCCATTGACGTGTGAGTATCGACGCTGATCATTAAGGTAAGCGCAATATTCGGAAGAATACATGATACACGGACAAACCTTTGAGAAACTTCTTGCTTGCGTACTTCTTGAAGAAGGCTTCGTGGGCGACGGGTCCGTGGAGGTAGTCGATCATCAGTTGAAAGACGGGCGATATCTCTTCTTCAGTGTAGCCAGAGTAGTGGGCGAGAGTAGCATCCTACGCCGGTCAGCAACTTCTCCAGTATTAGGTTGGTATCTGGAAAGACTTACCCATTCGCCTCGTTCAAGGATCAATCGCGCCAGATACATTGATGCAGCTGCGATGTGACTTGGGTGATACCCCATGAACCTATGATCGAGCACACTGATCTCAAGCAGATATTTCCCGAGTGTACGTGTCTGCATGTCGTATTTGTCTGCTTTCGATATCCTCCGGAGGAAGTTCAAGGGGTTGGGGTAGCTCAGGTCGTAATTGAGGGCCTGCAGGACGAATCGCTCTGCCTTCAGAATCTCCGCCTCTGTGAAGCCGTCGTCGGCTACGTGCCTGAAGTTGGAGACATGCGGCGACAGTACCTCTTCGTACTTTGATGCAATGAACATGGCTGTGATGCCCACCAATTGTAATTTCTCCAGCTCAACGACTCGGACCGAGAGAAATCGATCAATAATATTGATGGCGAGGAACATGGTTTCGGGCAACAGGTAGAACCGAGCATGGACTTCTATCAGCCAGTCGACAAGAACACCGCGTAAGTGCCATTCCAGGTGGTCTTGGTGAGCCATGTAGTCAGGGTTAGGCATAGTCGCTTCCTCGAGAACTTTGAGGTACTCAAAGATCTCCCCTACATACTCTGCCGCTGTAAGAGGGTCATCGTAATCTTCAGCATCTAGGTCTTGGACACCTTCAGCAAAGTGTGGTTTCACATCAGGCTCTTCTTGGTAAGGTTGTTGAACTATGACGGCCTTCTTGGTCTCGATCTTGACCTGCTCTGCCACTTGAACCATTGCTGCCTTTTCCTGCGGTGGCTCGTTTTCTGAATCCGCGTTTTCTTCCTTGCTTAACCGCTGGCTACCTGTCGAGCCTGCGTTTCTGTTCTTCGCTGCCCCAGCCATTACGCCGGAACCACTGGCGGGACGCTTCAGCTCTGTGGCAGCTGGTCTCTTGTTCGTGTCCTTAGCGCCAAGAATCGATCGGGTGGAGTTCCTTCGTGAGACTTTTTGTACGCCAGCATTCTGAGCAGCCTTTGAGACCAGTCCAGCTTTCCCATTGACGGCCTTCTTGGCTTGTTTCGAATCAACCAGTTCATTCTTGGTAACGTTGCTCACGTCGCCCAATGCTGCACGCTTTCGTGGTCCCATTCCCACGGTCGAGTTCTTAGAGTCTGACTTCTTGGTGGCTAAAACTTTTTTTGGCATAATCCCACCAGCCATGTCATTTGGTAACGTCAATGCCGCAGCCTTGGCCCGCGTGAGACGTATTGTGCCGCTTTCCCCGTCGTTCTCGTTGTTTGCAGCGCGCTGCCGTATCGATCGTGCCTGTTGCTGTTGGATTAGCATTTGTTTTGCCGCATCCGAATCGGTAGGCAGAGACCCGTCATGAATAGGGTAGGCGAGGTCGCGTCCACTGGCGATGCAACAACTTACAGAAGGCATTTTCGTATATGATGCGATTTCCAGCCACGATGAGCTAATATGGGGTGGTCAGGTAGGCTCCTAAGGGAGATCTACTGAAAGATACGTGACAAAAGTGCCTATGGGGCATATATTAGCCAAACTCCAACAATGGAATGAGGAAGGCATCGACGCACTACACCGACCGACCGGACGGGAGTTCAAGAATCTGAACGTTATGGTTGGTGAAGATGCTTTTGTCGATCCAGTACTGGATCTTTATATCTTCAAGCCAAGGCTATATTGATACAAACTGATGTCGGCTAGGAATTGATTCCTAAGATTCCGAGCTTGATGGTCTTGAGCGATGATGCATCAAGCAAATCCCCAGGGTCTAAAGTAAGTTCCGAGAACGATGGTGGAGGTGGAAGGTGTTGGCAAGTATAGAGGTGGAGCGTGAAGGTAAACAGTACGCACGCCTGCGGCCGTGTCTCTGCGCTAAGTGGGGATTGGCGTTCAGAACAAATGTACGGGCTGCATCAAATATTCTCGTAGACACAATGCAATTACAGATCAATGCTGCCAAAGGCTGTAGGTGGACCAAATTGAGATGTAGTGTAGGATGTTCAAGGGCATGCGATCTGTAGTCTCCGAGCAGATGCATTTCTCAAGATCCCGAAAGCCAAGATTTCCCATGGCAACAACGCGAAAAAGCGCCGCTAGATCGGTTTGGCAAGTGACTAAGCAAGATTGAGATCCACCAATGAGGCGCTGGTATGGAGGCTGTCACCATTACTCACTCTCTGTGGCTCTCTCGTTCAATGTCAGGCATCCATACCATCCTGAACATGTTACAGACTCGACTATTAGTGAGTCAGCCACTGCAGCACCAACGATGCCTTCATACCCTCTCCCGTCGATTTCACCCTACAGATATTCTCCATCCTTCAGATGCAGGCAAAGTCACAAAGCAGGCCCTCGTCCTCCCGTCGCAACCTAGCCACATCCCAGAAGAAAAGAATGCTGCAATCCTGCGCACCTACAAACCGCGGACGCCAGGTCTACGACATCTCAAGCGACCAATTAATGATCATCTGTACAAAGGGCGACCGTATCTCCCATTGACAATGGCACGGAAGGGGCAGCATATTGGAGGGCGAAATTCTCACACGGGCAAGATCACCGTCAGGCATAGAGGTGCTGGGGCGAAGAGGAGAATACGGACGCTTGATTACCAGCGAATGGATCCAGGGAAACATCTAGTGGAGCGGATTGAACATGATCCAGGTCGGAGTGCACATATCGCCCTACTTAGCCGGACCGAGGGTCAAACCAGGAGCTACTCATACATTGTCGCGCCCCAAGGAATGCGAGCTGGAGAGGTGATCGAAAGCTATCGACAAGGGATTCCAGACTATTTGATACGCGAACTGGGAGGAACGGCAGATGCTGGTATGATAGCGGCCAAGACAGCCTTCAGGGGCAATTGCATGCCCCTACATATGATACCTCCGGGAACAATCGTCTACAATGTAGGACTGAGGAGAGGTAAAGGAGCACAATTGTGTCGAAGTGCGGGAACGTTCGCAACTGTGCTCAGTAAGGGCGACGGAGATCCAAAGAAAGCAGTGTACGTCGATGTCAAGTTAAAAAGTGGAGAAGTGCGGAGGATACACAGAGACTGCTGCGCAACGATTGGAACGGCGAGCAACGTCAATTTCAATCGACGGCAGCTGGGGAAAGCTGGACGGAAGAGATGGTTGGGTATTCGTCCGACGGTGAGAGGTGTTGCAATGAACGCTTCAGAACATCCCCACGGTGGTGGTCGAGGGAAATCAAAGGGCAATGTCCATCCAGTCAGTATCTGGGGACAATTGGTAAGTAGCATCAACGACCCTGATCTTCTCCGTCCATTATCTAAACCACTGTCTAGACCAAGAGCGGCTACAAGACCCGAACAAAATCGAAAATCAACAGATTTGTGGTAACTCCTCGACCACGGTCAGAAGGGAAGAAGGCGAAAGCAAAGAAGAAAAAAGCAGCATAGAAACGCTTGATCAGTCTATACTAGCTGAGCTTATCAAGCTCGACCCTTATTGCCCCGCCAGACAGGCTTGGTGAGCCCATTTGGATGAAAAGCAAGCCAAGCCTTGACGCTCACTGCCATAGCATTGGCCAATATCCATTTGAACTTGGTGCTTGGCTGACAAAGCCACGATAGATTGCCGAGCCGTAGCAGCAACGCTCCGCTTGTAGATAAGCCAAAAAGGAGAGAGGAAGAGAGCAGTGAACGAAGAGCAATACATTGGCTTGTCTAACATCCAACAGGATTGCTGTGCAATTATGCTGAGTCGACATAGATCAGTCATCTATACACTGCTTGTGAATACCTTCCGTAGTAGAATACGTGGTAGAATAGTATTTATAATGTAAAAGTAAAGTAAGGCAGAGCTGAAGGGTTGATTGGCGCGGTCATTCCTTCGTAACTCGTATTCGCATCCTCCAATGTCTGATTCGCCGATTTTACAACACAAAGCACTCTAGCACGTTCTAGCTGTCTGGCTGTAAAGCGACCGCTTGGCGTGAACGATGAGTCGGTCATTCCACCAAACAACCAACACTGCGGTAAGCTATGTGCATTTGCAACAGTTTGTCCCGTACACAACTTGGCTTGTACAGACCACCTTTTGATACTGATAAACTGGAGAGTCTGAACACTGTTGATATAGTCTAAATCGCAATGCCTCACAGCCCAGACAGCATGGACGAGGGCTACTTCAACGACCTTACCAGGCAGCCACAATCGGGATCCAGAGATTCCAACAGTCCACACGATGCTGTTGCTAATAACGAAGACGGTCGCCCTCCGAAAACGAAGCGCATAGCTTGCGTTATATGCAGGAGGAGGAAACTAAAATGCGACGGGAATAGACCAAAGTGTGCGACTTGCGCACGCCTGGGACACGACTGTGCGTATGATGAAGTTCGGCGCAAAAGTGGACCGAAGAGAGGATATGTCAAAGATCTGGAGGCACGGCTCGGTCAGTCTACTGTCTTTTCCATATGGTCGATCATGAATTGATAAGGATATGCTGCGTTCAGCACAGGTGGAAACCCAACTCAACAAGACGAAAGTTAGCAAGAAAACCAGGTCAGGCGAGCCGAATACCTCGTTCTTGACCGCAGACGCCGACACGCTCTTTTCCTCAAGCTTCCAGCCCGGAGTGACCGCAAGTGCACCGCCGTCGTCAAGTCAGACCGCGATGTTGGAGGCAGGAGAACGTCCGTCTATGCCCGATGTCGTTGACACTGCCTTCACGCTGCCAATTGCGATTATGATTCCAGAAAGGAGACCGCTCCTACAAACGGTAGATAGTATGGCTGCGAACACGATACCAGATCCACAGATGATGGAGAATTTAGACCTAGGCCATGATGCAAACATCTCCTGGGAGATGATTGGTCTGGGGCTGGAAGAGCCAATGCCCATGCAGGAAGCAATCGACGAACTGTATGACATGCACATTATCCCTTTGTCACGTGCTAACGCAATTATAGAACTGATATTTACTTCGACAAGATACACCCGTCTCTGCCAATGCTCCATAGATATCGATACCAAGCATCCATGAGCCTGGCTCCTGATAGGCGGCCTCCAATATGCCTCCGCTATATCATGTGGTGCCACGCAGCCGCAATCACAGACCGATACATGCATCACCAAGATATCTTCTACAGACGAGCTCGGAAATATCTTGAGCTTGACGAAATGAAAGGGCAAGGGGAAGTGTTTGTATCCGTGGCCCACGCTCAAAGCTGGTCGCTGATATCTGCCTACGAATTCAAGATGATGTATTTTCCGAGAGCCTGGATGAGCGTTGGTCGAGCGACTCGTATGGCTCTCATGATGGGACTGAATAGGATTGATGGCGTTGGCATGGATGTGAAGCAATGTCTCCCGCCGCCAAGGGATTGGACGGAGCGTGAGGAACGAAGAAGGACCTTTTGGATGGCTTACTGTGTGGACCGATATGCCAGCATCGGGACAGGTTGGCCAATGAGTATTGACGAGAAAGACGTAAACAGCCCCTGTCATAGTACGGGAGTAGAGAGAGAAAAAGTGGCGCTGACCCACGTCTTAGATTATGACCTACCTTCCTGCCAGCGAAAAGGCTTATGACACGAGTACTCCCGAAAAGGCACCAACTCTGAGTGATGCCATCACACCGGCACAGGTCGCCACGCTTTCATCCTTCGCAGGCGTAGTCTTCGTTTCCCACTTTTACGGATTGAACCTGACCCATCTTCATCGCCCGGAACCTAATCAGCGAGAGGACGACTTGAACGGAGAATTTTGGAAGCGCCACAATAGCATGGACAATAGTCTGACACAGACCTCCATTCTGCTGCCGTCGCATCTCAGACTGCCTGCAGGTGCCCGGAATCCCAACATAGTATTCCTCAACTTCTCTATCCATACTTCTATCATATGCCTTCATCAGGCTGCTATCTTCCAGGCCGAGAAACATCAATTACCCAAGACAATCATTGACAAGAGCCGAGATCGCTGTCTGGCAGCTGCCAATGCTATCGAGGACGTGATGCGCCAAACCTGTCACCTAGATATTGCTGGAGTGAGTGATGTCCAGACATCCATGTCAAGTAGTTGCTTACTTGAATAGATGAATCCCTTCATGGCATTCTGTCTATACGTAGCGGCTCGGGTTTTTGTTCAATATCTCAAGAAGATGCCTCACGATAGTCAGATTCGCACCGCTCTGCAATTCCTGCTTACGGCCATGCAGGCGATGAAACTGAAGAATCCTTTGACAGAATCATTTCTGGTCCAATTGCACCTAGACATTAGAGGCAATGGTCTGGACATCTTCTTCCATAACCCCGACTATTCTACATTTAACATAGATGATAAGGTTAGTATCTACGCAAATTTCATACCTCTAATGCTACCTACTGGGCTGCCGAATGCTGACATGGCGTCAGGATGAAACCTTTAATAAACCTCAAGATCGTACAGGGTGTTCGTCTAAGCTACACCTCTCTGGAACTACATCTATAGAAGGTCCCAGATCCCCAGAAGACACACGCTTGCCGGGATATAAGAACGCCCTCAGCAATCGTCAATCCGAGACTTCAGCCTTTAAAGTGGGAAATTCTCCTATAAATGAAGATCTCACCTTCAGGACAGATTTGCCCCGTCAATCACAGTACGCATTCAATAACATCGACTTGGCTGCGCGCGATTCTCGCCCAATGCAATCCTTCTACCCTGAGCCCAGTCGTTCGCCGCTGTCACTACATGGCATACTCTCTGCTGGTGGATCTTGGAATAACGAACCCGATTTTGCCATGGGTTTCGATCCATTGGTCAACAATGGAGTCTATGAAAATGGCTTTGACACCGAAATGTCCGATCAACAAAACAATTCTACCGGTCTTACACCGCAGTCTAGTCTCTCCTACAACAACTCGTCATCAAACACATCTTACTCACCGCCGAATATGCAAGACGAAGACGCCACGACAACGCAAGCGAAAGCCAACTCTCCAATCGCAGGCGGTATGACCGGTTTCACCCCGTTCTCACCGCCTTCAAGCAATCTGTACTCCGGTCAGGGCTCTGGTGGCGGTGGCGGTGGTGGGAGCGGTAATGTTGGGACCACCATGAGTCCTAGCCTTGCCAACAATCAAGCCTTTGCGAGTAACCGACAACCACTCAGCGGCCCTGGGCAAGACGATCCGTTCAAGAATATGAGCTGGGATATGGGGAGTGGAGGTACGCCGGGAACGATGTCGGGTATGACGCCGGGTAGGGAATGGGAAAAGATGATGGATTCGATGGGGCAGGCGATGGGGTGGGGGACCACGCCTGGTAGTGAGAAAAATCGGTGAGTTGAGGTGAGGTGTTGCGGCTTTGTACGCCAGGGCTTTGATTTGATACCATCTTGCGTTTGGCTGCGGTAGGTGTTTTGTCGATCTCTCACGTGTGGGTTTTGGAGGTCTTGTTTTGGGCGGCTTCAGTCTCATATTGTAACAATGGATGAGAAAGGTATATACTCTACTTTCCCGGGCTATGATTATGACCGTAAGTGTCTTTTGCCCTGTGTCAAGAATTTATTAACTTAGATATCACCATTCTATCCAACCTTCACCCTATCAAATCAAATCAAATCAAATCTTCCCAAATCGAAAACTCCCATCCGTCCACTCCGTCGCTGATCTCGAGCTTCAGTCGCTCTATGTTCCATTCGGTGTATAGATTCATGGTGGCGCGCGCGGCGGCGCGGTGGCCGGGTCCGGAGATGGCGGGGCGGGGGTCGGTGGGGTGGCGCCATATGCCTGTTTTTGGGGGGTGGGTTAATGTGAAGGGATCTTGTTGGGGGGAAATGAGATGGTTTGGGTGTGGGGATGGGGATGGGGATGGGGATAGGGGATGGGGGAGGAGTGGGTTTTGGGGAAAAGGTTTCCGCGTACAGGTTGCGAGGTTCCTGCCTTCGGCGGAGGGGGTGCCGAACCAGTATTTTAGCAGGCCGCCGCTTGCGGTGGCTTCGGCGTGGGAGTTTTGGTCTAGGAGGGTGAGTTCGTGGCGGGATGTTGTTGGGGGGATGCGGGAGCGGAAGATTATTATGTCTGTGTGGGAGGGGGTTGGGGGTTAGTGGGTGCTTCTGTTTTTGGAGGGGGTTGGTGGAGAGAAGGAGGTGGGTTTGGGGAGAAGGAGGTGTTTGGGGGTAGGGAGGGGATGGATGGTGAGGACGTGCTGTCGAGACGTACAAAAGTGCTGGCGTTTCCATGGATAGTTTTGGTGCCGGGTTAGGTCTTTCAGTTTTGCGAATACAGCGTCCCAGTTGAACGCTTCCACGTATGGTGCTGTGGCGTAATCGAGTCTTGTGGCTTCGAGGATGGTCAGTGCTATTGCTAGCAGCTGTTGTGCTGTATTGAGTGTTTTGAGATCTAGTAAGTGGGGTGGAGAAGTGTATGGGGAGACGATTAGGAGGTCTCCGATATCGGTGTGGCTTTGATGGGTGGGTGGTGGAGGGGCCTCAGGGTGTTCCATGTGTACTTCTTCTACCTGTGGGTTCGGCAATGGCTTTGTATGGACGGTTTGTATCATGGTTGCTGCTGTTAGGGTACCAATTCTTTGTTACAGCTGCAATGAGAGGTAGTGAGAGATTGATCAAGGGATGAATGTTCAAGAAGCATTTTCTGGAAGCGAACAAAATATCCATCGTAAGGAAACTAAGGACGATGGACTCAATTGCTCAAAATGGAGATTATTGTGCAATCAGTTTGAGTGAAACGACATGTGGCTAAGATAAGGTGTGCGATAGATAGTGCAAGAGCACGCAATGTAATATAGACAAACGTGGATGTGAAGCTGGAAATGCGTCGAATAAGGAGAACGAATGATAAAATATATATTCAGAAGTACAGTGTGACTATACTGGGAAGCCACAGGTGCAGATGTTAGGCGTTGAAGAGAGCCGGAAGCCCAGTTGTAAGTGTTTAAGGTAAACCGGCATCCAGCATATTCTATGCAGCAAGGTAGGAATACCATTGCTCTGGAAGAATGTCCAATTCAGGTCATACACAGATTGCAGCGAGAGGTGATGGTAGTATGTTGTTTGGACGTTGATAAAGCGTGGAGGATTTCCAATGGCTTCCTTTCCGTCACCTTATCTCCTTATCTCGAGATCAAATATATCCTGTCCGTATTGATTCTCGTGTCCTCCCCGTAGAATGAGATTTGATACAAACGCGACCATCCGAGGCTCGCCTAATCTTCAGACGTCGCCGCCTTTACGACGGCCACTCGCGTCGAAGATCGCAGCAAGGAAGGCGCAGCCCATGGATGCTTCTCTCCATGTTCCTGGTCACTATCCAGCACCTCAACTACACGATGGCTCCATCTTCACATCAACACCATACCCTCCGCATCCCACCCTCGCATCACAGCACGACATCGGCCTAGATCCATTTCAGTTTGATCCACAGCTCGAAAACCAGCCTGAGATCCAGCATCCACACAACCGCAACGCCTTCCATCCAATTAGCCCATTCTCCGAGCGGTCAAGAACCCAGCAGCCTCGATTCCATGAGATCAGGTCGCATGTGCCCCTGCCTCCCCCTCAGCAGAACAATGTCTTCCAGAATAACCAAGTGGAGGGAGGAATGTTCGGCCTCCTCTCGGCCTCCCGCCCGCGTCCTCGGCAGATCAACGATGTCGATGGAGGACAGTTCGGGGTGTTGTCCCCACACCCACAGCTTCTTGCCCAGCACCTGAGTCATGACGAGCAGTTGGGACGCCTACAGCATGAGCTTGATCTACGGCCCGTGCCAGTCACGGATGGAGGAACTACAGCTGGACACTTTAGTGATATGAAAATGGTACCAGATCCACCGCGATTGAGAGAGTGGAGGCAGAAACTGTTCGACGTAGATGAGAACATTACGTTGACTGAAGATGAGTACGTGAGGGAAGAGGATGATTACCGGAGAAGCCCGTCTAATCTCATTTCCTCTCCCTAGATTTCAGACATACTTCCCGCACGTCGACAACATCTACTCGCACCGTTCAACGCAGAGGTACAAGCGCAAACCATTCGTCTCTCATTATTGGGACTGCCGACTCAAAGGGCGACCTCCGGGAACAGCAAAATCGGACGATCCCAGTAAGAAGAAGCGCAAGCGTCAGGCACGGGAGCGCGATCTCTGCGATGTGAAAATCAAGATTACAGAGTACTTTCCGGGAGCAAGATCGTTGATGGGCACCGATTTTCCTATTGAAACGCCAGCAAACGATAATCCATTCGCTCCTGGGCGATCAATGTCTACGGCGCAGGCGACCCATCCATTCGGCGTGCTGAGCCCGAATGATGGCGCAAGATACTATACTATACAACGAGTTAATGGGAATGGCGCCAATGGCAAAGGTGACGGAACAGCTGGTGCCCACAAACATAGCATTGAGGACAGTGATCGGGTAAAGAAAAGTAGCATTCACCGTTATTTTCTGAAGGAAGAGAAAGAGAAGAGAAAATCATTGGTAAGAGATTGTCTCTTTCGCGCCGAGTCTCGTACTATATTCTGCAAACAAAATGAAACTCAAACAGCAAGAGACTATTCCCACTTCATGCGCCCATATGTCCGGTTTGGAACATCATCGTCATTGCACTTTCAATCCCCGCCCGTTTTGCAGTGTTGATACCTTATGATTTCCTGCTTGTGTGATTCTGATCTGTCAAATCCTTGCCATTCGCATCTGACGATCGATATCAAATTTCGCATCATGTCTGAAGATACTAATACCAAGCAACAGAAGACCTATCACAAGAAAGCTACGGGACTTGCTCTCAATACTGTCAAGAAACACTCCAAGGATCACGATCTTAAGCTCTATGGCAGTTGCTTCTGGTAAGTCGTCAACATCAGAGATTCCATTGTCATCGGTACTGAGTCCGAGTAGCCCTTTCGTGCAGCGAGTCTGGATCGCATTGGAAGTCAAAGGCCTCAGCTATCAGTACATTGAAGTGGACCCCTACAAGAAGCCGGAGGAGCTGATGCGTGTCAACCCTCGTGGACTCATTCCTGCCCTACAGCATGGCGATTGGGGATGCTACGAGAGTTCAGTCCTGATGGAGTACCTGGAAGACCTCAATGCTGGAGCTCCGCTATTGCCACAAGGGGACGCCAAGAGTCGCGCCCATTGCCGTCTCTGGTCCGATCACATCAATCGCAAGATCCTGCCTCATTTCTATGGACCTTTGCAGGCTCAGGACAACGGCAAGCAAATCGAAGAAACCAGCGAACTGATGGCGGAAACCAAAAAGATCGTCAAGGCTGCCGACCCGTCAGGCCCCTTCTTCCTCGGCCCTCACATCTCGTTCGTGGACATTCAATTTGCGCCTTGGATCATCAGACTCCGGAAGGTCCTTATGCCCTACCGTGGCTGGCCCGAGCCGGAGCCCGGCAGTCGATGGGCGAGCTGGGTGAACGCCGTTGAGAACAACGAGGGTGTCAAATCTACGACGTCCACTGATGATTTGTATCTCGATAGCTATGAGCGGTATGCTGGTGAGTGCATGTGCGGTTTGCATTGATCCGAGGTGAGCAAGTAGCCAATCACCCGTGGCAGAGAATCGGCCGGGCACCAGCGAAGTCGCCAATGCGGTCAATAAGGGGCATGGTCTTCCATGAGGTTTGATGGATGCTGTAGCATGCGGGAGTTTGGAGTTTGGTGTGTGGATTTGCACTTTTGAGTGTGTACAAGCGATAGCAGGGACGGGATGCGGGGTTCGGGTTTTGTTGTGTGGACTTGCTCGTCCATGTCTTTCTATTCATGTACATTTATTTGCCAGGAAGCGTTTTGTCAATGACACGATTTCGAAATACAAGATTCCTTCCATGTTGAATGAAAAGTCCGAGTGACGATCCATCTTTCGTTTGTGGTTAGCTGGTACTAGCATTGTGGAGGGTTTATAGATCTGGCGTTTGGGATATGGGAAGGTGCGGAGGGTAGTAGTGATTTTGGGGTTAATGTTGTTGGATTATGAAGTACTGTCGGGTGGCATGGATATGGCTTGCCAGTGCATTTTGCAAGGTTTATGTGTGGCTTCTGGTTTTGGGTGTGTGCTGGTAGAATAGGAAAGGAGGATTGGCGATATCTGTTAGTTATATAGGATATGTGAGTTTCTTAGACGGGGATCAATGAATATGAGGTGGCTGGTTGGTTTTTGCGTATGGGGTGGGGCTAGTCAGAGTTCTGTGGTATCTTGACCGACGTCGACCTTGAGTGGTATTGGTGGCTGCCCGTTCTCGTTTGCGCGGAAGCCTTCGAAGAACTGTGGTTTTGGTATTTGGTTAGGATGTATGTTTTTCTTTCTCTTGGCTCGGAGTGGTTGGGGGAGAGGGGGAGTGACTTACGCGCTTCCTGAAGGCGTTGAGGTCGTTGGCGGTGGTTCCTTTGGGGATGGAGCGGGGCTTGCTGGGGGGGTTTTGGGTTTGTTGGATAGAGGGGTTTGGGAGGCGGGTGTATGTGATGAGTCGACGGGACCCTGTGGTTGGGGTTGTGTATGTTAGCTGGGGGTTTTTGGAGTTGGGTTGGGGGGATAGGGTACATTTGTTGAAGGTTTGTGTACAGATACTGATCAGTTCTAGGCTGGGGTGGGATGGGATCTCGAGGACGAGGGCTTCGTCGTTTGCGGTCGGCATCCAGAATGCGAGTCTGCCGTTGTCTACTAGCGTTGTTGCGGCGAAGTCCATGAGGTCGTCGAGCATGGCTTCGAAGCTGTAGGCTCGCTTTGGGGGGATGTAGTGGTCTTGTCTGTTGGTTTTGAGAATTTGATAGGTCATGTTTGGAATTTTATGGGATTCTTACAAGTGTGCTGCTTCTCCGTTGATGAATACGGCTTCCTTTCCACTACCATCCTTCGTACCTAGGACCTTCAGACCTTCTCGCACACCATATGGTGGATCGCCTACGATTCCGTCGAGCCATCTACCCCTCCTCAGCGGACTATGCGTGAGATCCGAAATGAAGCCGTCGATGTACTTATCCAGTAATCCATACTGCGCGAAATTAGTCCTGATGTCTTTCCCGTTCTTCCCTCGAACCATGCGGCCATCGATATCAGAACCCATAGTCCTAGCCCCAAAATGGGAACATGCGATGGGGAAACTCCCCGTTCCTACAAAAGGATCGTAGAAGATTTTATCCGGGCCTGCGAGCGCGAGGTTGGCTGTTACGAGGGCGAGCTCGGAGTCCATCGATGTTGTGTTGATGTAGTCTCGTTTCTTCAGGCTGTAGTCGTAGATACTGCGTCGCTGGCTGCATCCGAGTAACCTGCCGACGTAGATACGTCGAGGGGTCTTTGCGGGATATTCGTATTCTTCGAAGATGGAGAATGTTTGTTCTGCGTCGCGCATTTTTATCGGACCGTTGAGGCCTATGTATTTGAATGATTCGATGATGGATCTCTGTTCGGTGAGAGAACGGGAGCCGGAGAAGGTGTCGAACTCGAATTTGAAGGAACATGATTGATATTTGGGCCATTGAGATTTCGTACGTTCGTTTATGTCGGCATGCAATTCATTGTATGATGTTCCGCAGCCCCATAATTCGTAGATGGCTTTGGCCAAGATGCTTCGGCTTATGACCGCTCTGGCCGCAGCTTCGTCATTGAGGCGGACGATTGAGTATGGAGACTAGAAGAGGTTTAGGATCGGCGAGAAGCCACGGATTGTTGGACGAACTCGGGGTGTTCAAGTTATTGGGTTTCCCACGTACGGTTTCACTGTAGGAAAGGAATTCAACGTCGACATTTGCAAGGATAGCTAGCGCCTCTATTTCCGGCTTGCGAAAGGTTTCGTGAATCTGTACAAAGCGGATAAGATAATCCATGACTACAATGGTGGTGCCATGCGGCCATCGAAGATTTACACGAGGATACAGGATTGGTGTCACAAATGAAGTTGTTGGAGTCAAAATTTCCAACTTCTCAGCCTTGGCCCAGCAATTACTCAAATATTACAAGTTGTACGGAATCATCAAGGGTGTGAGAATTTGTTGAATATGAGTTTCAGGGCTAGGAATACTGATAGGATTATCTTCTTGTAGTCGCAAGGCTCGATGGACGACCAATAGGACTAGGCTCGCATTCCTGCTCAACAACCTCCAATTGCCGAAATTCATTTCAGTAACCCCCCTTCAGGCAATTGCCGATGCCACAATCGCCTTGACCGATCCAGTATCCTGAATATCGTACCCCTAAAGCCATCTAAACAGTTTTGCAGTTCCCTCGGCTCGTACGATGAACGCTTACGTTAGGCCCCGTTCCCGTGATTATTATAGGAGGGCGTGGAGAGCGGTCTTGCTGACGAAATAGTAAATCACTCCTGATGATGGAAACTTGCTGCTGGGCGGAGATTGAAGTGAGATACGTGTGGACAGGATCTTGATGGTCCGGGGATTTGTCCAGAGGTATGAAGGCGGTTATCGTTGGGCCGTGGCCGGTAACGTTCGATATCAAGGTATTGGCACAGCTTCCGTGAGATCTGCATGATGGCCTGCTTCGTAGACACCGATACAAGCGATGTTGATGAGAATATCAGATTCTCCGCGTTTATTCAGATGTGCTGCTGTGCAGCTTTGGAGGTTGTTCCTTCGGACAAGTCGAACCGAATAAACCTCGACCTCAGCGTACACTCCCAATCTTCGAACCATCTAAGCGTTCTCCTTGCCGTTTACGATGGTCTGAGCCGCAAGAAGACAGCGACCGTTTGCAAGGCTCGAGGCTAACTGCTGCAGAACGGGGAATGTTGTCCCCCGATTGCTTCCCGTGATGAGTAACATTCCTGGCGATGTTATCCGTCTTCAACAGATTGAGTTGTTCGGCCTGGAAGGTATCAAAGGTCTGGAGGATGATGTCTGAAAACATAGTGTATTTGGGTTTGCAGTTGGATTTTGGTACTTGCTTCTGGGTATTTGAAGTATTTGGATTGTTGAATATATCGAGGGGATGCAAGCTAGTTATATACTAAAGACATACGCAGTGTTCACCATCTCAATCGGGCGGGTGTAACACCTTGGGCCGAGCGGCGGGTTCATTTACAAAGTCCGAGCACTAACGGTGAAGTCAGTCAAAGCAAGGCCAATCAATTAAATTCCTAGAGAACGCGTCAGCATTATCGGGATCCCTCAGGAGCAATGTCGCGAACGGAGGAAGATTGGCTGCGACAGATAATGTTGAGTCTGCCTAGTGATTGGGTAGATACGGAGTAAGGACAGCGGAGTTTGCGCATAACAGAGAGGCTAGCCTCATTCGGATTAGGATGGACGACAGCTTCCGTAGCGGACCTCCACTCCGAAACCTAATCTGTATCAGGGTAGGTCGACTGTTGCTTTATCACTATCATCGCACGGAAATTGAGGCTCAATCGTTTTGATTCTTCACGAAACTCGGATATACTCCTCTATAATCACTATGGCGGAAGCATCGTAGGTTCCTGCCGCGTACCATTGACCACGAAAGTACTGATGCTTCGTAGGAAGGACGCCCCACTCAAAGCGGTTCAAGTGGAGGCACTGGTAAACCACCATGAAGTGCCTTGGCTTGAGAAAATATTATTGACACCGTCATAGGTGGTTATGAAGATCATCAAGCACTGCTCTCAGACCTTTCCCACAACAGCGACCGGCTTCCTGGTCGGCATGGATAAGATAGCAATACTCGAAGTCACCAACTCCTTTCCCTTCCCGACTGTCGAGGCGCCCCCAACAGATGGACATCACAACGACAATAATGCGGCCTCAAATCTAGCGGCAGCTGCCCCAAGAGCCAAGGCGAACACAAATTACCAAATTGAGATGATCAAGAAGCTGAGGGAAGTCAACGTGGATGCGAACAATACTGGATGGTACACGAGCGCAAATCTGGGGAACTTCATAAATATCAACATGATCGAAAATCAATACTTTTATCAGAAAGAGATGAACGAGCGGACAGTCGCTATAGTCCATGATGTGAGCCGGAGCTCGCAAGGTAGCTTGAGCTTGCGAGCATTCAGACTATCACCTTCGTTCATGACTGCATACAAGGAGGGAAAGTTCACAACCGAAACGTAATCACTAATGCCCCCAATATGTCTACAGAGCTAATTTGACATTGTACCAGTCTCCAGAAATCCAACATGCGCTACCAAGACATACTCCTCGAACTTCCACTACAGATACATAATTCCCATCTACTGACATCGTTCCTGCATTCGCTCCCCACGCCAGCTCCATCCGCTGAAGCCCAAGCATCTCAACCACCCACTCTCGCTTCCCTCTCGCAGATACCGAATCCTCTCTCGCCCAACTTCAATTCGCTGAATCTCTCGATCGATCCTTTCCTGACTCAGACCACTGATCTCCTTCTCGACAGCATCGAGACTCACCACACTGAATTGAATAACCATCAATACTACCAGAGGCAGCTCGCCCGAGAGCAAGCCAAGATTACAGCCTGGCAGCAGAAGCGTAAATCAGAAAACGCAAGCAGAGCGTTAGCAAAGCAAAGCCCGTTACCAGAGGATGAATGGCAAAGGCTGTTTAAATTGCCACAGGAGCCCGGGAGACTAGAGACTTTGTTAAATAGCAGACAGGTGGAGCAATATGCACGGCAAGTGGATGGTTTTGCAGCAGGCGTCACAGGAAAGATGTTTGCTGTCAGGGGAAACTTGTTGCCAGGGACTGGAGAGGCTTGAGACTACGACGACACGTATTAATGAGATAAGAGGAGTCAAGACTCGCCATGATGGTAGGAGAAAATCGCTAGGGCAAGTTTTGTTTGCATTATCGCATCTCTAAGTTGCAGATTCGAACATGAGGTGACTACCGGCGATATGGGGTCATACTCAGGGCCACCGGGCGCCGGTGCGAATTCAAGGATCTGTATCTTGTAGAAATAAGATGCCTGATTCCTCAACATCATATGAGAATACAATGTACTTCGATTTTCAAATACACCCGAGTAACCCTGAAAAAAGAGCCGTCGGCGAAATATTCAACGCCAAGGAAGCTATTCACCCACCAGATAATTATTTTCTCTAACCTTAAACCCCAACCGACTCTGATACTCCTTCGTTGCTTAAGTACCCTCTATACCATAGGTTTACCATCATCACTCAGCGTAGCTGCCAATTATTCTTACAGTATTCCACTCATCCCAACTTTACAAACATGTCGGGACCACCAGCCAGCAAATTCAAGGTCGCAGACATTGTACGCACGCTCGAGACTCTGTCGGCTCAATCGAGCTTTCCCTTCCTTGGTTGAAGCTTACATATAACAGAGTCTGTCCGCCTTTGGTCGTCGTGAAATTGAGCTTGCCGAAAATGAAATGCCCGGGCTTATGGCCACACGGACAAAGTACGCTCAAGATCAGCCTCTAAAAGGTGCTAGGATCGCAGGATGCCTCCATATGACCATTCAGACTGCCGTCCTCATAGAGACCCTTACTTCACTTGGCGCCGAGGTCACCTGGTCTTCATGTAACATCTTTTCAACGCAAGATCATGCAGCGGCTGCTGTCGCTGCGGTAGGTGTACCGGTCTTTGCGTGGAAGGGCGAGAGTGAGGAAGAATACACCTGGTGCTTAGAACAGCAACTTCTCGCTTTCAAGGATGGAAAGCACCTCAATCTGATACTTGACGATGGTGGAGATCTTACTGCGTTGGTGCACAAAAAGTACCCGGATATGCTCAAGGACTGCTACGGGGTGTCGGAAGAGACAACGACTGGTGTCCACCATCTGTACCGAATGCTCAAGGGTAATGGTCTCCTCATTCCAGCTGTCAACGTCAACGACTCCGTCACGAAATCGAAATTTGATAATTTGTACGGGTGCCGAGAGTCACTCATCGACGGCATCAAGCGCGCCACGGATGTCATGATTGCTGGAAAAGTCGCCATTGTAGCAGGTTTCGGCGATGTCGGAAAAGGATGTGCACAGGCTCTTCACAGCATGGGTGCTCGTGTCATCGTTACAGAGATCGATCCCATCAACGCGTTACAGGCTGCTGTTTCCGGCTACCAAGTCACCACGATGGAGGACGCAGCTCCAGAGGGTCAGATCTTCGTTACGACAACCGGATGTCGAGATATTTTGACCGGCAAGCACTTTGAGGTGATGAAGAATGATGCCGTCGTGTGCAGTAAGTATGCAGTGAAATGGACGGAACACTATGCTGATATATGGCAGACATCGGCCATTTTGATATCGAAATCGATGTTGCCTGGATGAAAGAGAACGCTAAATCCATCACAAACATCAAGCCCCAAGTCGACCGCTATCTTATGAAGAACGGCCGCCACATCATCCTGCTTGCCGAAGGCCGCCTCGTCAATCTTGGCTGCGCAACGGGTCACTCATCTTTCGTCATGTCATGTTCTTTCACCAACCAGGTGCTTGCCCAGATCATGTTGTTCAAGGCTGAAGACGAAGCTTTTGGCAAGCGATATATTGAATTTGGAAAGACGGAAAAGAGGAAGATTGGTGTCTACGTGCTACCGAAGATCTTGGACGAGCAGGTCGCATTATTGCATCTAGACCACGTTAATGCCAAATTGTCGAAATTATCGAAGGAACAATCCGAGTACCTTGATCTCCCTATTGAGGGTCCTTTCAAGGATGACATGTAAGTTTCACTTCCCCAAGTTATATCTACATCCTGCCGCTAATGCAATCACAGCTATCGTTACTAGGTCTTCGTCTTTTCTTTGTATCTACTAACACTTCAACACGAGTTACGATAAGATGAGACAAAAAAGCATGTCTTCAACGGCTTAGATACCCTTGCAGTCATCTCAACATATGACTTGGCGAGGGCTCACATTAGAGAAACGATGGGTTTCACATGAGATAATTCAACAAAGATAGACGCAATACCCAATTCATTTCATTGCTATCTGACAATGTCACAAAACGATAGCCTCAGTATGGGTGCCGTTTCCGGTTCAGTATCTAGCTTCAATGCGAATATTCAGCTACTGTAATGTCACCGAACCATAAACATGGGAGAAGTTGACGTTGCCTTGTACAGTTCAGGACATGAGTAATGTTCAATTTTTCGACTTGCAGCTTCTTCTGAAGCTGTCCGTATTGCAGAATTCTTGAGTCTTGCTCATCATATGTAGAGTGACAGATGTAACAACGCAGAAGGGGAACCACTCACAGCGCATCCGATTCGAGTGAGTCCTGGGAGGATGGTTGAGTGGTAGATTCCAATTGGGCTTGACGATATCAGCTGACGTGACGAGGACTTATGTAGAGATAGTGACCTACCGTGAGTTTGGCTCCGGGCGCAGTGACAGAACATCACGGTTCATCTAGCTTCCATCTTTCCATCCCATTCTTCATTCAACGAGGACCTTGATCGCTTTCATCCAAGTCTCTTCCTCTTCACAACTTCCGCCTAACCACCTTCTTTCCCCCCGCCGCATTCCCAATCCTCGCCTCCTTGAGCTGAGCCACCAGCTCGCCAAAGTGCGCTCCGGTTTTGGGCTCAGCTTCCACCGATTCTTCTTCTTCTTCTTTCTGCTTGTCACTGTTTGTGTGTTTTTCAGTGGTATCTTGGGTGTTGGCGGTTATATTATCGTCCATTGTTTCGTAGAGGAGGGTCAGGTAGGGTTTGCGGGCTTCGTAGTAGGCGGCTATTCGGGCTAGTTGGGCGGAGGTGATGGGTTCGGGTGGGGTTAGAGGTGTCAATTGGGTGGGAGGGGTGTGAGGGGGTGAGGTTGGGGGGGGTGGGGTTTGAGTGTGGAGGACCATTGTCGTAGGGTGTAGTGAAGAGGATTGGTGGGCGGTGTGGGGTTTGGGATGGCGAGAGGGGTATGTTATGTTTTGGTATGGAGTAGCTCGGTGGGCAATCGGAATCTCAATGTTGTACTCCGTAGAGGGAACCTAAGGCCATGGGATGACTTAATGAGGCTTAGCGTCATCATATGAAGTCGCGGCCGAATCAAGATGTCGTGATTGCGTTTCGGGTTATATCCATGGAAGGGCCCCACATATCATTCTCCAACAATTGAATACCTTCAAGACGGAGGGAGGCCAAACATAGCCTGATATCCATGGATTCAATTGGGGCCAACATGTCTCCCCTCTCATCTCAGCTCTCCTCCCATGGTTCAAGCGAATTCGGCGACGACATCAAGGTCGAGGACCACGACCACAGTCCTGAACCTTTACCAGACGATTACACGCACCTCGTGCCCCCGGCAAAGCGCCGTCGCACTGGTCGATTCTCGCATCAATCCACGCCAGCCCCACTTCACGAACCAGAAGATCTAGGTGAAATCTCCTCGGACACTTCCGGCAGCGTGCCTGGTTCGCCAACTGGGAAAGATGGATTCGGCTTTACCGATGACGACCCCTCTGTATCGCCTGAGCAAGTCACTGTGTGTAAATGGAAGGACTGTACGAGGGGCGACTGCAGCGACATGGATACTCTAGTACAACATATACATGATGATCATATAGGCAAGAATAAGAAGCGGTATGCGTGCGAGTGGGAGGGGTGCAACAAGAAGGAGAGCGCAACACCAAATGCGCACGCCAGTGGGTATGCGTTGAAAGCACATATGAGGAGCCATACAAAGGAAAAGCCGTTCTACTGTCGTTTACCAGGTATACCCAATCCATGGGCGTGGGTGGGCAAAGCTAATGGACATAGAATGCGATCGATCCTTCACACGGTCTGATGCCCTCGCAAAGCACATGCGTACGGTTCATGAAACGGAAGCACTCCGACCGTCAGATCCGGTCCCAAAGAATTACTCCTCCATCCCGCCGAAACCCCAAAGACTGAAGCTCATAGTCAACCCCAAGCATCCCAACGAGCCAGAAGGCAATGAAGACACCGAAGTCGATGACGACGCCACCATCTACAACAGCGAACAGGAGATGGATGATCACCCCACAGCGCCCTTCGAATACCCACCAGAACTGCAATTCACAGAAGAAGAACTCGCCATGCCCACCAACCAGCTCTATCGCCTCCTACGCCGCCAGCACCACTGGGCCGAAGAAGAGAGTGCAGAATTGCTAGATGAAGTGCAAGCATTGGAGGCCAAGAAGAAACAGGAATGGACCCAGAAGGAGCTGGTGCTGGCTAACGTGATGGAGGCGGAGCTGGCCAACGCTCACGATCGAGGGGAGCCGCAGCAGAACGTGCAGCATCACTTATTGGACCTTCCCCAGCCGATACTGCCGATGGCGGGCAGGGAGCAGCCATGGTACAGAGTCTGTGCGGCGCCGGTGGAGGAGCCGCAGCCGCCGCCTATAAAGGGAGAGGCGCCTGTGAGAGAGGAGTTGCAAGGGGACGATTCGCAATCTTTGCCTCTTGGTGTGGGTGCTTAGATCGTTTCTCTCGTTGTTTCATTCTTTGCTTTTCGATAGCATTATGTGAGAACGACGGTATGAGACCAGCGAAAACGATTTCGGTATCTTTATCTTTCAATGTCTAGAACGCAGCTTGTAGCGGCATGGCTCCTTTACTATGAATTTATTCCTATTTACAACATTAGATAGACTCAGTTTTACCACGTCTTTGGTTCTTGACCTATGTATAGTTCTAGATACACTCACGATCCTTGGAAACCAAATCTTTGACTACATGATACGTCGCTTTCGTTTTTCCGCCTCAAAACTCCCCCTATGACGACTCTACAGTGCTGGCATCCCCTTGCTCAATACATCAAACATCAATACCGAATAAAACTCTTCGCGAATCACAACTTCAATTTCCTGCCCTCGATACACTTCGCGCCAGCAGCGCGATACTTCTACATAGTCTAGTCACCTTGCCTTCGACCCACGACCATTATCCCAGTTACTTCACCAGTAGCCGCCACCATCTTCACGAAAGTGATAGCACAGTGGTAAGACGATATCCTTAACCCCAGGCCAGAACAGGATAGGGCAAGAAAGCGTACGAAGACCAAGAGTAGCGTGAGGCGGACGGTGGCAGAGAAGAGGTCGTCGTGGATGCGATGCCCCAGGCGATGCTGGTAAGATTCATGAAGTTCAAGGGGAGGAGGTAGGTGAAGGAGGGGTCGGGGCGATGCTAGGTGTTCTTCGTTTTCGGTGCTTTACTAAATGGGACAATCTTACTTCGCACAAAATCATTCCTATCTGCTAAGAAAGACTTACGTTTGGGAAACACTTGTCCCGCTCGGGTGGTGGATGCCGTGGAAGATAATAATGTCACCGCGATATATATATCGCACACATTATTTGCAGGCAGTGAGATAGTTCGTTATCTGGTATGGTGCATAACGTTGCAGTACCCGGCGTATGCATGGTGTATGCATCCCCGTTCGCCTGCATATGCTATCCGCGTTTCGATGAACCGCTGCACGCCTGCATGTTCCATCTGCATGTACGAACGTTGTGTGAACTCCTGTTATATCACCCACGTGTATGTATGATGGACCCTCGTGGGACTGCGTGTTTCAGGGGTACATGCAGGAAGAACAGGTTGCACCATGCGTTAGCGTCTTCTTACGAACTGGTTCTTTTCCTGGATCATTGGCGTGGGGCACGGGGTACCTCTCTCCGAGCCTGGAATCTGTACCTACAGGCTGTCTGCTTGCGAAGCTGTAATGTTTGCAGAGCGATGACGGTGTACGTATCTTGCCACGAATACAAGCTATCCGAATTGGATTGGTCCCCAGCCTTTCTCAGCCATCGATCATGGTCGTAGTTGTCCAATTGTAGTGATGCTGGGACGAGACAATGACTAGAATACTGTGGGAGTAAACTCATGTCCCGGTAAGGGACTCTTTCCAGGAATCTCTGCCAAAATTGCCAGGACATAGGATCCATTGTTCGAGCCACTGCTCACTTCGTCACCAGCACCACCCAGGCTTTACCACACCACAAAGGCACACGAACCAAGCCATTGAAAGGCAATGACAATGATGGTGGATAGCCGTCATATGGTCATGGCATAGTCGTAATTACGTCGAGTATAACATAGATATGGACTTCAGAAACCTCACCATGGCCGTCTGTCTGATGCTGCTGTACTATGTTAATGCATTTGTGAATTGAAGATGGACAAGGGCGATCGGGGCCCAGTATTCAGTATTCTATCTCAGGCAAGGTCGCCAAGTATTGGCGCAAGCTTATGTTTTGGCATTATCCGCAGTAGACTCGAGCTGTTTGCATTGTTATACAATTGTCTTGCTCAAAGGGACTCGCCACTCTTAGATGGAAGATGGACTGAAAATATATAGGCCTAACAGAGATTAGCTTGCCAAGCCATCAAACCTTAAATCAACCTTTGCTCGAGATTGACTTATTATAACCACTACGGAAAGAATGACAAAAGGTGTGTTGAAATAGATTCAAGCATCCTATGACAGATCAAGGGATTGCGATGATGCTATAAAGTGGCCATCAATGATATACCTCTCTCAGAATAGACGTTTCTATTCAGAGCACTCTAGCAATCAAATACTGGGGAAGGGGGTATTGTACACGGATGCGAGGATCTTACCTGCATATTTGTGGCTGTCTGAGTCCTGAACCGAAAGACGATGATAAACTGCTTGCGGTTGAGGATTTTTCAATATGCCTACGAGACAGGAGAGCCGGTTTATGATCTTAGTCGTCGTTCCCTCTATTGCTGCTCACTTTCTGAGATACCATATAGGAAGCCAATCTCGTACTCCGTCTTCACTTTACCAAATCGACATCTCTCACTTCGCGTTGCACCCGCAAAACGCTGAGCATTGCAATTAGCACTTAGTGACAATAGCCAATCGCATGGTACAGACTATGTGTTCGGGGGGAGGCGCCGGGTCAGCATACTGGACATATACAGGCTCATTGTTGAAGCCTTGTTTTCGGTCTGTCCCGCAGCAGCCACGTCTTTCGCGCCTAGCATCATGAGCTCAACGACTTTGCCAGAAACTTTTATTAAGTCAACGGTTACGCCATTATATGTCGAAACAGTTCAAGTACTACTACCACGGTTTTCAGCATACTACTTGTCAGCGCGTCAGGGACTACTCTGGAGAGGATCTACTAGCCCGGGTCTAGCCTTGCAGGCAATGTTTTTGGGTTCAAGAAGGTGATTCCATCTCATGCAGCTCTCTCCTATCAGATCCAATTGTTCCAGCCTAGAACTCATGCTACCACGGGGGCAAGAAGCTAGGCGAAGTTATACATCTCGCGCTAGTCCTTAGCGCCCATGTCGCTCACATATCCGGCAAAGCCCAGCTAAGCCGAGCATGTCCGCTGATATAGGAGTCCTGATCTCGGAAGCATCTACGACAGTGTCCTCTAGTGCAGTTAAATCATGGGTGGTTCACCTTCACTAGGAAGGAAACACCTAGCACTATACTTAGATCGGAATAGCTAAATCGGATGACAAAAGCTACGACATGGAGAAGTGCCAGACTAACACTATCGCAAATGTCGACCGAACAGTCGCAACGAGTAAGCAGAGGAGCGTTTCTGTATTGCTACAATCTCGCCAGGGCTACCAGAGGATATTGAGGTAAACATCGAGCGCGCAGCGATCGAGACTGAAAGCAACGCTCGAATATGATACCCATTTGTCAATTGACGACTAGATGCTAACAGGAGGGTTGTACGCGGCTCCATTGACTTATGAGCGTCTTCAGTGGAGGCCTGAATTCTGGCAGTAGTAAAGACAAGGCGACTATGAGCACCATAAAATATAACAATACTGCGAACAACTTCAATCCGCAGGCTAGCTGGCCTGTGCTAAAGTCTAAGGCAGTATCAGGCCAAAGTTGTTCTAGTCGTACTGACTTTACAGTACCTTTTCGACCTTCAACTAGTCCAACAGGACTAGCAACTCTGAGATTCATGACGGTGATTCATGGGAATCATATCCAAGGGTAAGTGACTGGTGATTCGCCACAGCGCATTCCGAGCCTCGCAGGGCTCTTCTTGACTCCGAGTCACACCGTTAGACTACTTTCTGATGACCACAGAATCAGGTTTATGGAGTGTGGAAAGTAAGGCAAGATAGGACCATTATGCTGGGATAAGAGCACCCTCATTACTTGATCGTTGTCAACGTTCGGCCCCTTGCATGGGACCCAAGCAATCATCAAGACTAAAAATCTACAAGCCTTTCGTTTCACCACAGGAGGTCGTAAGGGAGATACTAAGGTCTCATTAGTTGTCGATCTCTTACGGTTCCGTCCCTAGCACCCGTATGGGCTCATTTTGATACGCCGGCTGTGCCAACGACCACTGAGGACTAAGTGCACTACCATATCTCGACGTGCTTCCAGCACCCATCCTTATCGAACGGGATGCAGACGATTTCGCGTTATCTTCGTGACAACAGCTAATTAGCATTATTGATATCTTTCCTGGGTTCTGACTGCATGGGTTCCGACTGCATGGGACCGGACTGCATGATTCCACGAGGTAATGCACAGGCATGCTCGCATGGACCGATCTCCAAAATCCGCGCTAGGCGCACGTCGAGAGGCGATGTGATTTCTCTGCCAAGTAGTGGATGTACGGTCGCTGATGTGACAGGCGCAAGACAAATCCACTCGACGCATGCATACCTGAGCTTCCAAAAACAGCTTCTTGAGACTTGGTGGCTTGGGATTCAAAAGTCAAGCATGTATTTGCAACCAACCGCAGTTCTTCGAACATCAAAAAGTGGCGCAAATTAATATTCCCGGCGCAAGATGATGAGTGCCAAGGGCCCCTGCATATCAACCTCTCAGCTTTGGAATCCTGGCCAATTGTTCAGGATTTCCTACCAGCAGAATGTTCAGATGAAGCGCGGACATCTGACATTGAGTCTGTATCCATAGCCGTTATGCTACCCCACAACTGGCCAGGGGATCTCGTTTAGCTGGCGGTCTGGCGTGATTCACGCTTAGCGCAGACGCCACAAGTATCTCTTTCGAGCTATACTAGCTTCAGGACATCAAATGCGCCGTGGCGCACAGTCGCCACCACCAGGGGCTTATATCGATAGTCAGTCCTCACCACACCACCATTCGAAGCGGCTGGCTTGACGTGTCGTACCATAGCCGGCCATAATAGGCATGGCTTTGGTCATGAATACTAGCTTCTTGGCGGTAGAAACTGGAGACCCACAATTTGTCTTTACCATTCGAGCAGGGGCTTTTCAACAAGTTTTCTCTGTATCACGACAATAGTATAGCCTGGTAAGAATCAAGGCTAGACTCCTTAAAGATCTCCACGAGCCGTCTAGGTAGACGGATCGGGCCATGGCACTCCTTCGAGAACGGCCGATTCAGCTTTTGACCTCAGTCGATGACCCGCAGCAGGTCTATTGGATTATCACCTTTGAGCGTGTAACACTCATGAACGTCTACATTGCAAGTGTTTGATGAGCAGTGTCTGGCGTAGCGATCAATCTGAGTTTCCTTGGTCAAGATATGGTGGCTGAACCATAATCCAACTCCCCATGATGATTCCTTAGTTGATCAAACAGCCGAGTTTCTTAGAGGATGCTCTCTTTTCCTTCACGTACGTTTCTCCTTGTCATGCTGTGACCACGTTCCTGGTAATGACATTCATACAAGGCTGGGTTCACGTTGAAGTGGGCTTTTTGACGAAGGAAACGATATAGCCTCGACGAAAAACATCCAGCAAACTTTCGATCCAGCGGAAGATATTTTCAGCTTCAATGCAAAAACCCTCCGACTAGCCCAAAGTCAGTTGCAGTCCGGGGCAGTTCCCGTAAGAGCTGAGGACCCAGACAATCTTTGGCCCCCTAGCTTGTACATAAGCGCCGATATCAGGTGGTATTGAGTAGGTCGCTGCCTCACTCCATCGTCCGATGCTTGCATGTTCGCCAATGATTCTCATGCATCAGTTTCTAGAGTGGCCGGTCCTCATTCCAAGCACTGCAGGTCGAGTGGTTGCATTGTGGATCTCGAGGTCTGGTGTTGCATAATGCACTATGGATTCGATAGTGATATATCACACCATAGATCAGGCTTTTGGATGGTGTGCTCAAAATCAAGCTGATGAGTGGTGTCTTGCCAATATCTGAAGGAATGTCATGTAGCTTGCCACCCTCCAGTAAGTCTATAAAGGAGAGCACCGCCCACCACAAAAATACCCATCACCATCCTCCAACCTTACCAACACAGAAGAAGAAAGAAAACATTCACTCGCTTCCAAACCTTTCAATCCAACTTCAAGTCAATCACTACCAACCAACCAAACCCCACCCACCCAATCAAGATGCATTCCACTACCATCCTCACATTTCTCCTCGTTGCCATCGCCCCCATGGTCGTCCTCTCTTCGCCCGCCCCGGCCCCGAAGAAGGAATCAAGCTCCTTCCCCACAATGACCTCTGTGTCCACCACCGGTTTCTTCCCATCCGGCACTAAATCCTTCCCCACGGCCACTAGCACCTTCACGACCAAGACGAAGTCCAAGGAGGAAGAGAAGACCAAGACCGAGTCTGAGAAGGAGAAGACGAAGACCGAGAAGGAGGAGAAGACCAAGACCAAGTCTGAGGAGGAGCCTAAGAAGACGGAGGAATCTGATTAGATTCGTATGTCTTCCACTCTTAATCTGAAGCTCCAAGACTAATATCGGATTTGCCAGCCTCATGCAATCAACCATCCTGGCAGTGCAAGGTCGCAAGGAAACTCCCAATCCGCCAAACATGATGGGGGTCATGAAACATGTGGAATTGCCGTATTGGATTTAGATGCGGGTTCTTGATACTTCTGCAAGGCTTGTCGACACTCATTTCGGATGGTTGTGCACACCTAGACGGATTGGATTTGCGGGGAATCTTGTTTAGACTCATAAGAAGAACACCAGATCTAGACAGAGATTGTCATATATAGGCAATAACAAATGGAGTTTGCATAGACTTTACTATGTCGTCTATACATGCTCTGGATACGTTGATTTTCCATGTTTCATTCCTAAAAGCCTTCTACAGCTGCTTTACTTTTACTAGAACCCTTCGTCTATATCACAGACAGTGCAAATACCATCACGACTATCAGTTGAATGATGTTCTAGGGTGGTAAGTTGCAGCAAGCATACTATGTAACGTCATATGAATGCCAAGCCACTAGACATCCCAGTGTTGCGGTACAAATACTCTGATAGGGTCCATTCATACCTTTTCTCCCGTTTCCAACAACATGCCATCAAACCCACCCCCCCTCGCCCAATTACAATTTTCTTGTACATACAACATAACATTAGCATACCAAACCTCTTACCCCCCAAAACCCAACCCCCATTCTCCCCTCCATCCCCTCCATCACAAAGACCCCCAGTACAATCCCATCATCCTCGCTCCTATTAAACTTGATTTCGCCCAAATCCTGCATGATCCACTAGAACAGAAAATTACATTACATAACATATCTTAACTTCTAAAATACAGCATACATAATATCTTCACTCACCCCACGCACAAAAAAGAGGCGGAGGAAACACGCTCTCGCGTATTGTTGTAGAGAGGCGCTCCTCATCGATAATCTAGTTCTGAGTTATAAGGTTCTTTGATCTATGGATCGTGTGGTTTGTTAGAGATGTTGTCTTTCTATAGATACTTCTTAACAGCGTCACGGGATTTAGGCTGTGCTAAGATGATTGTTTTCCTTTAATAAATAGTGGTAGCTTACGATAGGAGACTACCATAAGATTGCTTAAAGACGTATATTGTGAAGGACTTTTAGGATATTTTGAATCATCTCTTTAGTTCAATCGGTATCAATTTACAAATGTACATGGATAGCAATACCTTGGATCTTGCACTTCAACCCGTGATTATGAATACGCATGAGATGACTTCGTCCGAAGAACCGTAGAGATCTTGACTCGAGTGTGTCCCTAGTTCATGCAAAGTTAGTTATGAGCATCCTTTCAGTGAAATCTGCAACCGTAGCGTCTATGCCCTACTGATAGCTCCTGTCCACGCTTATCTTGTTACATGTCTTAGATCCTGGATTCGTAGGACATGTTGTGGTGATTCGGTACGGACTCCCGCTCCGGTGGAGAGTGAAGAAAGCTCACAGCGTAATCGCACACTATAGCAGAAATGAAATGCTATATCTAACCCAAAGGCCCCAAATTGGCAGTATCCCCACGACGCCAAAGCCACCTGGGATCCGCTCTGTATTCGAGGACTCTCCTCTGACTGTCGAATCCCCAAAACTGATTGAATAACCGCCGATGCTTACGAGCCATCAGACGACTTACCCCCATGATAAGGGCACTGGAAGTAACAGTCTATCTGTCGTTTCTACAAGAAATCAAACCATTAGCGCAAAAGGCCAGCCAGCCCAGCAGAGAAGAATGCCTTACCGAAGGTTGTGAGACCCTCCCACAAGCCGGACCCTCGCGCGGGTCCCAGCCACCTGTGATGCACCACGACAGCGCCGTCTGATCCGCCTGCTTACTATTGAATTGCTCCGTCCCCAGACCGAATTGGACATAATCACCTCGGTGCTCAGGAGTCACGAGAAGGGGAGCCTCGAGCTTGCTCTTCACCGAAAGCGGTTTGGTCGCCCCAGCTTCCGTGGCGCTCTGATGTCCGATTTGATTCCCGCCCACGTCCCAGATGAAGACTTCGGCGGCGAGGTTACGTGCGTCGCCGCCACAATATTCAATCTCGTTGACGTGGATGTGGCATTTGCCTGCCGTGGCTCCATTCCCTCCAGTCGTCACGTAGGGAGCGACTGGGCCAGGTGCTGGCGCGGGTTTGACAGTCGGAGGCTTAGTTGACTTCCCTGTGGCCGGGCAGGAACTCAGATCTATGAGAACGGGGTTGGCTGGTTGATTCATCATTTTAGCTTGTTCGGTGACCATGGCTTTGATGATGTTATTGGCGACTATTCCGTTGCCAAATTTTGTTAGATGGAAAACGCGTCCTATCCTGCATGAATAATCAGAGTTAACCTCGCACAATATGGCCTGTTAGGGTATTCTACCAGTTTGGTAGACCCTGTGCGTTCACTTCGCCGAAGCTAGCAGCGGTGGTGTCAAGCGTCCCATCCGCGATACCCTGCTGAATCCAGTTTCCGACATTGCCCTCAAAAGTCTTGTTATCCAGAATTCTGGGATTATCATTTCTAGTCTCTAGCGAGATGAAAGATTCATCTTCCTCCTTAGCTCCATCCCGCTTTTGTGGTTGGTCGATCAACTTCTCCCCATCCTCGTCGTTGTCTTTCGTGGTGGACCTACATCATTTGGTCAGTAATTGGTGGCCAAAGCTCCCAATTTTGGATGATATACCACTCATAAAAAACAGTCCTCTCGCGGTTCCATCCGTCAACAGGAGATTCCACCCCTCTATAATATCTTTCGTTGATACCTGGCATACACATACGGCCTTTAATCTGGTCGACCGCAGCCTCGGAATCTACGTAGACACATCGATCTACAGTTTTGCAAGCCGCCCGAATCTTTTCGTTGACCAGATCAACCAATTTATTGAACCGAGTCCTGCAGCTTATCAGTTATATTATTGACGTTTCTGTCGAAACCCGTCACACACCTTCTAGCTTGAGTAAGGTATTGCCTGAAGCCCCAAACGCGAGTGAAAGCCCAGGTCACAGCATCGCACTCCTTGGATGTGTCGTCAAAGAACTTCATGTAGCCCGGCCAGTAAATACGACTGTTCACATCAACCAATTTACCCTCAATGGCTGAGAGCATACCTGTCATATCTTTAAAATAGCTGTCAGATTTGACTTCGGTCTCCCCAGAGTTTAGTTCACCATCACATCCCCATAACCACTTGGTTGACCACTGATACACGCAATAATTCAAGATCACAGAGAGATGGGCATCATTGCCGCCTGCTGAGATGAGGATGGCCTGTGATTTCTGCATCTTTGGAACCTGTTTAGACTTTATGTCACCGGTCAATGCGCCAGAGCATCCCAGGTATTGGAAGTGTCGCTGAGCATTCTCTGCGATCATATCATCCATGTTGACCAAAATAGGGTACCCGTAACTATACTGATAGCAGTCTGTGTTGAGCTCCATCTGACAAGCGGGGCGTCAACATGATATACCAGGACTGGATATCGAACGATGTACCTTCCCTGTGGCTTTGACAGCATGACCTGCACCCAACCCAACCGAGTATGAGTCCCCAATGGCTGTCAACGACTCGATCCATCTTCGATCAAAAGGATCAGTAGCTTGGATAGAGGGGCCGCCCCGAGTGAACAGTCTCTCCGGGTTGTAAAGAGTGTTAGGACTAGTAGGCATGGCCAAGCTTACACTAGCCAGTAGTAGAGACAATAGATGTGCCGACATCTTGTCCCTGTACTCAGCGGAGCAAGTGATTATGGTGTAAAAGTTGTTTTACAGTCGAAGAAAACCACGAGGTAACAGCCCTGTGAGTCGTGGGCCAAAGTGAGATGTTTGGTTCTGGTGAGCGGATTGGCGAGATGCTTCCGTACAAAGGTGACTCAAGACAAGGCCACGCTTACGAATGAGGAGAGACATCGTAGAGCGGAAACCATCAGATACATATAGTTGGGGTAAGATCCGATATAGCCACAACAATACAGGCTTAGGACACATTAGGCACAGCATTCCCCCGAGAAATAAGGTCTGCGCAGCCTTGTTCAGATACAGCGTCGATGGATTACGGCGGGACGAAGGAATGAATCCGCATAGCCTTCAATGATCGTTTCAGCGTGGAGTCGATGTGCCTGATCCCAAGTGGCAAGGGTGTTTCGAGGGGCGGGCGCTTACTGAGGTGATGTCGGCTATGCCCAGGTGGTGACTACGCCGTTATCGCATAGGTAAACATCAAGAAAAGGGGCTGCAACAAGGTGGATGAGCTGAATGCTGGTTTCTAATTACATGTGAGGGTGTGTAACCAAAAGCATCCATTGGAGGACTCACTTCAGTCGGCTGTGCATGATCATTCTCTCACACGGCAGTGTGTTTGATGCCACCACAGAGGCACAATATATTGTACCTGTGGGGAGGAGACCCTCGCACAGCACTACGAGATCCTCCTGGTTTCGAACAGCCACTCAGCCATGTTGTAAGAACTTCACCATACCTGGCCTTGGTCAAGTGGCCATAAAGTCCACGTTACAAAGAATGGATCGTACCTCTCTGCTCCTTGCTTTTATAGGTCGATATCTCCAAGAGACAGGACACCCCTTTGAGTTACCGAGATCATCACCCCACAAAACTACCATCAATATTAGCCATATCAGATATGCGATCCATGATGCGCCAGTGGGTCTGCGTCCTCGCCCTCTTCCAACTGCTGTTTCCTCTTGCCCTCACGACTCCAAACCTCGGAATCAGAGCTGATCATCTTGTTGATACTGGGAAAGATATCGACACGATTATCCAAAGCTATTCTGGTATTATCACGTTCGACGACGGTACCATTCCGCTTGACAAGACAAAGATGACCGATGCGAAGCTACTCCACCTGTGCGTTTTAGCCTATAATGAGATGATCAGCATATGGAGACCAAGAAATTTGATATCGTCTGCTCTCCCTGGAGGAATGGCCGCAATCGCCTACAAGGACACAATCTATTTTGCCTCTACCGTCCGTGCGCCACGTAAAGCTATAGACCTAGCAAATGTCCCTAAGGGTTCTGTCAGGCAGTTGATGAAGGATAATTTGGAGTTCGGTTTCGGTAGGTCCATCCTGGCCTCACACTGGTTCATTTGGACCTTTTCGAAGGTCCAGAGACACCTCCTGGGAGCCCCATTCTATGTATTAACTTGATGACTCTTGATCCATCTTGAAAGGATGATTGTTGATTGAATACATTAGGTGTACACGCACACGGTGGCGGATGTTCCGAAATCAACTGTATCGAACTCCTTTGGAGCCATAACGGCCAGCGTGACCCCGATACAAGGCCCACACCCCCAAGGATTGCTATTTGGGTCCTACCACGAGAGCGTAGAATAGACACTAACAGCGAGGTAAATGCAAAGCCCTGCACGTGGGGTAGCCGCGCGGGTGAAGGTTATGGGTGCGCAGACATTGTTCTGCAATACGGTTTGGATCCAATAGATTCAAGGGTTGCACCCGACAGTGCAGGCGAAGACGATTGGAATTTCAGCCTCGTTGCCAGTCCTCGGCCTCCATGTAAGATACCATGAGCTCAAGTGGACCCATCTGCAGTTCCTGGGCGAGATGGCGGGATTTTCTTCAGGCCTTCAGCGATCGAATCTTATGTAAGCGTCTTATGGAGAACAACGGCGAATGCTTCCATAAAATAGTGGAGTTCGATGGCTTTTTTTTCCGCTTTATGTATAATGTCTTCGCTGGTTCACCGATGAATACAGGTAATAGTGATTGCCCTAATTATGTGACTGGAGTACAGAAACATATAGAAAAAACATAACAACACATGCATACCATAAATACCATAGATCCGCGACCTACCCCCCAAATTTGTGACACAGAGCTAGATATAGGGCTGATGCTGTCAGATTCGATATTCTTATTTGTCTGATACGCTGTTCACTGAATATTGGGGGAAGTTTATATTTTGTTTCCCAAAACATATCAAATAGCAAAAGGTGGAAAGGTTTGCGAGGTGGTCAAACTCACGTAGGCAGTGGCATTAGCGTCGAAAGATATGACGGTGGGCCTTGTACTTAGTTCAAACCTTGCTTGTTGGTAAAAATCCCGGCCTTGCAAAACATTCGTTGTCTCGGACTCCAATCTAAAAAGATAAGGGAGCGACTGAATGGGTTTAGTAAAGACCCAGCGATGGTATAAGGCTACATGCAAAAGGGCCGACTTACATCCAAGTGTATTCGAGTCCAGGTCGAAGACCGAGTAGAAAGCTCGTAGAAAAGCGGACCCCAGCACGATTTCGTCGTACTGCTCAACGCCGAAGGGAAAGATAGCGCTCACACAACGAGTTTTGGCCTGCTCTATTGGCCATTCGAACGTGTAATCGTAAGGCGTGAGCGTGAAGTTTTGACCAGCCAGGTTGAACGTGAAATCCGGCATGATGCCTCGCTGTTCGCAGGCGACCGAGGGTGGTAAGAACATGATCTCTTCGAATTGAAGGACTTGCCATATATCTACAACCATACGGTCAGGAAGGAATAGGAATGCTGATCTGGTAGAGAAAGAAGCAGTATAACCAGCGAGGGACATTCGAATGCCCGGCTCATCGCCAAGCGTCAGGTAGTGAGCTTCAGCTTGCCATGCTCCAGTCAATGCATAGCGACCAGTCTTATTCGTGAGGGGTATCTGTACAAGATCGCCAGTGAACAGCTCGGGATCAATCGCGCCAAAAATGAGTTCACGTGGCTCTCGGAGACGCAGAGAAAAGAGGTTCCGGTCAAGTATATGTTCCTTCACCATGGACATAAAGGGTGATGAATTGTTGAGGATTGAGCCTGCGCTCGACGGCATCAATCCTGCAATGCCATGAATGATGGTTAGGTCGTCCCATGAGAGACCAATTGGCTCCACTGTAGTAGCCTCCATAAATGGTTGATCCTTCACCTGAACTCCGCCAAAGTCGAAAGTATCTATAGTCATATTTCCAGAGGCGAAGATATAACCGTAGTCAACCTCCAGGGCGGTTCCATCCACCTTGGAGCTGCAGGATCGAGAGGAATTATATCTCACGTCTCCAGAGGCACAAGCGCTGCATTCGGCCGAACTAACAAACGTCTCGGGGGAGGATATATCTATCAGGACCTGGAATCGTTGAGGTGGAGTTCCGATGCCAATTTCAGTGAAGTATATGAGATCATGGGTGACGTTTTCCTGTAGCATCCGTCTTGTATCAGCGATCTGGCCATACTTGAACTTCCAACATACATTGAGCGAGATCTTACCGTAAGACCATTGCTGATGGAGAAGCGAGTAGAGCCAGATTCCTCTAGGATAGGGTTGGTTTTAGGGCTAATAATAGGTTGCTGGCGGTTGCTCTTGGAAAGGCGGTGTGCCTGACTTGTGCTCTGTAGGTGTGTAAGTAAAGACTTGCCTTACTGCAAGGTAGAATCTTTGAGCTCACTGCCGTGGAGAATAGGGGGAGGCGAAAAACAGTCGCAAAGCAGGGGCCATTCAGTAAAATGCCAAGAAGTGCTAGTTGAGCCAATCTCCCCGCTTGTGTTAACTTTGCCATGCTACTCCGTATGTTCACCCTGCCACGAGTCCTGGTCAGATCTCTGAGGGAGTAAGGGAAGCTAGCAGACAGAGCTGACTAGATACAACATACTTCACATGACAAAGTGAAGGACAGGGTGACAGGCTTGGCAGATCCTCCACGGCACAGCAATGCAGGGTAGGGCGAGGTAAAGGAGCAGGATCTCAGCTGTTCCTGGAGGAAGGAACTGATGGATCCTACCGTGTCTCCCACATGAAATATTACCGGTGACGCGTTGGGCTTAGGAGTACGCCATATTCCATGTCACGGCACATCTCAATGGGACGGGTCTCTATGTTCGCGTTCACATCGTCAAAAATAGCTTCTTAAGCTCTCCTCAGCAGCCAAGGCCCAGAAATATACTGGTTATCTCAAATACAAAATTCGCTTCAGCTCTTGATATAGAAGTCTTTCATGATGGCCGACGACAGGTTTCGTGCTCCCGAGGACAGCGTCGCATACAAAGAACTATTTGATGCAGCCAGCGAAGGGGACTTGAAACGTTTAGAAGCCGCTCTGCTTCCGTCCTTGAACGTAAACGCCTTAGAAGCGGATCCTTTAGAAGGACGTTCAGCGCTCCATATCGCCGCAGGATGGGGGCGGGTGTCAGCAGTACAATTTCTCCTCGCCCATGGTGCCAAGGTGGACTTGCCTAATTCCGAAGGTGAGACGCCGCTCCACGAGGCTGCATTTTTTGCCCGGCCAGAAGTCATAATAGCCCTGCTTGATGCTGGAGCCGACCTCCATCGCAAAACTGGAGACTACGATTATACGGCACTGGACAACGTTTTGAAATACAAACACATGGTCACACCACAGCAGATTGCGACTATTACGCTCCTTCTGGACCGAGGAATGGATGTAAACGCCGAAGCCGACCACTGGGGAAGCACACTCGTAAGCTTCAAGCGCTGTGTGGATTGTCGCCAGTAATTAACAATATTTTAGATTGGCGTAGCTAGCTTGATGCACTGCATTGAGTTGGTGCAGATTTTGATTGACAGAGGTGCACGCTTGGGTGATGCTCTACTTTCTGCAGTGGATGATTATGCCACGGTCAAATTTCTGCTCAGTCGAGGCGCCAAGGTCGGCTCCGGCATAAGCAATGCAGCTGGCAGCGGTAATGCTGAGGTAGTCCAATTACTAATCTCTCATGCTACTGATGCGGAGATGGACGGCAATCGCGATGCATTAAATTGGGCCGCTGCCAGCGGACGCGTGGATGCAGCGAAAGTCCTTATCAAGCATGGCTTCGATGTTAATGCAAGTACAAAAGATTGTTATGTGGGCGAAACGCCTCTCCTCGCAGCTTGCGAGGAGACGAAAGTGACTCCGCAAAGGATGGCGGTTGCTAAATTGCTTATCAGATCTGGCGCAGATGTCAATACTCGGAACCAAGATGGGAAGACTGCCGCTGAACTACTGGTACAATTCGATCATGATGGACTATACCGGCAGGATGTCGAGTTACAGCAGTTACTGCGTGTGACGAATACCAGATGAGGCGACAGTAAGTGACAAGATATATAGGTCGCTTTATGGCTTGACTGGTTTTGGACGTACAATGTCTTCGATGCTTGACAATAGGTTATGGTTACGCGAACATCCCTCTGATCATTTCTATACTCAGCAAATTCGGCAATGCACTGCAACTTCTTTTCTCTTGCAACCAATCCCTGTTCAACCCCCTAAACGTCATGGTCCAAATTATCTGCTGGGGAAGATAAATTCCTCTATGGCACTCCAGGAGACTGAGACTTTGGCTGATGTTTCGATGGCGACGGAAGGCACCCAGCTCACTCGTGTGAGAGATGTACGGAGCATAAAAAATGGATCAAGGATTTAGTCTTGGTGAACTTTCGGGACTCCGGCCGATTCGACGTGTTGCAAGTAGTGGAGATCCAAATGAACTGTTGAGCAGTCCATGACAACCATTTTGACAGATGGAACTATACAAGAACTCGGAGGGGACGATACATGCTCGGCTGCCTGATCAGCGATGGAGTAATTTGATCTCGTCTACGCGCAAGAAGTCATACCAGCTCAGGACTAATCCCACAAAGGCTAGCCTCCTGTCATCCAACGCGATGATTTATAGGTCTTAGATCTGTTATGTAGGCCCATGTGCAAGACAGCTCCTTGGGTATCCCTTGCTATGCCATTCTATCTTGACGCCTGATCACAGAAAATTTGATTGAGTCGTTGCATAGAGAATATGTGCCAAGGTTTTGGTAAGATAAGATAAGATAAGATAGAATAAGCATCAGCTAATGCCGTGACAGGATCTCTCACTCAAGACGACTGCGCAGTGTACAACACCATACCTTTGTAGGCTGCATCATCACTCTACCTACGCAAGCATGAAAGACTCAGATGTGGACGCTGAGCAACATAAAAAAAAGCCCGAGCTGGTACAAAGCCGACTCACCTCTTCGTTCTTCGTTCGCAGAGCCAGTCCACAAGGCACCCGCTCGCCCTACTTCAGCAAATCCTCTCCAGAAGTGCCTTCAGATTCTCAGGAAGTGCCACCCAAAGACGTCACGCAAGGAGCATACAAGCCGAATCTCCACACCGAGCGACGTTCTAATCTCCCACGACACCCTCCAGCCCTCAGTCGTGCAACCCGAAGCACCCTTCTCGCCCACACCGCCGCAGAAACCAAAGCACTCCTCCCCAACATCCTCAGCACAACCCCGAGGTCCCCTCCACACAGCCACCGCTACGACCCCAGTAACCTATACCTTCTCGATCCCCGCCAATGTCCCAACCTTCCACAAACAGCAATCCGCGTCCTCAACAGCGACACCATCGATGCCGCTCTTTCCCTTACACCTCCAGCTTCTTCCTCCACAAGCAAACCGGTGCTTGTGCTGAACATGGCAAACGCATACCACAGCGGCGGCGGTTGGCTTCGCGGCGCTCTCGCGCAAGAGGAGGCTTTATGCTATCGCTCTAGCCTGTCCTTCACGCTCAAGAACCGTTATTATCCCATACCGGAAGCGGGAGGTATATACAGTCCCTCCGTTGTCGTCATACGGGAGAGCATGGCGCAAGGACATGGTCTCTTGGATTTGACAAAGCCAGATGATCTGCCCGTTGTGAGTGTGGTTAGCGTGGCTGCTATCAATAAACCGAGTGTGTCCAAGGATGCGAATGGCAAGGAGGGGTATAGGTATTGGGTTGACAGGGAGGTTATGAAAGAGAAGATGAGGGTGGTGCTAAGAGTTGCGGCTACGAACGGCCATCGCGTCCTGGTGCTGGGTGCGTTGGGTTGTGGTGCGTTTGGCAATCCGAGAGGGGAGGTCGTGGAGTGTTGGAAGGAGGTATTTGCTGCGAGCGAATTCCAAGGTGGATGGTGGGACACTGTGGCATTTGCGGTCATGGAGCCTGGCGAGGATAAAGATGGGAAGGGCAATTTCGGCGTCTTTTGGAGGGGTTTAGATGGCTTGATGGTGTGAGTTCACACGGAAATGTGGCGTTGTGCTTGCCTACCTGCTTGTAGAGATACCCCCAATTGCTCTTAATCGATCAATCCTATTACCATCCATCCTCATACATTCATAAACCCTCATATCCCATCATCCCCTCTTCCCTCCCACCCCCCTCTCCCTCTTAACCCTCCTCTCCTCCTCATTCCGAAACGGCCACCCCGACACCCTACTCCTCCCCTTCCCACTCCCCTCCCCACCAGCAAACATCAAACACCACACCCCCCAACAACTCAAAAACCCACTCCCCACCACCCCAGCCCCCAAACATATCGCCCCCCCACTGCTCTGCACATTCGTATACATATACACCGTGCTTGCCGCATGATATGCGGTTATCAACAGCGTTGTGGGGGTTCTGTATGGGATGTGTTTTTCGCGATCGGCGAGGGGGGAGGTGAGGGGGAGGAGGCCGGAGAGGAGGATTGTGAGGAGGGAGAGGGTGAGGAGGGTTAGGGAGAGGGTGCGGGTTAGGTAGGTTTCTAGATCTGTAGTGCCGGGGTTAGGGAGGCGAGAGAGAGGTGGGGAGAGGGGGGGGAGGGGTACCGGTTGGGTTTCGGGCTTCGGGGGAGAGCATTGTGATTATTAGTTTTGGGGAGAGGAAGAGGGGTGTGGCTTGGAGGGTGAGCCAGGCGGCGGTGCTGTAGGCGTATGCTTCCATTGTGGTTGGTTGGGGGTGGGTGGAGGGGGAGGATGGGAAAGTTGTTGATGATGGGGGGTCGCTTGATTTATATAGAACAGGGTTACGCTATTGTTTGTGTCTGATATTGAGCTACGAATGTTTCGATGCGGATGATATACAGCATTTGGAGAGCAGAGTGTACTAATCATTGATTTCTTATACATGTGTATACTATGGTATATGTTGGCAACAACAGGCAGAAGAGAACTACGCACCCCTATTTTCCCCCTGCGTCTGCTTCCATTGATGTGCCATCTGCAGCAGCTTCGACATCTTCGCAGCCGACTCGTCGTCTGCCGGGAAAACATAATCCATATACTCCTCAAAGCTGTCGTCGTCCAACTTTCTCCTCTTCTTCACCTTCCGTGGCATCTGCTTCTCGACCTTTTCGATATCTTCGGGCGAGCCATGCGTATTTTCAAACGACTTCCAAGCATTTAGCAGAGCAACTCTCTCCTCCTTGAGTTCCTTCTCCCGCATGCTCTTATAGGCCCTCTCGAAGACCTTACGAGCACGCCCCTTGGCTTCCTCGCTGATAGGCTGGTCTTCCTGTTCCTCGTCTTGCTCCTCCCCATCCTCGGGAACATTGATTTCGAAATGTGCATAGCTGATCCATACCTTGACGTGGTCGGTCTTGGCGAGTAATCGCTCATAAAGCTCTCTTGTACGATCATACTCGGCCTCTTCTTCCTCAAAGTCAATGTATGCCTTCCAGAGAAGCTCGGGCATGTCCAGCACCGGCTGATCGACGGCCAACTCGAATATCGCTCTTGTCCGCTCTAAATCATCCAGGCCACGCTCTAGCTCGGCAAACTTGGTCCAGGCCTGGCAATTTGCAGGATTCCACTCTATGTGCTTTTCATAAAGCATTCTGCATCTTATGAATTCGAAAAGCTTCAGTTCAAGCTCGATGTAGCCCTTGAAAAGCTTGTCCTTTGGGCACATGCCGATCGCCTGTCCCAATGTCTTTCTTGCAGCTGTTATAAATCAGCTGCTGATCGCAAACGGAGGATATCGGATTCCCTGGAATCTTACCTTGTAACTGTTGCTGCCGGATCTCAAATTGGGCCTTCATAATCCATATCTTGGCAAAAGTGAATTTCTTGTGTGGTATCAGCTTGAGAGCTTCTTGATATATTTGCCGGGTACGCTCTATATCCTTGTTCTCCATTTCTTCCCATAAAGCATAGAAAACCCATAAGTATATGTATCTTCATAAAACAACGTCAGCGCTCCGTCCGCCAATGATAGACCAGACATCAAGGGCATCATCGAGAAAGACTAACCTTCTCCAATGCCGCTTTTCCTGCGTCGGTGGTATTTGTGCAATAGCTCGCTCGTAGACATCCCGCACTCGGTCTGGGTCCTGGGACGTTTCTTCCAATCTAGCAAAATCGAACCAAACGTCGTAATTCTTTGGGTTCGCCTTAATCTGCTCCTCGTACTGCACTCGTCGCTTGGACAGGATGACATCCTCCACGCCTTCCCGGTCTCCAAATTGCTTTTCGAATGTGGAGTATGCTTTGTGTAATGTCATGGCCTTTGACCTAGGTAATCGATCCAGGGCGTACTTATAGATTGCTCGAGCACGCTCGTACTCTTTCAGCTTCGCTTCGTAGCGAGCATACGCAATGAACAGCCGCTCGTCCATGAAGGTGTCTCCAAGCATGTCGATAGCAAGAGCAAAGACTTCGCGCACGAGATCACTCGTACCATTCTCTTCCTCTTTACGTTTTCAAGTTAGCTTTTAATTAGAATAAGGCGTCAGAGCAAACAAACCGAACCGCGCCCACTTTATCCAATTCCGAGGCTCTGGGTGAACGATTGTGAACCTTTCGAATATCGATCTTGCTCTAGAGAACTCATTGTATCTCTTTTCTAGCTTGATATATGCACTCCAGGCTGCTTCATCCGGCTCCCACGACATCCAACGCTCGAAGACCTGCCGTGTACCCGAAATGTTTTGAAGAGTTTCCTCGAAGTAGACGTATTTGTACCAGAGCTTGTCCACTCTTGGTAAAATCGTGACCGCTCTGTCAAGAAGGTTGCGCGCGTGGTTGATATTACGATTCCGCATCTCTGCTTCACAATACCGTATCCACAATATGACACACGTGGAATCCACATCTAGGGCTCTCTCGAAGATCGACCGGGCTCGTCGGTACTCCTTTTGCTCCAGCTCCCACTGTGCATACCTCATCCAATTGTTCATGTTCACCCTATTCCGGCGCACATAGTCCTCGAATTCCTTTCTTTTTCTCCCTTGAAATTCATGAAGCTCCTCGAGGTCGGCGAACCGCTGTGTAGGTGCTTGAAGCCCGGGCTCTTGCCGGTCGACTGCTTCGCGGAGAAGCTGTTCTGCAGAGATCTGCTGCGGAGCTTCCAAGACGTCAGTGGATGATCGCAATCACTGGACAGAAGGCATACCTGGAGCCTTATTTTTGACCCTGGGAGGGCCCCGTGAGACTTCCATCTTTGCTCGTAGTATTATTGTTATTGGAGGGAATGTTCCAAAAGGCGTGCAAGACCGGACGTTTGGAAAGACGTCTTTAAGGTTTCCTAGCGCGGATCATTAGTGGCTAGCCCATCATAGCCATTCTCGGAAGGAAATCAACATGGTGGAAAGCAGTATGTTCTCTCTCATCAATCTCCCTTAGGAGCTTCTGCTTTACGGTCCGAGCTACTTCTGCCACCAGAACTGACGGCGAACTCGAATGTGCATTCTGGCAGATATAGCATCATTCATGCCTTCTCACTAGGACACAGCAAAGTAAGTCTACTTAAGCTATGAATGTACTATCCCGGCAACCATGAACGAGACCAGCAGGGGAGAATCTATCCATATTCTTCATTGCTTATTCTGTAAGCATACTGAAGGTCTGCTTGTCTGCCTCAATAAGTACTAATGCTCTGAATGGCAAGCGCTGGCGCCGTTGACGCAGGACAAGTCAAAACACCAACACCCGCCACGACATTCACAGGTGTAACAAATTACACTCATTACTCTGGATGGCTGAGTCAAGCCAGATTTACGACTGACTCAATATTGAAGTGGATATTAAAGCTTTCATACTGGACCTATGCATCAATAAACACAGTCCATCTGTGCGATATTCAAGAGCGTTTCACAGCTCACATATAAGCGGTCTGTGGGACACCGAACAGAGTATCTTTCGGCCATCATGCTTCTTCCTTCCGAGATTCTCTCACAGATCTGTGGTCTCATGAGCAAACAGACTCTGAAGTGTGTACGCATGACCTGCAAAGCTCTAGAGCAAGCAACAGTTCCCTTCTTGTTCGATGAAGTTTTCATGTCGGCAACACACTCTGATATCGAAATCGCGAACTATCTAACCACCCGCTTCGCCCAACACATCAAGACTATCACACTTTCTTTTTACTGCTTCTTCCATTTCACGAAGAGCAGATTCGCCCAACTCCGACAGCACAAGCACAATGAATGGCGGCGTGAGTGTATTGAGATTCATGAGAAACACGCCTATACTCTCTATTGCAAAGCGCGCGCCGAACATATAGACATCATGCGAAGCGCGAAGTTTCTTGCGCAGCTCTGCCAAGTCCTCGTAGGGTTACCAGCCGTCCGAAAATTGGTTTTCACAGACTACGGGTGCGGCTTCAACTCCGAATCCAGTGATTTAGATCCTCATGGTTTTTGGAAGAGATACGACCTCTGCCCACTCGAATCTTGCACTCTTTCCAAAGCAGACCATGCCGAGTTTTACATTGGCCCTGACCCGGGTTACGGAAACCACGATCCGAACCCATGGCAACTCGTCATGCAGGCTCTGTTGGTCGCAGACCCACCCATCACAGAGATTGTGTCTAAATCTATACATTACCGCGGTCTCATACCCATGGGCAGCTTTATCATGACACCAAGGCAGATTCAGGATGTGACCATGAGCTCCAAAGTCTTGACTAAGCTACGACTGAGCCTGAGTGATGAAGACATCAATCAGTCAGAGTTTCATAGGTCTTATGTTGAAGAAAGCAGTGTGTCGCGGGCGCTATCTGCCGCTGTCAATCTTAGAAATCTATTCATCAAGATCGATGGAAGATTAGGCGGCGCGTCGACGTTTTTCTCCATCATCCTCAAAGGGTGCCGATTCCCTAAGCTCAGATCACTTATTCTAGTGAACATGGACGCAGAGGAACAGGAGCTCTTGGATTTCCTGGGAGCTAGTCCGCTCTTGGAGAACCTCTTCCTCTGTCTCTTCGATCTCGATGCCGGTTCCTGGGAATCGGCGGCGGCTAGGGTAAAGTCGATACTTCAGCTGAAAAGAATGGAATTTGCCAAACTTTCGGGCCCATTTCTACCCTCTTTGCTGGATTCGGGACATATAATCAGCACTGATCATCGCCTTGTTGAAGACTTCTTCCTGCGTAATGGGGAGAATCCCTTTACCACCCAAGCAGTAGAAGACTTCTACGAGAATAACGACAAGGACCTGCGAGATGAGATAAATAGGGGAATCGGCAACTCTGAAGAACTTTACAGAACGTATCACTAGACAATGGCATGCCAAACTTGATAGAAAGAGCGGAGAGACGCATCACTGTTAGTATGATGCATGGATGATATACTACCATGTACAGGAATCAATTGGTACGAAACATAACATGAAATAATTGACCCGGAAAGCGCAGATATACCCTCAAACAAAACGCCTGGATATTCCGCTATGTTCACGACAACATCGATCATACCAATAGGTACATGGAACAATAAAATCAACAGCTATTCACTCTCATCCTCTTCGATCTCAAATAGACTATCACAACAGACTCTCTATCCTCTCTAGCAAATCCAATCATCTCTCGTCGTCGTAAGCTCTCCACGCTCTACCGTTGCGACATACTAAACATCATACTAACAGTCCCGATAGAACTAAGCGTCATGATTATTCATCAATTATCCAATGCCACCAAAGCTCTGCTGTCTAGCAAGCGACAACTATCAAGATTGACAGGCAGAACACATTCCCAACGACTCTTGACGAAGCGATGTCGCAGCACTCTGATCCAGCGACTGTAGCTTATCAGCGATCGGCTAGCCAATACCGCTACGAGAAGCTACCTCTCTAGCAAGCGACTTGCTGGACAAGCATCTGTTTCTGATATCAAGAGCGCGATTCCGGATACCCTCAACGAAGCAAGGCAGCAGCACTCTGATCTAGCGACTATAGCTGATTAGCGATCGGCTAACGCCGCCCGGAGAAGCTACTGTCCGGCCAACAATTAAGTAGTTCGATGTTATGTTGTGAATGTCGTCAATAGTAGATACCGTTTTGCAAGCGATATGCTGGATACCACCCAGATTTCCCTTTTATAACGCGATTCCAAGGACCTTTAATTAAGCAAGGCAGAGTGTAGCATGCGAACGATGTACAAGGGATATCTCACGTGCTTCATAAGCAAACCGTAGGGACAAATGCTCGACACTGAATCAAATTTCATTCCATTGCTGGTGACGACATAAAGCGTCTATATCTGTCCTCTGACACCTCCCAATGCTCCATCATGACCATATCACATCAACATGCCCACAAAAAGGTCGATGAATGCCAAAACATAAAATCCCTCCAAACCCTCCAAGCGTGTACGCAGACACGGGTATCGAAATCCCCGCTTGTGCGCCTCCCCCCAAATTCCCTAATATGGACCTACGCCATCTCCGAAGCCGCCGTGGCCAAAGCGTCCAAGCCAGGACTCTCCCCCTCCCCATCAGCATCCATGTCCGCCTCCGTCGCAGTCCCTTTACTGATCCCCTCCATAATCTCGCTCAGCTCGCTCCGCGCCATCTTCGGTCGCCGCGGCACCACTTCCCCCATGCCCACCCCGACTTCATCCACGTCCATCGCGTCGCTGCTCGCCATCGCATCTTTCCCACTGCTGCCACCACCTTTGTTGCCGATGACAGGGCTTGCGGCGGCTGAGCCGGCGCGCGAGCCGCCTTTGTGGGTGCGCTCGTGTTGCTTCATGTTGTCTTTTCGCGTGAAGGCTTTGTTGCAGGTGGGGCAGAGGATGTTTTTCTCGCCGGTGTGTTTTTTGCCGTGGCGGGCGGCGTGGCCGGATGTGGTGAAGGTGTCTGTGCAGGAGTAGCGTGAGGCGTGGGGACAGGGGTATTTCTTTTTCGATGCGGGCGGTTTACCGGGGGCGGATGAGGAGGCGGGGTTGGGGGTTGCGATTGCTGTTGTTGCTTCGGTTTTGATGGGTGTCGTTGCGGCGGCGGATGAGAGTGGGGGGAGGGTTGTGGCTGTTACTGATGCGACAGAGGGTGGGGGTTGATAAGCCTGTGGCTGCAGCTGGGTGAGTGGGGCGTCGGGGTGGAGGGAGGCGGCTTGTTGCAGTTGGGTTTGAAGCGGCTGGAGGGCTCGGCCTTGGGGTTCGTAGATGGTCGGGTCGAGGTCGAAGTCGTTCAAGGGCGGCAAGCCGTGTTGGTTCGATAGGTTGTAGTAGGGTTGCGGGGTCGAGTCTTGCATGGACGGGTAGCCATTGATGCGATATTGGTTTTGTGTGTAGTACGGAGGCGCGTTCTGCTCGCGCTTCAGCTGCTGGTCTATCGGCTCGAAGCCGTACTGCGGCGTCATTGGCGATGGTGTTGATTGCGATATGGATGATTGCGAGTCGAGGCGGACGAGAGGTGGCGTTGGTGGCGAGCGGGGATGTTGGGGTGAGCCGGATAAGCTGGATCGGGACGAAGTGTATCCTTCTCTGGAGGTGCCGCTTGAGATTGATGATGTGGAGGGTCGTGATGGCGCGGGGACCTTGGGACGTGTAAAGGTGTCGTTGTTGGTGGTGGTTGAAAGAAGATTCACCTTCCGCCCGCAGAAGTCCTCCCCGTACATAGCGGCGGGTCTCGATGACGAGAGCTTGGATTTCCAGACGCAACGACGTCGATATGTGTCCTGTTTTGCTTCACGGGGAGATCAAGAGCTCAAGATCTTCCTCCTAGTTTGACCTTGAGTTTTGATGTTAGGAAGCGTTGTCGGTCCGAGTTTGCGTGTGTCCGGTGGTGTCCTGTCCGAAACGTGTCGACAGGTCAATCTCGACTGCGACAGCAACGCCTTATATATGCAACGGATGCAGAATGAAGCAAGTGGGATAATCTGAAGAAGCGGGACCCTGCGCCTTTTCACTACTTGGGGGCGTGATTACTGGCAGTGGGGACATCGGGAAAGGGTCCTATCTAAAGAAGGGTCTCCTCCTTTGCACCACGATTCGACATCTTTTCCCTGCTTCTGCCAAAGCGCCAGTTGAGGAAGTGGATGAAAGGGGCTTGAAGGGAGACAGGGGATACACTGCAGCACTTTGACCCTCTGTCCCTCTTCCTTCGTATTGGCTGATATCAACGGATTATGCCACACCTTGATACCTCTTTCGGCAGGGCAAGGCAGCGGGCGACTGTCCGGATTATGCGGACAATTCACTCCGGCCTTTCGCCCAATCATGCATTTCTGCAATTAAGATCGGATTTCATCTGAGCATTGACAAAGCTTCACAAAGGAGGGGAAATCCACACATGGAGCCAATCTACGCCGGTCAGGGTCCATATCTCTACCACGGCCCACCAGGATCGTTGTTAGCAGGCTCGGCTACGTGAGCTGATCGACGCTTGATGGCGTCGAACCGTTGAGCATGCCGCACTGATCTTACCCACACTATTTCATTCCATCGTTTCTCCTAAGGCGCATCGAAGGGTCTCGTCTCGCCCCCCTCTCGCTTTTAGACATGCATGTCGCAGGAGCAGAGTCCGGCAAATGCACCATATCTGGCGCCAGTGCCCCTTGCGTGTGGGGCAACCACAGGCGTTTGGGATGGACCCTGACATATAATCTCTTTCGGGAGGCGCTGTACGGAGCAGGGCCCGTTAAGCTAGATTTAGTAAGAAAGCCGGCGATTGAAATGTCGGCCGTGCAAGCCTGGCCAATCAAACTTTTTCCCTCTCGAAAGGCGCTCAGAGGTTGAAGATTCGCTCTTCCATGCAGGCAGGCTGCATCGCCTGCAAAGGTCCTAAGATACTCTCTGACCCACATGCTCATCGCGATTCATAATTGCAATTCGGTCCAACGCGATGAATCAGCTAAACATTGAGAAAGGCGTTGCGGATGAAGGCGGGATAGTCCGGCCCAAAGGAAAGGAGATGCACGCGAGAAACATGGCAAAGTCAAGATAATGCAAATCGCCAATAGAAAAGACGGCAATTGGGAGATTCCCATGTGCCTGCCAAGCCAACCCTGATATCAACGAAAGATTGCAACCACCAACAACAACAGTCTGAACAGACCCTGTTTGACCCTGCAGAGGAGAAGGTCCGTGGGAGTCGCTCGTGGGCTGCGGATGATTGGTCGTATTAGATGGTATGCATTGATCATCATGCTGCCGTCCATTCTGGCCTTCAGTTTCGCAAAGCTCCCGATTACCCTGCATTGGTGCCACAGATAGGGTAGGAAAACCATCTCTCGAAAGGGACAGTATACTTAATGCTATCAATTTAGCCCATCGTCTTGATTCAACTTCTCAGCGGAAATATCTCCGGCTCAATACGCCTTTCCGCCATATGGGTCACTAAGGACGAGTCTGCTATCAGCAATGTACCTCTCGAGTGGGTTTGAGGTTGAGACACGTGGATCTTGTCAAGTATGAGTTCACAATTAATGTCTTCATGATGATCTACACACGATCTCGTACGTGCACTTCCACCCAATTCACTAAAGGTGGTACGGCGAGACAATGGACGACGAACATGAATCCAACAATGGCACAAAATTCAAGGTGTGAGCCAATAATCAATGATCAAATCAGCAAGGACATCCAAATCAAAACCCAAGCCTAAGCCCAAGCCCGAGTCCAAGGAGGAAAGTTGGCGGCATGTCGAATTGAATCGTGATGAATCCCTTGCTCTGCTTGCTTTCCGGGGAAAAGAAACGAGTGGTGTAGAACATATATACGACGAGCGTACCGGACCTACAGAGTAATCCATGAGTTCAGGCGAATCCTTTACCTGAAATACTGTTGTCAACACGGAATACTATGATCAGGCCAAAGTGGATAGCGAATATCATATCGAAGGGAGACTAGTCTGCTTTCACCTCGTGGAATAGGGAATTCATTGCCGGGAATGTTTAGGCTCTCCGGGCCGAGCTTAACCCACGCCCGAGATCTGGGTACTGATCCCCCACCATAACGCGGGGCTCGCTTTGTCAGGGCCATCAATTCTACCACCCACGGTAGCTGATTGCCTGCCGACGTCTTTAAGCAAAATGTTCAAGAAAGAGTAGGTACTTGACCGGCTATCTGACGTTCCAGCTGACATACCTCAGCATCTCAGCGGGCGCAAAATCTAAAGTCAAGTCCTCCGTACAACGTGCCATACGGACAAAGATCGTCGAGACATATCCATTGCTGGCACCGTATATCGATGAGATTATACCCAAGAAGTCACAGCTGGATCTGCTCAAGCTGTGAGAATCTCTACCTTGTCCGCCTTGAGAGGCGTCATCCTAATGTACGGCAGGCCGGACCGGGTTTCGCTTTACGCTCTCGACAACACTCCTCTCTTCTGGCAGCATATGGATGATCCAATAGTTCCTCATCTCCGAGTCGTACATCAATTTCCCCAATGCTTCTCGCGGATAGGCATTGATCGAGGAGCGATACGTTTCGTGCTGTCTGGCGCAACACTGATGGCTCCTGGGCTTACATCTACTGGAGGTAAACTACCAGATGAGGACGCACAGCTCAAGGAGGGCGAGATAGCGGTCATTGAAGCTGAAGGGAAGTCGCAAGCGTGCCTTGTGGGGCAGTTGAGGATGGGGACGGAAGAGATTAAGGAAAAGAAAAAGGGTGTTGTGATTGATACGGGACATTATTTAGGGGACGGACTGTGGAAGATGACCATTGATTGATATCGAATAATTTCACTAACATCTGAGACCTGCAAGCTTCGTAGACACTGCGGTACAAGTTCAAATCCAACCCGAGCTGTGAAGGAGCACCGAATGTAGACTAGCGTTAGGGCTACGCGTCTATATCGACCACAGCTCGGCGTCAAACACCAAAGCCTCTATCCCTCCAGATACATCATGTACTGGCCTCTGGGCGCGCCTCGTGTATATGCTGCGAGCAGACGGAAAAGGAAAACAAAAACCGAAGGTAGCAATGAGAAGAAAGATGACGATGCGGAGGACACATCAATAAACATCCTCGGCCTGCGACTGGCCCGCAATGGCCATCTATTCGTCACAATCACAGATACTGCCTTGACCGTCTGGCAAACATCTGTATGTGCTCGTACGCTTTGCTTTACTGGTTCTGACTGATCCGTAGCCAGTAGTAGTCCTAGCTTCAGTCACACGATCTGTCCAGTCCCTCAAAAACTACGGCGACAATGTTAGCGTACTGTTACGGCCAGATTCCTCCATAGCTGTCGTTCAGACCTCTCTCGGCTTCCTGATCACCTACACCATCATCACGGACCCAAATAATCGGGTATACCAGCTGCTGCGCGAGAATGGATATCCCCGAAAACAGAGCATTTCCGAAAGGCTTGCAGCTGAGGAGGAGCAACGAGGATATCCAGAGGTCAACATACGGTTTCGCATGGTCATCAAGGTCGATGCTGGAATTGGAAAGGTTCTGGCGCTGGACGAGGAGCTGGTAGTAGCGACAGAGAAGCCTCCAGCTGTACAATGCATACGATGGTCGCCGGACGAGGGTGGAAGTCAAACGAGCACAGAGCTGCTGAGTCGGATGACTTGGATTCAAAAGAACTCTCGCGTTACAGATATGGTATACGACAGAGCTATGAGCCTTGCTGTATGGATGACTAATGATGGAAGAGCATACGCTGTGCAACGTCTGTCCGGACAGCCCAAAGAGTCAGGTGCACCTAAGAGACTGTTCCGTGGCTATGGCTTTCACACACCAGAGAGTGAGGATAGTATAGCCACGAGAGCAGCGATCAACGCGAGATTCTCATTACTGGCGATAGGTTGCGCCAGTGCCGCAATACACGTATATACCGCAAGAGACTACGTAGGGAACATACCCTTGTCACATAAGCTAGATTGTCCAGTCTCGATTCTGTCGACGGGAAAGCTGAGCACGCTGAATTATTCTCCGGACGGTTATTGCCTATTTGCAGGGTACGAAAAGGGCTGGGCGTTATGGAGCGTCTACGGAAAGCTTCAAGCGAGCAGCTTCACTTCGAACCCCGAAATCTCAGAGGCCAACAGAGAAGGTTGGCTGCAGGGTGTACATGAGGCAGCTTGGCTACATACTGGGCCGTATATACTGCTCACACGTCATAACGATCATCGGCTGTTCCTGATGGAGATGGCAAAGAGCGCTGTTACTGGATGCTTCTGCTCAGCAAACATCTCTCGCACTGTCCTTTTGACTAACACTAGCCTCATGATTTACAGAGGTTATGACTTGCCTGTATCAACGACAATATCAGCCGATGCCACTCTGTGGCACCATGTACAGATACCTCCAACTTACCTGTCAAACCAACGCCCGATCCGATCTTCTGTGATATCTCCCGATGGTCGCTACATAGCCATCGCCGGTAGACGTGGTCTAGCCCATTACAGTGTCACAAGTGGACGGTGGAAGACGTTCGATGACATGCAGGCTGAGAATGCCTTTGTCGTTCGAGGTGGGATGTGCTGGTATCAGCATATCCTGATCGCAGCTGTGGAGAGTGACGATCGTCATGAGGTCAGTCGGCATAACAAAGCTCAAGCCTAGCTGATTGTGACTAGCTGCACATGTACTCGCGAGAGCGCGGGCTTGACGACTCATCGCTGCTCTATGTCGAACAGCTTCCTTCTCCAGCTGTCACCATTGCGCTAACCGGGCAGGATTCTCTATTGGTCTATACATATCAGAACATACTGTACCACTTTGTCATCCACGCGTCTAGTGACGCGGTTACTCTCGTACAAGTTGGCCAGATCGCTCTGAACGGTATTGTTCGAGCGCCCGCTCGAGTACGTGCCGTCAGCTGGATCTTGCCAGACCATCAACTACGTAGGTCCTCGAACGACCCTTGACTGTGTTAGCTGACCAAAGAAGGCGAGGGTGATCCTTCTCAGGACGTGGCATACGCATCCGTCATCTTCCTGGTCGATGCGAAGCTTGTGCTGTTGCAGTCCTCCTCCGACGAAGACAGAGGCTTGAAGTATGACATGCGAGTTATCGCTAACAACGTCGAGTACTTTGATCTCATGCGGGATCAGATGTCTATCGCGGGGAGCCCGGAAACGTCGCAGCCTCCCTCTCCTTCACCAGCAGACGCTCTAAATACCCTCCACGTTGATCGTGGGCTAAGAGATTCTCTGTGGTATTTTGACGGGAAGAATGTCCAGTGCTGGATGGACGTTGAAGATTTGATTGAATCTGCTTCGACTTCAAACGAGAGAGACTTGCCACCAACGGTGACTATAGAAACCGATTTCTACCCTACCTCGATCGTCTTGAACAGAATGATACTTCTGGGCATAGATGCCGACCTGGTCCAGCGGCGCGACGTCCAATTCGCATACTTTAGCTTCTCAATCAGGACCCAGCTCTTCCTACCCCCCATCTTACACCGACAACTAGCGCATTTCGACGACTCGGCCGCTTCATCTCTCGCCCATCAGTACCAGTCTCTCCCATACTTCTCACACGCCCTAGAGATCCTACTCCACACCGTCCTCGACGACGAAGTGGACGAGCCACCAGCCCCTGATCAAGCACTCCTACCTTCCGTTCTCGCCTTCCTCTCCCCCTTCCCAGACTACCTCGACATCCTCGTCCAATGCACCCGAAAAACAGAAGTCCGTTCCTGGCGCACACTCTTCGCACACCTCCCACCCCCACAAGAACTCTTCGAACAGTCCCTGCAAAAGGGCATGCTCAAGACAGCCGGCGGCTACCTGCTCGTCCTCCACACCTTTGACGAAAACGGCACGAGCTCCGAACAGTGTGTCCGGCTCCTGCAGAGCGCGAAGGCGGTCGATGACTGGGAGCTGTGCAAGGAGCTGGCACGGTTCCTGATGGCGTTGGATGAAACGGGGGATACGCTCCGGGACGCGGTGCAGAGGATGGATCTTGGTGCGACGGAAGGTGAAAGTGTACGTTTGAAGACGCCGACGCCACGGGTGGTTGAGGGGGCGTCTACGGTGAGGGGGGATCGCAATGGTGATGTGAGTCCTGCGAGTGATGGCGAGCGGGAATCTACAAGTCCAATGGCTGAAAAGGCGCATGACGAAGAGCATGACTCCGTATAATTGAAGAACATCCCAGCAAAAGAACACTCATCTCCATCTCCATCTTCATCCAACAACTTCAATCTCCTCTGCAAATGCCACCTTCATCACCCCCATCAAATACCACCACGTCCTCCTCATCGCCCCTAGTACCTCCCTCTAGTCTAGGAACATCCATCCTCGTGCGGACCCCATCCCCTCCCATCCCATATCTTGGCCAACGCGGACACTCGTATCTGGGGATGATAATATTAGGAGAAAAGCATAGTTCAGCACACCAACCCCCGTCTCCAGCCAACAACTTCAGCTCCCCTACGCACACCACTTCTACAACACACCCCTGCATGCATATCCCTCACCCCAAACGTCCCCAGCCTAGCACTTTCATCCCATACCACTAATCCCAACCCCTTACCAATACAACGATTCGTTGATTACCTGGCAAGAGAAAATTCATTACTAACTCGATGCAACAGCCATAGTTCCTCTATTTATGCATACGATTTCTACAACATCCTCGACACATATCTCTCCCCCCGCGGCTCCTACCTAGTCCTAGTACATCCCTCCGTTTCCGTATCCATCTCTATGTACCCAATCCCAACCCCAATCCATATCCATACCCATACCCACACCAGTAATATCCCAAAAACCAGATCCTCGCAATCCCAACAGCTAACAAGAAGAGCAGCCGCACGGCAATGGGGATGGGGATGGGGATGATGTTGTATACATTGATATTACTTTGGTTCAGACACACTGCTCTCGGTTGAATGACCAAAATTGCGCTATGCATGCTACTCTGCAATACCATTAGATATAAACATCCGTCGTCTCCGCCATCTCTGGTATCTCCATCCCCATCCCATCCCCATCCCATCCCCACGCTCCCAATACCTTCCTCCAACCCTCCCACCACACCATCCACCAATCCACCCCCCACCCTCCCTCAAATCTCCCCCCCATCCGGCCCCCACCCCTCCCTCTCCCTAACAAGCGCACCCTCCTCCCTCACCCTCGCCATCAAATCCTCCCCCTCCCGGCCCCCCTCCCGCCTCAAATCATCCAGAGAAACCCACAGCCCGTTCTCCCCCGTCAGAGACTGCAGATCCCTGACGCGCGGGTTCCTAGCGTCGGACGCGGGCGTGGGTTTCGCGGCCGCGCCGGCGAGGAGGGCGGTGGTGGGGAGGGGGCGTTGGGCGTTGAAGGCGTCGAGGCGGGCCTGGCGGGCGGGATCTTGTTTTTGTTGGTGGGTTTTGGAGGGGAGGGAGGTGGTGGTTGTTGTGAGGGCGAGGAGGAGGAGGGTGAGGGGGGTCTGGGGGATCATTGTTTGTTGGTGGAGGTTTGGAAAGCGAATGTGTAGGTATGGTCGTTCTTCTGGTGTGGAGGAGTATCGTTTTTACGGATGATTTCCCATCGAATAGCTCATTTACGATGGCGCGCAAGGCGTATTGGAAGGCAGTTTTCTGATTCTGATCTCCTGAAACGATCCCAACACGCTGCGCCTGTAGATGGAAGGCCTAATATCTGGCCATTGGTCCGTTTGCGGCGCAGGACGGGCTCGAGTAAGCTTTGTAAGAGAATCAAGATGCTGTCGTAGGGGACAATGAATAAGGATGGGTTTCGAAGGAGTGTAACCACAAAGGAAACATACTGATGACATCCTTGCGGCCGAATTGGGGTCTCCGCGGGTTCCTGTAAGGTATCTTAAGGTAGTGTGGTGGTGAAGTGCGTGGAGATGCGCGACTAGCCAATCGAAGTCCCATGTGCATGTGGCTTGCGTGGGAATAGTGAATCCGCCTCGGCCGAGATGAGCTGGTTGACCCACCCGACCTAGTACCAACGTGTACTAGTACACGTCGCTTTAGTATGCAGCATCTGATTCTTGAAGTGCCTGTCAGTTCATATGCGCGCTGATATCTATATCTGAAGAATCTTTGAACCGGAGTGTTGTCGTGACTCGCCCCTAGAGTCGGGCTATCCTGACGTACGGTGGTTGAAGTATATTCTAGATATCTGTGAGCCCGCCTGTGTGCTTTTCCGGTAGTTGACGCTTGGATGGAGGACTTTGCTAGTGAAACGGACAGTGACTATACGAGTTATTGGAGAGACTGGGTAGGTACAATATCTCGTCAGTTTTCCTGAGTTTGTTTCCGTCTTTTAGTGTTGCTAAATTTTGGGGTCGAACGATATTTGATGTGCCACAAAGAGAGATACGGCCGCTGGAACCTGACATATTGGGAGTCACAGCAAGATAGTCTTAACGCTCGATCACCTCTGCCGATTATTTGGGAAAGTGAAAGAGAAATGAACATAGTATCGACAATAGGCTGAAGATCGTGCCTTCCATAATCGGACTGTATGGGAGAATCGTATTCCCAGGCAAACTCTTGCGATGAAGGCACCAAAGCAAAGCTGGAAAAAGTACCATCGGGGTCCAATACGACAAGCTGTTCTCCTAGCGTACGAGATATGTATTACGGTGGCGATGAGTATGACCTCAGTGATATTATGTCTGTGGACTATTGGGTTTGGGAGGTCTTATACCCTAGCGATGCATCACCCTGCTTCCATTCAAGCGTTTGGAACAGTGTCTTCTGCCAGAACCCTTCATCGAAACCCATTTGAGGAAGTACGTTAGCTGATGTGTGTGTCAACAGTTCATCTCGTCTCGAGGCAACGAATACTTTTGCGAGATCGATGAAGACTACCTTACGGACCGCTTTAATTTGACAGGACTCAATGCCGATTTCAACCACTACCAATACGCGCTCGAACTGATCACTGACGTTTTCGACCTGGAATGTGACGATGAAATGAGGGAACACATCGAGAAATCAGCAAGGCATCTTTATGGCCTTGTGCATGCACGATATATTACTACAACAAGAGGCTTAGCTAAGATGGTATGTTGAATCCACGCGGCTGTCACTGTATCTCGCTGACCTCGACAGCTTGAAAAATACAAGAAAGGCGACTTTGGTAAATGCCCTCGAGTCATGTGCCAACAACATCCCCTACTTCCCACCGGAATGGCCGATATTCCCAAAGTACAGTCCGTGAAACTCTACTGCGGCAAATGCGAGGACCTATACAATCCCAAATCATCCCGCCATGCAAACATTGATGGCGCCTACTTCGGAACATCATTTCAGAACATTCTCTTCCAAGTCTACCCGGTCTTGATCCCCGAAAAGACCATTGAAAGATATCAGCCCAGGATTTTCGGCTTCAAGGTGCATGCAGCTGCTGCGTTGGAGAGATGGCAGTCGGCGAAGAGGGAGGAGATGCAGGAAAGGTTGAAGGAAGTGGGTTTGGACAAGGCATTCAGAGAAGATCTTGAACTCGAGGAGGACGTAGAGGAGGATGACGATGATGTTGCGGGGATGGACGGGCCAGAGGAGGTGCAGGCAGAGTAGGGTTTGGTAACCATTACACTATGGCCAGCGAGCTATGTTTACGAAGCAAAGCGTTACGTTCGGTATATTGGCTCGTTAACAATATCGTGAAATCTCCGAGGACCATCAAAGACTCTATGGGACGACCTTTCCGACGTTTCACCTTCGATAAGGTAAGCATTCGAAATCGTGATCTTGCTTCATGATTGCTTTGTAGACACTAGCAATACGGCGCTATTGTGAATTATATCTTAGTTCGATTACGAAAACCTCCGCACTTTTCACTCCAAGCTCCGCAGAAATTTCTCTGTAATCCTTCATCGACACCTGTTGATGACTACACCTTTGGCTGTATTTCAATGACCAGGATCTCATTTTACTACCGTCATGATCATTGCTGCGCCCAGTCTATCTCTGCATGCAGGGTACAAAGCATCGTTTGAGCTACAGTCCGATTGAAAGCTGACTATCCCGAGTAAGAGTCTGCTCTCCACCATACATTGTCAAGCACCTTCCATAATGATGAGCCTTATACACGAACAATCCAACTCCTATAGCATCGTGCAGGATATTCCATACTCTAGAATTACTCTGACCCTGTTCACCGTTGCGCTTCCTGCGTTTCTGCTACGTCGTGGACATCTAGCTGACCTCGAACAGGCAGGTGATTTCTTAATATAGAGCTCCAGGTGCCAATCATGAAAAGGTACACTCTCTCTTCGCCCTACCAGCTCCACGTTGTTTCCAAAGTGATGACCATATGACACGGAAAGGCATTCCTCAATCCGAATAATCAATGTCGATTCTGTCTCTACAAAGTTTCAGCCTTGTCTGACTTGGAATTCAAGCATGTTATCTACATTAGCTGTTGAAGAGCGATCTTTGGCTAACATTGTTGGTGCTCATAGGTATACTTCCTAGCCTCACAACCTCCTGCTTTATCATACACATGAAGAATCTTGAACGAACGGGCGGACAGACTGCGTACTCGTCTCCTTTCGCCAAACAGTGCTGGAGCGTACAAACTCCAGCCGGTGTCAGGTAGACGATGTACTTGTTGAGAACTCGTCAGCTGATCACTACACCTACCTCCGCTTCCGCGCCTCCCAACACTCCTATAGACCCTGCTGACCACTTCTAAAAGTAGGTACATTAATCTTTCTTCCAGAGGTCTTGCTGGGGGCTTGCAACCCGTCTGTTGAGATGATGAACACTATTCACACTGTTTGAACCGATACCGCCTTGTAACGAGGGCAACTTGGTGATGAACGTACAAACACTGAAAATTCTGATTTAATGAGGTATGTTCATTGGGTCGCTGTCTAGCTACTCTGCTGACGTGCTAAGCCTGAATCACAGATGCAGATTGCAGTCACAATTTCCCTTACGCCCGAACGTTGATGGCATTGTCGCTAATCTATTGGCAACAAGGCTGTAGGCCGTACTCGGTTTGCCTCGAAACAGACACTCAATCAGGTCAGTGCCTCCATCTCTATCATTGTCAAGCGCTACCTGATGAATCCAAATATTCGCTGTGTTCTTTCCGAGACACGTCATTGAAGAAACATATATTTTACCTTGGAGAACTGATGCTACCCACTTCCACTCATATGTTTTATAGAGCGTGTGGCTTACGGAAGGCTGATTTCCTAGCAGGGACACCGAAGCAAACGCCGTCAACACCGTACGTGAAGAGAACGTCGGTTGGACATTGAGCATATCATAGCGTGGACCGACTCCCTAAATAGATATCTTGATACCTTAGCTAGCCTCTCTTAACCCATGACCTTCCAAACCATCCATTTCTCAGTCCATGCAACGCGCACCCAGCCATTCCAAACTTATGTATGCAACGTCCAGGTGAACCACACTCCCATAAAGAATTCCCTACCTCCACCCCCCCACCCTCCCCTCATCCCACCTCTCCAACGCCTCCCTCCTCCTCCAAACCCTCCCCCTCCCCTCCCTCCACCCCCTCAAAAACTCCACCACCTCCCTCTCCCCCACCTCCCCCCCCCGCTCCACCCAACTCCCCTCCACCCCCTTCCCCACCTCCTCCCCCTCCCTCTCCGCCTCCCGCAGCCGCTGATACAACCCCTTCGCACTCCACGCCTCCAGTTCCTTATCCATCCTCGCCTGCTTCTCGCGCCATTGACGTTCTAGCGCGTGGAGTTTCAATAGGTGAGACTGGGTTTTTTGACGCAGGGTGAGGAGGGCGGCGTGTTGGTTTTCGAGGTGGGTTGCTAGGTGTAAGGTGCGGGTGAGGTGGGGGGG